>Ga0209591_10003226_pt1 | contig 19007 bp, 13 predicted proteins | sample MAT01_FD_187207 | JGI IMG/M metagenome (GOLD analysis project Ga0209591, IMG submission 187207) | Freshwater microbial communities from Lake Fryxell liftoff mats and glacier meltwater in Antarctica - MAT-01 (SPAdes) (version 2) | ecosystem: Environmental > Aquatic > Freshwater > Ice > Liftoff... | reverse complement strand
GCCCCTCACCGCTCTCACCTACACGCACTCCAACCCTAGTGGGGTTAAGTTTTATCAGGTACGGGGGGTAGCGCTGCAAGCGAGTGGTCGCGGCTCGTTTACCAACCTGAGCGTCGGAGCCATGATTCCTTATCCCTAAAATCCATGAAATCCATCCTTGTATTTTTCAGCTTAATTGCGGTGTGTGTGGCCAGTGACCTGAGAACCGGTACGTTCGTTAACCTTGGGTTTGACGAACCCATTCTCGCCGGTGGGGGCCTTACTGAAGAGGTCTTGAACGGCTGGACCCTTACCGCCATCGGCGGCCCAGTGCCGCTGGTCATGCCCGTTGGCATCTCGGCTTCTCCGGCTTCCTTGTCACGTGCTCCACGTTTTGCCGATCCCTCGCTCCCCTCGTTTGGTAAGTACCAAGTCTTCTTTTCTAACCTTGTGAATGGAGAATTCGAGCTCACGCCGACCTATCATTTCAAGCAGACTGGAATAATTCCAGAGCTCGCTCTCAATCTGCAAATGTATGTGGACAATCCCACGGTCTCCGAATTCCGAATTAATGGCGAGGTAGTTCCACTCAATCCTAGTCCGTCATCCATTCGGGAAGTGCCCGTCTCGGCTTATGCCGGACAGGAGGTTGAGCTCGAAATGGTTTTAGGCCCCGCCCGCGCACACTTTTTCGACATCGCCGGCTTCACCTCGGTGCCCGAGCCTTCCACCTGGGCGTTGCTCGGTCTCGGTGGGTTGGCGCTGGGTTGGATGGTCCGCCGCCCCCAACGGTAGGAGCACTCCCTTCTGGGCCAATATCTTGATCGATTCGCAGGTGCTCACACAGGGGATGGGGAACCAGGTGCCAGACCCGCCAACGGAAGGATCTCCCTAGGGCGAGGCATAAAATCCAAATTCTTATCAATTACTCCCTCACCGGCTCCACCCGGCTTCAATTCCTGCCGATCCAGCCTTTCCGCCAGAAGAAGACGGCCAGGCTGGACGTGATGGTCAGGCAGATGATCCAGAACATCGGATAACTGTATTTCCAATGCAGTTCCGGCAGCAGGTCGAAGTTCATCCCGTACACCCCAGCCACGAAGGTGATGGGAATGAAGAAACTCGCCATGATAGTCAGGATTTTCATGACCTCGTTCATGCGATTGGACACCGCGGACATGTACAGGTCGTTTAGGCTGGCGGCCATTTCACGGCAGGAATCTACGACATCCATCACCTGGACGGCGTGATCCGCCACGTCGCGCATGTACATCTTCACCTGGTCGGCCACACAGCCGGTTTCGTCGCGTTGCAACGCCGAGATTACTTCGCGCAAGGGCCAGATCACGCGACGCAGGCTGGCGAGCTCCCGCTTGATTACGTGCAGCCGGCGTTGCGCGTGGGGCGAGGGATTCTCCGTGATCTCCGCCTCCAGTTCCTCCAGTGCCTCGCCGTAGTGCTCCAGGATTGGAAAGCAGTGGTCCACCAAAGCATCCAATAGCGCATAGAGCAGGTAAGACACGTCGTAGGTTCGCAACCGGGACCCCACCTTTTTAAGCCGCTGCCGGATGGGATCCCACACGTCGCCCGGTCGTTCCTGGAACGTCAGCAAGGTATCCTTGAACAGGAAGAAGCTCACCTGTTCCGACGTCAATGCCTGGCCCTGCAGCATCAGCATGCGCGTCACAATGAACAGGTGCCCCTCGTACGGCTCGAGCTTGGGGCGCTGCGGCACGCGGATGACATCTTCGGCGGCCAGCGTGTGGAACCGGAACTCCTGGCGCAACTGGTCCACCACGTGGGGATGGAGACTGTCCACATTCAACCAGCGTACTCGGCACCACTCCGGTCGCGGCTGCGCGAAGAACGCCGCTAAGTCGGACACCTCATGGGTCTCGGCCCGGTCGGGTCCGTAGTCGGTGCAGCGGATGGATACGGTGCCAGGAGGGGGAGGTTCATCGACTCCGCCGATGGATTCGATTCCAGGCGCCGATCCCGGCCGGTCGGACGCCAGCTCCGCCGAAGGCGAGCCCATCCCGGGCAACCGGAGATTCACACGCACCTGCTCCGTCCATTTGCCGAGCGAACGGAGAAGTTCCTCCGCGGTTCCCGTCAGCGGGCCGGGTTTGGAATCGGATGGCTTCGGATCTTGCTGGTTCATGAAGCGCGTTGGGTTTCGGACCAGACGAACGGACGAGTTTTTTCCGTCTTGGGAAAGGAGTGCGCGCTAACTGCTGGCCCGGGTCCGCACGGCGAGCTCCCCGGAACGGACGTGCAGGTCCCGTTGCGGAAACGGAATCTCAATGCCGCTCCGGCGGAGCGCCTCTTCGATGGCAAAATAGAGATCACTCTTAAACCGCAGGGGATTGTGAGCCATTTCGATGGTCCAGATGCCCAGTTCAAAGTCGAGGGAGCTCTCGCCGAATCCAACGAAGAAAAGCGAAGGGGACGGATCAGCGAGGGCGGCCGGGTGCCGGGTCGCTAATTCCAGGATGACTTGCTTCAGGAGCGGGATATCCGATCCATACGCGACGCCGAAGGGAATCCGCAAGCGCACCTTGGGATCACCATGGCTCCAGTTGGTGACGGCGCTGGAGATGAAATCGGAGTTGGGGACGATGATGCTGATGTTGTCGTTGGTGACGACGGTGGTGCTTCGGATGTTGATGTTGGTGACTCTGCCCGCCACGCCACCGACCTCAATGCGGTCACCGATGGCGACGGGACGTTCCGCGAGGAGGATGAGGCCGCTGAAGAAATTGTTGATGATGTTCTGAAGTCCGAAGCCGAGTCCGATGCCGACCGCGCCCGCTAGAACGGTCAGCGAGCTGATGTCCATTCCCGCATTGTTCAGCGCGAGGACGAAGCCTAGGGCGATGAAGATGTAACCGGAGAATCGGCCGATGGCGAAGCGCAGTGCAGGTTCCAGATGGGTCCGCGCCAGCATCTTCTCCACCACGATCCGCCGGAAGATCCGCTCCAGAACGATGACCACCGCGAGAAGCATCGCCAAGGTGAGGATGCCGCCCAGCGTGATGGTGCTGGCCCCCACGTGACCCAAGGGATAATTCAACACCAATTGAATACCCGACCAGACGTTGGTTAGAGATTCATTCATGGTTTCCTTCCGCCTTCACCACCCGCTCCATTGCCTACGGTTATGATTTCACCGTTGAAGAAAAAAGCCACCTCCTTCCCCCAATGACGGGCGGTGGGCGGATTCGAGGGTTTGCCGCGATCTGGGCACGGGTCTAAGGGGTTAACGTCAGTTTCGAATAAATCGGCAGAGGACGCGGGGGATTTCCAAGGAACTCGCAAGACTCTCGGAAACCCACCCGCTGCCTTGGCGTTCTCAGTGTTCTTGGGTGGCCTCAGCCTTTTATGTGGAGCTCCACCTAAACGGCTACGGAGTGACCTTCGCTCCCGGCGACGCTTTCGCGACCTGTTCGGCGATTTCTCGATAGATGCGCGCCTTGAATTCAGCGTCGTAAAACGACCCATGATCGCCGGGAAGAATCTCCACGTAACCGCCGTGATCGGTGGTGTCGAGAAACGCCTTGAGCCGCTCCACGGCCGGTTCCAGATAGAAAGTGTCCCAGGCCCCCGCGATCACGTGAAGTTTGCCTTTCAGCTTGGGGCCGAGTTCGCCCCAGTGATTTTGAAGCAGGAGTCGGATGTCATAGCGCTTCCAGTATTCGGCGACCGCGGGATCGATGACGCCAGTTAGCTTGTTCATTAACCGCTGGGGATGGCCCTCCGCGGTGCGGGGACTAAAGACTGCGTCGAAGGAATCCAATTGGCCGCCGTAGCCGAGTACGTATTCCCAATGGTTCATGCGGACGAAGGTCAGGCGGGGTTCGTAGCGGGTGCGCGCGACCGGTCGAGGCTGTCCCTCCGGAGTCCAGAAGCCGTTGAGATCGGCGTAAATGTTCATCGTCTGAAACGATCGAAAATCGACCGGATCCGGGGCGGTACTCCAGCAACCACCGAACGTCTCGGGATAGTTCACCTGGAGCCAGAGGGAGGACCATCCGCCCGACGAGTGACCACCCACGAAGCGGGCTCGGGCCTCGGGAATGATCCGGAAACATTGCTCAATTGCGGGGATCAGTTCCTGGATGAGGGCGTCGCCGACCGGACCGTTGTTGGCCGAGTTCGCCCAGACGGAGTGTCCCAGGGGTACGTCGGGATCCAGGATGATTTCGAAGCCGCGGAAGGGTTTTTTCCCGGTGGACCAGTCCGACCAATGCTCCCCTTTTCGTTTGGGCACTTGCAGGGCGCTGTCGTGTCGCCCGCCGAAGCCGGGGATGGTGTAGAGCGCTGGATAGTGGCGCTCCGGTTCGCTGGCGTAGCCGAACGGCAGCAGCACGGACGCTTGGAGGAAAACATCGCGTCCGGAAAACTGGCTGAGCAACGAACTGCGGACCTTCACAAACTTCACCCACTCCGTCTCCACGTATTCCGGTTCCGGCACGATTTGATCCGCGATCAATGCGTACGTGGCGCCGAGGTCGCCCTTCAACTCGACGCGGAGGGGGCGACTGTAAAGGTTGCCGGGACCTTGGTTGAAATCCCGGCGCGTCTGATCCACATCGATCAAGGCCTGGGCGTAGTAGGTGCCCGGCGGCAATTGGCCGAGCGGTTTGGGGAAGGCCAAGGCGTCGGGTTTCTTGAATTTGTCGGGCAAGAAGACGAGCAGATCGTCAGGACACAGTGAGTTCACCTCGAGCGCGAAGACGGGATCGGGATCGAACCAATCCATTTGGGTGCGGGGTTCGCCGCCTGCGGTGCGGGAGAGGAAGAGCAACACGCGTCCCTGGACTGGGGTGGAGCGGACCGCTTGGGGAAAGCTCACCACCAGGCGCAGCGGGGTGGAAGCGGCGTTCGTGGGCGACGGTGTGGTGGCCGCGGGTGGGGACGACGGGGTTCGGCAGCCGGCGAGCGGGAGGAGAAGCAGCGGCAGGAGCCACGAAAGGCGGAAGTTCATGGAGGCAGGAAACGGGAGAAACCCTGGGATGGAAGAGTGAAGACAAGGTTGGGACAGTTCAATGTTCGAAAAGATGTGGTAGGGACGAGCTGCCGCTCGTCCCCAGATAGAACCACCGCGTGGCAGAGGACCGGAGAGGCAGACGTGGGACGTTTCCGGGTTCGGGGGCTTCCCGCGTTCAGCGTCAGGTTTTTTGGGGCGGAGCGGAACTGAATGGGGCCGCGCGGCAGCGCAGCCCTATCCAACGTGGATTTAGGCTAAAACGCCTCGGACCACGTTGCCGGCGACGTCGGTGAGGCGGTAGTCGCGGCCGTTGTGACGGTAGGTCAGGTGTTCGTGGTTGAGACCGAGGAGGTGCAGGATGGTGGCGTGGAAATCATGGACATGGACGGGGTCGGTGGCGACGTCGATCCCATAGTCGTCGGAGGCCCCGTACACGGTTCCCGCGTTCACACCCGCACCGGCGAGCCAGGAGGAAAACACCCAGTGATGATGCTCCCGACCCTTGGCGTCGGCGGCATTGTTGAAGGGAGTGCGGCCGAACTCGGTCGTCCAGACCACCAAGGTGTCTTCGAGCATTCCCCGCAGCTTCAGATCTTGCAGCAGACCGGCGATGGCCTGGTCGACATTCTTGGCGAGTGGCGCATGGGCCATCATGTCGCCGTGGGCGTCCCAATTGTCGGAGGATCCGGTGTCGATGAGTTCAGTGAAACGGACGCCGCGTTCGGCTAGACGCCGGGCGACCAGGCATTGCCAGGCGAAGCCCTGGGTGCTGCCCCGTTCCAATCCATAGAGGGCGAGCGTCGCGTCACTCTCCCGGGAGAGGTCAAAGACGTCCGGCATTTCGGCCTGCATGCCAAAAGCGGTTTCGTACGATTTGATCCTCGCGGCCAGCAAAGGGTCGCTGGCGCGGTCGACTTGATGGCGCTGGTTCATCTTGGCGAGCAGGCCCAGTTCCAGTTCCTGCAATTCGCGGCGACCGACCCGTCGTTGGATATTGGCGACCGGTTCGTTGCCGGGGACGACCAGCGTTCCTTGATGGGAGCCTGGGAGAAAATCTGAGGCCCACACCTGGCTGCCGGCATAGGGCGTTTTCGGGGCGATCACGATGTACGAGGGAAGGTTCCGGTTTTCCGTGCCTAAACCATAGCTCGTCCAGGCACCCAGGCTGGGTCGGGCGAAATTGAAGGACCCCGTATGGATGCCCAAGGTGGCCTCATAATGGTTCGTATGGTCCGACTTCATCGAGCGGATCAAACACAGGTCATCCACACAGCGCGCCGTGTGTGGAAATAAATCGCTGACTTCGGTGCCGCATCGCCCGTGGGGCCGGAAGTTCCATTGCGGCCGCTTGAGGAACATTTGGAAGTCGCCCTTACGTCCCTGGAATTCATTGACCGAAACGGTCCGGCCGCCGTCGGCGAAAAGCTTCGGCTTGGGATCCCAGGAATCGACGTGGGAAACGCCGCCGCTCAAATACAGAAAGATGACGCGTTTGGCCTTGGGCTTGAATTGGGGGGACTTCGGAGCGAGCGGATCGACGGGTCCGCTACGGAGAGCGTCCTCGGCTAACAGTTGGCTGAGCAGTCCGGGAAAAAGCATCGATCCGCCGACCATCGAACGGAGGAAACCGCGACGAGCGGATTGGGGCTGAAAGGAAGCGCTCATGGAATCAATCGACGTGGAGGAATTCGTTGTCGCCGAACAGCACCCGGACGAGGGCCGCCAGGGCGCGGGTGGGCGGTGCGGACGGATCGGTCAGGGTCAGCTCGGTTCGGTAAGCTGTGAGAAACTCCTCGACGTCGGCGCGCTCGGAATCACTGGGAAGTCTTCCCAAGGTCAGTCGATAGGCGAGGTCGACCTGTTCGTGCTCACTGCTGTCGACTCCTTGAAGGCGGGTCGCCAATTTCTCCGCCTTCTCGTGGACAAATGGGTCGTTCAGAAAGAAGAGCGACTGGGTAGGCACGGTGGTGGTGCGCCGCTCGGCGGTGCTGGTATTGGGATCGGCACCGTCGAATAACGCCAGGAACGGATGCCGTTTGAGGCGCTGAGTCATCAGATAGACACTGCGCTGGTTGTGGTCATAAACGGCGCTGAACGGTCCGTGTTGCGAATAGCCCCAACCCACGGGGGTAGGGAACGGGTGGCCTTGGTTCGGGGCCGCATCCAGTTCGCCACTGACCCACAGGATGGCATCCCGGATTTCTTCAGCGCTCAAGCGGCGGCGGGGAAAGGAAGCGTACTCGGTCACCGCACCGTGGGCCGGTGAGGCACCTTTCGTTAGTTCGGAGGATTGCTGGTAGGTGGCGCTCAGCAGGATCAGCCGGTGCATCGCCTTGATGGACCAGCCGCTTTCGATGAATCGATGGGCCAAGTGATCCAGCAACTCCGGATGGGTCGGCGGCTGTCCGCGCATTCCGAAATCATTGGGGGTTTTCACCAAGCCGGTGATGAAGTGGTATTGCCAGATGCGATTGACCATGACCCGGGCCGTGAGGGGATTATCCGGACGCGTCAACCACTGGGCGAGTTCCAATCGACCGCTACCTCGGACCTCGGCGGGCAGGGCGCTCCCGCCCAGGACGTGGAGGAAACCGCGGGGAATTTCGTCGCCGAGTTTCTCCGGTTCGCCGCGCAATTGCAGACGCGTATTGCGCGGGGTGCCTTCCACGGCGCCGTAGGCTAGGTCGACCGGTCCGGAAGCCAGCATCCGCTCGAGTTGGCGCCGGGCCGCTCCGGCTTCGTCGGCCAGCGTCGCCATTTGCGCGCGGAGGGCGGTGACCTCTTGACGGCGCTCGTCCGGCGCCGTTGACGAGATCTCCGCAGCTTCGAGAGGACGCAGCGGAGTTTCCCCGATCACCATATTGTCGGCGTCCAAGGCCGGTTTCACGCCTGCTAGATGCCCGAAACTGTCGATGAACGTGTAGTCGATGCGGCCATCCCAGCCGCGGGCAAATTCACCGGAAAACTCCGTCCGCTCGGTCCGGTTGGCAATCACTCCGGTGTAGTGCTTTGCTTTGAGATCCAGGCTGAGTTGGACCTGATACCACTCACCGAGACGGAGAGGCCGGACGGAGTCGCGCTGATCGCCGCTGCGACGGAAAAACTCGCGACCGTTCAAGTTCAGTTCGACTGCTGGCGAGGAACCCGCTCCCTGGCCGAGATAATAGCGCCAGGAGCCCTCACCTCCGGCTTCTTGGTGGGCACAACGGAAATCAAAACTGGCGAAAATCGTATCAGTTGATTCGGCCTTCCAGCGGTTGGTTAGCGTTTGACCGAATCCATTGTAAGCGCCGCTATTCGGGAGTTGCAGGCCCAGTTGGCCGGGACCGTAGTGGTTGCGAAAGGGACTTTGAGCAGCGGCGGAAATCAGGACCGCGCTGTTGGGTCCGGGCCCCCAGGGTGTTGCGGGCGGCTTCTGATCGCTTTGCAGTTCAAAGTCGCCATCGTGACCGGCGAGGAGCTTCAGCCGGTCGGCTAGTGCGGCCGGAGCGGGGTTCGTCTTTTGGTTCGCTAAGAAGGCGGGCACCGTGGCTACGGGGACGAAGGGGGTGGATTGGACGCTCAAATTATCGAGCTGCAATCCGGGAAGGGCGACGCGGGCGGCCTCTGGTGAATCAAACCCCACCTCGTTAAGCGGGTCTGAGCCCTGGGCCGTCAGCGGAATTCCGGAGAACGAGACCACCTCGCCGGGCGCACCGAGGGTCCCAGAAATTGTTTGGGCGACGCGATCGACCTGAAGTTGCAGGTTCTGCCATTGGTTCGGCGGCACGGAGCGTAGAGTTTGCCGATGCTGGCCCGTTTGCAGCGTGATCGTGTCGACCGAGAGGAAGACTTCAAGGGCGGGCGAACCTTCCTGCGAACCGATCCAGAAACGGTGCTGGCCGGGAGTCGCGGTGCTGTTGGTGCTGAGGTTGAAGTCCAAATTGACGAACATGGTGCGTCCACCGTCGTGGCCTTGACCGCGCGGCAGGGCCTGGCCTAGTCGGTAATGAATCGTCCCGCCGGATATTTGGGCACCCACTGCGCCCTGTGGGTAGACATTCTTAAACGGGCTCTGGGCCTCGGTGGTGACGGCGATTGGACCGTCATAAACCCACGGGGGAACCAGCACGCCTTTGCTGCCACCGGCGGCCGGAGCCTGCATCTCGAAATCCCCATCCAAGTCGTCGAGAGAGCGGAGGACGACGGAGGGGACGGACTGATTTTGCTGCCGAAGTTGGTCGGCCAAGATCGCGACCTGGAGGTCAAAGTCGTGCCACTTGGCTTGAGCTACCTCGGGCGGCACCAGCGGCACCAGGGCTCGGCGCTTTTGTTTCTGCTCCGACCCAGGAAACGCGTACCGGGTACTCTCGAAGATGCCGTAAAGCGCATAGTAGTCGGTGGCCGGAATGGGATCGAACTTGTGATTGTGGCACCGGGCACAGCCTAGACTCAGACCGAGCACCGTCTGACCGAGGGTATCGATGGTGTCCTGGATCGTGAGGTGGTGGTAATTCTCGGAATCGAAGCCAAACCGACGGGACACGGCGAGGAACCCGGTGGCGGTGACGCGTTCGGCGTAGTGTTCGCGGGGGCCGGTTCGCGCCAAAATGTCGCCCGCGATCTGTTCGCGGAGGAATTCGTCATACGGTTTGTCGGTGTTGAAGGCGTTGATGACGTAATTGCGGTACCGCCAAGCGTCGGGAACCGGGTAGTCGGCGGTTTCGCCGGCGGTATCGGCGTAACGCACCACGTCCAGCCAGTGCCGTCCCCAACGTTCACCGTAGTGGGGTGAGTCGAGTAGCCGGTCCACCACGCGAGCGAAGGCGTCGGGTAACGGGTCCGCGAGAAACGTGTCGATCTCCTGCGGCGAGGGCGGGAGCCCGGTCAGGTCGAAGGTCGCGCGGCGGATCAGCGTCCGTCGATCCGCGGGCGGGGCCGGTGAAGCCGACTGCGCTTCGAGTCGGGCGAGAATGAACGGGTCAACGGAGGTGCGCAGCCAAGTGGATGTGTTCACCGGAGGCACGGGCGGTTTCCCCACGGGTTGAAAGGACCAATGAGCCTTCGGATCCGGCCCACTTCGAGCCGTCGAATCGAGGGGCGTTTCCGGATACGGCGCTCCGAGTTTCACCCAGGTGGTCAGGTCCGCGATGACTTGCTCGGGTAAGCGGGATCGGCCGTCTTGGGCGGGCGGCATGGCCAGGTTCGCTTCGGATTGGCGAACGGCTCGGATCAGGAGGCTACGTTCCGGATCGCCCGGAATCAGCACCGGCCCGGAATCGCCGCCTTGCATTAGACTGTCCCGGGTATCGAGGCGGAGCCCACCTTTCAGTTTCTTCGCTTGGGCGCTATGGCAGTCATAGCAGTGCTGCACCAGGTGCGGACGGATCCGGTTCTCGAAAAACTCGATTCCGGTGCGATCGGCCTGGCCTTCGCAAGTGCCGGTGAGGGTCACGAACCACAGGGTGAGCAGGATTAGTCCCGACCGACCGGTGGTTGGGTGGGGAGGGTGCGCGGGGGGGTAGCCCCGGGTAACGCCGCGCGTCGCTCCAACTGGGCGTTGCGCCCGAGCGGTGAGGGGGAAGCGGGTGTCCGCCTCCGCCAAGCTGCTGGAGGAATGGTCCGGGGGCCTTTTCATTCGCGAGTTATCACCGTTTAGAGCATCAGGACGACCGACCTAACCGAGCAACCGAAAATATCAAGACGATAAGGGCCGCGAGTGATTCAATCTCGAAACAGCCTTGGATACTCACCACAGAGGCGCAGAGGCACAGAGTACCCACGAAATACGAACGAGAAGGCCCGGAAAGAAAGACTCCCTCGCAGGATGATCCCTTCAGAGAATCAAACTCAGATCCCCTTTCCCTGGTCTGTCCCTCTCTGTGCCACGGTATTTCCCTGACGACGTTCCCGCGGAATAAAACTCGAGCGGCCCTGACCATTCAGATGGGATTTGCCAATCGCGGCGGTATCCCAGCCCGCCGCCTTGAGCACCTTCGGTAGGGTGATCGCTCCGAGATCTAGGGGGATATCGTTGAGGAAGATGCCGTGGGTGAGCGGCCGCTGACCGGTCAGGAGAGGGGCGCGCGTGGGCGAACACACAGGCAAACCGGCGACGGCGTTGACGAAGCGGAAACTCTCGCGGGCGAGTCGATCGAAGTTCGGTGTTTTTACATTCGGATCGCCGGCGAAGCCAAAGGCCTGGGGTCGCCACTGGTCCGCCAGGATCAGGATGATATTAGGAGGCGCCGGTGGGAGGGCTCCCGGGAGGGGCGAGGCCAGGAGCACGCACACCCACGCGAGAAAGTGCCCAGACAATTGAAGACGCATGTCGAGGTTCGGTGAGGGTGGGGTGGGCTGGGCCCTAATTTACCGCCAGTAATTCACGGGCGGTTTGGCCCACGAGGGCGGCCTGATCATTGGAGAGTCCGCTCAGGAGGGGCAGGATCGGACCGGTATCGGCGAGGCCGGTCAGGCGGACTGCTTCGTGCAGGACTCGCACCGGGTTGATGCTGTTGCGTAAATCTTCCAGCGGTTTAAAGAGGGATTGAATGCGCTCGGCTTCCGTCCAATCGCCCGCGGTGATCGCGGCCAGGAATCGGGTCGAGAGCCGAGGAGCGACACAGACGCAGCCGCTGGTGAAGCCGTTGACGTGGAAATCGCGCAGGTGCACTAGCGCGGGTTGTTCGCCGATCCCGCTGACCACCATGGAGGCCGGGACCTGTTGGAGCAATTCTTGGAGGAAATGATCCTGGGCTGGGTCGGGACGCACGATGGCGTACTTGATCCACGCGACACAGCCATCGTTAACCAGGCGGGCCACTTCGCGCGGCGTGACGTACCCTTCTTGTTTCACGTAGACGACGATGGGACGGCCGTAGGTCTCGGCAAAGCGTCGGAGGCCAGTCTCCACTCCAGCGAATGTGTTCAAGCCCTGGTGGGGCAGCACCATCACCGTGGGGAAGGAAAAGTCCCGGGCGATCTCCGCCTGGTCCAAGGAGACGCCGTAGGAGGGGCCGGCGGACGGAATGACCACGGTATCGGGACCGGCGGCCTCGGCGAGCAACATAAGGACCGAAGCGTATTCGCTGGGACGCAAGTGATAGAAAATCGCGTTGCCCCCATAGAGCAGAATATTGACCCCGCCGGATTCCAGATGGCGGATGAGCCGGATATTTTCCTCTCGGTTCACCTGTTCATCGGCGTGACGCGCGAGGGGCGGGACGGCGATGACGGACGAGGCGAGGCGAGTGGGGGTAAGGGGTTGAGTATCCATGGCAGAGAATTGGGGAACGGTTAGAAGATGTCCGGTTCAGGCGTGGGTGGGCCGTGGTGAAGGAATTTGAAGTCGCAGCCTTCGGGGGCCTGGGTGATTTCTTCGACAAAGAGGCGTCCATAACCGCGGGCAAACCGCGGTTCCGCTGGTTTCCAAACCGCCCGTCGCCTCGCTATTTCTTCGTCGGACACCTGCCAATGAAGCCGGCGCGCGGGGACATCGAGTTCGATGAGATCACCGTCTTGGACCAGGGCCAAAGGACCGCCGATGGCCGATTCGGGTGCGATGTGCAGAACACAGGCGCCGTAGCTGGTGCCACTCATCCGGGCATCGGAAATTCGGAGGAGATCCCGCACGCCCGCCTGGAGAAGTTTCTTCGGAATCGGGAGCATGCCCCACTCGGGCATGCCGGGGGCACCGATGGGTCCGGCGTGCTGCAGGACGATGACGGAGTCCGGCGTCACCGGCAGATCCGGAGAATCGATCCGGGCTTTGAGATCGGGATAGTTTCGAAACACCAGGGCGGGACCGGTGTGTCGCAGGAAGCGAGCTTCCATGGCCGTGTGTTTGATGACGCAGCCATCTGGCGCCAGGTTGCCACGTAGGACCGCCAAACCGCCTTCCGGGGACAGAGGACGTTCCCGGGGCACGATGACCTCCTCGCCGAACACCTCGGCCTTGGCCGTCAGTTCTCCCAGCGTCTGACCGGATACCGTCCGACACTCCAGATGCAACCGATCCGGCAATCGGCTGAGCAAGGCGGGGACCCCACCGGCCTCGTGGAAATCCTCCATGAGAAACGTGCCGGCGGGACGGAGATTGGCCAGCACGGGAGTGGTTCGGGAGATCGCGTCGAAGTCCGCCAGAGTGATCTTGAGGCCCGCGCGGCTGGCCAGAGCGATCAGGTGGATAATGGCGTTGGTTGAGCCGCTGATCGCCATCAGGGTGGTGATGGCGTTGAGGAAGGATTCGCGGGTCAGCAGGGTCGAAGGCTTCACGTCTTGCCAGACCAGTTCGACGATTCGCCGGCCGCACTGGGCGGCCATACGAGCGTGCGCGGAATGCACGGCCGGCAGCGATGCGGCCCCGGGCAAGATGAATCCCAGCGCTTCGACCATGCAGGCGAGCGTCGACGCGGTTCCCATGGTCATGCAGGTGCCGGGGGAACGAGCGATGCCATCCTCCAATTCCTGCCAGGCGTCACAGCTCAATTTGCCGGCGCAGCGTTCGGCCCAGTATTTCCAGACGTCACTGCCGCTGCCAAGGGTCTCGGTTCGCCAACGTCCCTTGAGCATGGGTCCGGCGGGGAGGAACAGACAGGGCAGATCCATCGTGAACGCTCCCATCAACAAGGCCGGCACCGTCTTGTCACAACCGCCCATCAACACCGCTCCGTCGATCGGATGGCAGCGGAGGGTTTCCTCCACCTCCATCGCGGTTAGATTGCGATAGAACATGGAGGTGGGTTTCATGAACTGCTCACTGAGCGAGAGGACGGGCAGTTCCACGGGGAAACCGCCCGCCTGATACACGCCGCGTTTCACCTGCTCGACCCGCTCGCGAAAGTGCGTGTGGCAGGTGTTGAGATCGCTCCAGGTGTTCAGGATGCCGATGACGGGCTTGCCGGAGAAATCTTCGCTATCGAAGCCCATTTGCTTGGTCCGCGAGCGGTGGCCGAAGGAGCGTAGGTCATCGGGTCCGAACCAGCGATAGCTGCGGAGTTCTTCCGGTCGTTTGCGCGGGGTGGACATGGGCGTGAGGGCGAAACCGTAGGGGACCGGCTGTGGGGGATGCAATTACCCCCTCCGGTTTTCCCGAATTGACCGACCTTTGGTGCGATCAGAGAAATCAACTCGTCAGCCCGATGCCGAGCTGCTAATCGTTGAAAAAATCATGAGCTTGCCTCGTACCATTCGACTGCCGCTGCTGATGTGGGTCGCGGTGGTGTCCGCCTGGACCTGGGCGGATCCGATTCCGCCGCTGCCAACTCCGGTGCCGCCCCGCTCGGTCGTGCCCCCAGCTCCGCGAACGGCGGTGATCGGAGGGGCCAAGCCCAGCACGCTGCCCGCCAACCCGACCTCCGGGTTGAATCGTCCCGCGGTGGCCAATGCGGCGCCTACTTCCCAAGTCGGCAAGCCGGGTATTTTGAAGTTCGATGCCACGAGCAAGCATGTGGATTTGGCGGACGGCGAGAAGAGCGCGGCGTTTGTCTTCTCGGTGACCAATATTTCTTCCGAAGAAGTAACCATTTCGTACATCAATACGAGCTGTGGTTGCACCGCGGGCCGCTTGCCGTCGTATCCCTGGAAATTGCCCGTGGGCGAAGGTGGGCACATTGACGTTTCGATGGATCTGACCGGCAAGTTCGGGCTCGTGACCAAGACCGCCACAGTGGTTACGTCGTCCGGTAATTATATGCTAACCGTTAGTGCCAAAGCGCCGATGGTGGGTGCGGGCGCGGGGACGGGGGCGATGGGGGATCGCAGTCGGAATCTGACCGTGGCGGCGGCCGACCGTCAGGCCGTGTTTCGTAACGATTGCGCGAGTTGCCATGTGCAACCCACCTTGGGCAAAACTGGGGTGGAACTTTACAACACGGCGTGCGGGATTTGCCATGAGTCGGAACACCGGGCTCAGATGGTACCCGACCTGCGCGTCCGGCTGGGCAACACGGATCGCAATTATTGGTCGAAATGGATTGGCGAAGGACGGCCCGGGAGTCTGATGCCGGCATTTTCGGCTAAACTGGGCGGCATTCTGAGTGACGTGCAGATTGACTCCCTGGTGGAGTACTTGGAGATGGAATATAAGAAGAACCCTCCGCTCTCGAAGTCGGCCGTTCAGGCGGTCGCGAGTCCCGTGGTCGCGCCGGGAGCCTCGAAGCTGTCCGACCGCTGATGCCGCGCGGATTGCTGATCACCTTCGAAGGGGGCGAGGCGTGCGGAAAGAGCACGCAAGTGACGTTATTGGCCGAACGATTGCGTTTGGCGGGCCGCGTCTGCCGGCAACTGCGTGAACCGGGCGGAACTCTCTTGGGAGAGAAGATCCGGCACCTAGTAAAACAGGATCCTGACGGGCAGGGGATGGCTTCCGAAACGGAGCTCCTACTCATGAATGCTAGCCGAGCGGAATTGGTGCGTCGCGTGATTCTGCCCGCTCTGGCGAAAGGTGAGGTGGTTCTGTGCGACCGCTTTGTTGATTCCACGGTGGCGTACCAGGGATTTGGCCGTGGTTTGGATCGGGCGATGGTGGAGGCGGTGATCGCCGCAGCGGTGGGGCGGCTTCGGCCGGATTTGACGCTTTGGTTGCGGGTTCCGCCGAATGAGGCCAAGCGCCGTCTGGCGCACCGGAACGACGGTGGCGACCGGTTTGAGGCCGAGCAGGCGGCCTTCTTTGAGCGGGTGGAGTCGGGCTATGCCTCCCTGGCGACCACGGAACCGCACCGATTTCGCCCAGTAGACGGAAGGGGTGAGCCGTCGGAAGTGCAGGGACGAATCTGGTCGCTGGTCGAGTCTAGACTGGGGTGAGTCCAAAGCCGTTTTAACTCTGGATGGGATGGAGACGCGTGTCCGGTTCACTTACGGGCAGACACTTCCCGCTTCCGTGTTCGGACGTCGGTAGGCTAGATTCGCCGGACGATATGGAGCGACTGCCAGGTTTTCGAGATTTTTACCCGGAACCCGTGCCGGCCAATGAGCCGTGGAGTTGTGATCTGCGTAATCACATCTTTGCGAAGTGGCGGGAGACGGCGCGACGGTACGGCTTTCGCGAATACGACGGTCCGCCGCTGGAACCGCTCGAACTCTATACCAACAAATCCGGTGCGGAAATTGTTGGTCAGTTGTTCAACTTCGTGGACAAAGGCGAACGGGCGGTGTCGTTGCGGCCGGAGATGACCCCCACCGTCGCCCGCATGGTGGCTACTTCAGAACGCGCCTACAAAAAACCCATCAAGTGGTTCTCCTTTCCCCAACTGTTTCGCTACGAGAAGCAACAAAAGGGGCGTCTGCGCGAACACTTTCAGTTGAACTGCGATATCTTCGGCGAAAGCGATCCGAGCGCGGACGCCGAGATGGTCGCCCTGCTCATCGATGTGTTGCGCGCGCTCGGTTTGACGCCGGAAGAATTCGTCATTCGCCTCAGTAGCCGCCAGGCATGGCAGCGATTCTTCGCCGCGCGCGGGGGAGATCCGGCCCGCGCCTATGAGTTTTATCAGGTCGTGGACAAGATCGAGCGCGAGCGTCCAGAAGTGAGTGCCGAAAAACTCGCTGCGCTCGGGGTGAAGCTTGAGGAGGTTCAAGCCTTCATCACCGCCAGCGTTCCCGAACCCGAACTGCAAGCCGTGCTCAATAATCTGGCCGCGCGCGGTCTGGGTGATTTTGTGGCGGTGGACTATGGCGTTATCCGTGGGCTGGCGTACTACACCGGCATCGTTTTTGAAGCATTCGATCGCAAGGGTGAGTTTCGGGCCATTGCGGGAGGCGGTCGTTATGACCAGTTGGTGAAGCAGGTCAGTGAGGGGAAGGTCGACCTGCCGGCCTTGGGCTTCGGCATGGGCGATGTCGTCCTCGCCGAACTGCTCAAAGCACGGAAACTCGTGCCGTCGTTCGCGAGCACCATTGACGTGGTCGTGCTGGTGGAGGACGAGTCGCTCCGGAGTAATTCGTTAAGGCTCGTGCAACAAGTGCGGGAGACGGGTCGGGCCGTGGATTACAGCCTGACGCCGGCGAAAGGCGACAAGCAGTTCAAGCGAGCACTGGAATTGGGGGCGGCCCATACGGTTCGTTTGGAACTAGGCGCTGAAGGCGTGGTCGTGGCCAAAGTGAAGAACCTGAAGACGCGAGAGGAACGAATCGTGCCACCGGAAGAAGTCATCGCTGCGCTGTGACCCGCCGGTGTGGGGACCCGCGGCCGCCCTGACATGAACGTCCTTCCCTTTGGTCCGCTGGCCTTGCTAATTCGCTTTGCCGAGCGAGCGGATGAAGCGGCGTTTCAGTGTTGCCGAAGTTTGGTGGCTCAACTGCAGGCGGCCCAAATCTCGGGGGTTCGCGAGTGGGTGCCCGCCTTTACGACGCTGCTGATATCGTGCGAACCCGGCCGCCTCCCTGACGTCGCCGGGGAGATCGCGAAACTCCTGAATTCCGCCTCGTCAGCTCCCGTCCGGGCTGAGCCGGTTCGGCTCATCGAACTGGCCACGCGCTATGCGGGACCGGATCTGCTCCGGGTCGCTCAGAACGGGGGCGTGTCTCCGGAAGAGGTGGTCGAGCGTCATCACGCTCCGCGCTACCGAGTCCATTGCCTGGGCTTTGCACCTGGATTTCCTTATCTCGGTGGACTTGATCCCGCACTTCACACGCCGCGCTTGGCCAATCCGCGGCCGCGCGTGCCCGCGGGTAGCGTCGCGATTGGGGGTGAACAGACCGGGGTTTACAGCATCGCCAGTCCCGGCGGCTGGAACTTGATTGGAGAGACGAACACGCCGTTGTTTCGGCCGCGCGCGCCCACGTTGGACACCTTGTTTTTGCTGCGGGCGGGCGATTACGTCCGGTTCGTTCCCGGCGAGACGGGAGAGCCGGTGAGGGACGCCGATCCGGCTCCGGTGTTCCCGGGCGAGCCGCAGCTCCGCATACTTTCAACTGGCCTCGGACTCACGGTTCAAGATGGAGGGCGGCCTGGTTTTGCCCGCTTTGGCGTGCCTCCGGGTGGCATGATGGATCCCGGGGCGGCCGCGTGGGCCAATCGCTTGCTGGAAAATCCGGTGGAATCGCCGGTGCTGGAGTTATGTCTGCAGGGTCAACGGCTCGAAGTGTTGCAGGAGGGTTGGCTGGCCTTGACGGGGAGTGCGGGCGGCCCGCTGCGGGGAAGGTCCGGGTGGTCCGCCTTTCGGGTGCATACCGGGGACGTACTGGAGTTTCCGGCCGGAAGGGCAGGGGTCTGGAGTTACCTGGCTATTCCTGGAGGATTTGCGGCCGAACGTCTGTTAGGGAGCGCGAGTGTGAACCCCCGGGCCGGTTTGGGAATGGCCTTCACCGCCGGCCAGGAGTTGGCGGGTGATGGGAGTTCCAGGTTTCAGCCGCCGAGCGCGACCTCGGGACGCCGGGTGTTCTGGACCGAGGTGACCGACTATTCTGCGCCAGTCCTGTTGCGGGTTTGGCCGGGGCCGCAGGGAGATTTCTTTACCGACGCCGACCGCGCACGGTTCTTCGCCGAAGCCTGGACGGTTTCGAGTCAGTGCGACCGGGTGGGTTACCGGTTGAAAGGGCCGATCCTACGACCGGAACCGGCGGAGCTGATTTCCGAGCCGGTCTTGCCGGGGTCCATTCAAGTGCCGGCCAACGGGCAGCCGATCGTGACCATGCCCGATGGCCCAACCTTGGGTGGGTACCCGAAACTGGGACTTGTGGACCCGGAGGATTTACCCCGGCTAGCGCAGATGCGGCCCGGGCAACGGGTCAGGTTTGAGCCAAGGTAGGGACGAGCTGCCGCTCGTCCCCAGATAGAACCACCGCGTGGCAGAGGACCGGAGAGGCAGACGTGGGGAGCTTCCGGGTTCGGGGGCTTCCCGCGTTCAGCGTCAGGTTTTTTGGGGCGGAGTGGAATTGAATGGGGCCGCGCGGCAGCGCAGCCCTACCCGCCAAGGTAGGGACGAGCTGCCGCTCGTCCCCAGATAGAACGTATCCGTCTGGGGAACCCCGTCTATCGTGGATAGCGCGGGGAGGTAAGCTGAGTGGGTGTCAGAGACTACGAGCAGTTTTCCAGGCGGTGGGAGTGAGTTCAGCCACT
>Ga0209591_10003225_pt1 | contig 19016 bp, 19 predicted proteins | sample MAT01_FD_187207 | JGI IMG/M metagenome (GOLD analysis project Ga0209591, IMG submission 187207) | Freshwater microbial communities from Lake Fryxell liftoff mats and glacier meltwater in Antarctica - MAT-01 (SPAdes) (version 2) | ecosystem: Environmental > Aquatic > Freshwater > Ice > Liftoff... | reverse complement strand
CGTGATCACCGCCTATGCCGCCGGAAGTGACGATCACAGCTTGCGCGCTGAGTGCAAATGCGCCGATCACCTCGCGCGAGCTCGGCGCGCTGCGTGCGACGTCACTGGGTTCGAGGATTTCGCCTTCGACGCCCGTGATCGTTCCGCCCTGTTGCGTCATCGCGCACACCCGGTGACGGAATCGCATGGACACGAGACCGCGCTCAACACCGGCGCGCACCCGACGTACGAACGGCGCAAGGAGCCCGGGACCCGTCCCCCACGTGATGTGAAATCGCGGAACAGAATTGCCGTGCCCGATCGCGCCATAGCCGCCACGCTCCGCCCACCCCACCACGGGAAAAAATCGCACGCCCTGTGCATGCAACCACGCGCGCTTTTCTTCCGCGGCAAAGTGCACGTAGGCCTCCGCCCATCGTTTGGGCCAGGCATCCTCGTCGCGATCGAATCCCGCGGTGCCGAGCCAGTCTTGCCACGCCAGGTCCAGCGAGTCGCGAATGCGCAGGCGCCGCTGTTCCGGGGAATCGATGAGCAGCACGCCACCAAACGACCAGAACGCTTGTCCACCAAGGCTCTGTGGCGGCTCCTGATCCAGCAGGATGACGCGCCGTCCGGCGTCGACCAGTTCGGCCGTGGCGACGAGTCCCGCGAGACCGGCTCCGACGACAATGACGTCAGCGTCCATGGGGTGAGGAAAGGGATAAAAAAACGCGATTCGCGTATTGCGAGTCCAAGTGTACCACGGGACATTGTTCATCGCATCTACGCCCGCCTCGCGCCGTGGCCTCTACGCTGGCCTATGGCGTCGCTGCGTGACGACCAGCGGCCTCCACTCGTCGTCACAGACACGCTCGACCGACGCGTGCAACACGCCTGCTCACAGCCCCTTCACATGAAGTCCGCAGAATCCGCTTTGGCCGTCTGTGTCGTAGGGTTGGCCTGCTTTATTGGCGGGCAGACCGCCGGGGGGCGTCGCGCGAATACGCGCCATGACGCCGTCGAGGTGATCGCCAATGGTGCGCCCGCGATGGGCGTATTGCGGAATGCGGACGCGGATCCGGTCCAAGACTTCGGCACGGCCGTACCGGAAATGTTGGTGCGCGAGGCGGCGCCCAGCCCATCGTCGGCAAGCGTCGCTCCCGCAGAACTGCGACGGCGCTTAAAGGAGGGCGCCGCAGGCACGTACATCGCCGACATCCTGGCCGCGCGCGATTCAACGATCGTGCGTTGGCCCGATCGGAGCACGCGGCCGCTACGCGTCTGGATCTCCGAACTCGAAACGCTTGAAGGTTGGAATCCGGACTTCGTACCGGCGATTCGCGATGCCTTCGAGAGGTGGGTGCAGACGGGTATCCCCGTGCGCTTCACGTACATAAGGGACTCCGCGAGCGCCGATGTCCACGTGCGCTTCACCGAACGCTTCGCCAACGGCATTAGTGGCAAGACCATCTGGAGTCGGAATGCCGCCTGGTGGCTGGTCTCAAGCGATATCCAACTCGCCTTGGCGCACCCCAACGGGGGCAATGTCACCCCGCCGCAAATGCGAGCGATCGCCCTGCACGAGGTGGGGCACCTGCTGGGTCTCGATCACGCCAGCGACGCCGAACACATCATGTCCGCGCGCATCAGGGTACGTGAACTTACTCCCGCCGATCGTGCGACGGTGAGGCTGCTCTATGCGGTGCCGGCGGGAGTAAGTCGGGAGTAGGGAGTCCGGAGCAGGGAGTACGGTACTGCAGTACAGAGTATCCCATTTTGCATTACCGCGTACCGCCTACCCCAGCACCGTCTACTTCCTGCTGCAGCACAGCGTACTTCCTACTGCGGTAGGAAGTACCAAGTACTGCACGAAAAAGTACCAAGTACTGCGGTAGGAAGTACCAAGTACTGCACGAAAAAGTACCAAGTACTGCGGTAGGAAGTACCAAGTACTGCACGAAAAAGTACCAAGTACTGCTCGTCCGTACTCCCGTCTCCGTACTCCCTACTCCCGACTCTTCACCGTCACAATCCTCACAGACCGGTCTGTTCCCGCCCCCCCCTTTCCCCACACCGTCAGCTTCACCTCACGCGCGCCGACGGTGTTCACGATCCGTTGCAGCGTCGCGAGATCGTGAACGGGCACACCGTTCACGGCGCGAATCATTTCGCCGGCGCGAAGCCCTGCCTCAGAGGCGGCGGACCCTGACTGCACCCGCATCACCAGCACGCCAGGCTCAAGACCAAGGCTCTCGGCGAGCTCTGCCTCTATGGTGTTCATGTGCGCACCAAACATCGACGACATGATCGGGCCGCCAAACACGACGCGCGCTGAGGGCGATCCACCTTGCGGCGAGGTGCTGAACAGGGAACCAAACGACAAGCCGGTGGACGACGAGCCATCGCGGAAGAACATCTCGAAGCTCGCGCTTCGCTCGGCGGGCAGTGGAAGCGACCCTCGCGATGGCGTCATGAAAATGCGCACGTTGTCGAATGCCGGGCCGTCATCTGCGACGACGCTTCGTTCACGAACGGTCACCGGAACTTCGCGCTGTTTCCCCTCGTGGCGCACGCGAACCCGCACGACTTTGCCGGGCACCAACAGTTGCGGATAGTTCACCGTTTGTGTCACGACATCACGACCGTTGTACGCCAGCACCGTGTCGCCCGCGCTCAGTCCCGCAGCGCGCGCCGGTGAGCCGACGTCGACGGCTTCGATCTTCGGATACTCGCAGTGCGCGGTGAATGCTCCCGTATCGGTGACGATGCGCATTTGCGAGCCGGAAAGCGTGATGCCCAGATACCCCGTGCTTGATGCGCTCTTCACGATGCGCGCACCGGCCGACGCCATCGCCGCGACTTGCGGCTCGAGTGCTCGGATATCGAGTGCAATACTCCGTCGACCGCCCACCGCGCCAGGCCCGGGGATTTCGACCGGCGTGGCACCATCAAGCAGGAATCCTTGCAAGGTAATCGCACTGTCACCGCGCGGCACTTTGATAATGGGGCCCAGCGTACCGTCTGCACCGCTGGAACGGACGAACACCTCGAGCAGCGAATCAACACCACGCTGCACCACCAACATCCGGCGCGCCTCCTTCCCCTCCAACGGGACCCGCGATTCAAAAATGGTGGCCAGCCCTTCCAGCTCGCGCTTGAATCGGAAGAGCGCGACCCCTTCCGGCGTGCGCACCAACTCCGACGGTGCCTTCATCAACGCCGTGCACGCATTGCTGAGTGTTGGCTGTGCTGCGCCCGTCGCGCGCATGCCCCCTTGCGGTGATTGCGCCGACGCCACGTGGGGAAGAAACGCCCCTGCGGAAAGCCAAAGCACCACGGTGAGCGATCTGCCGCATCGCGTGGTTCGCATCAGTATCGCTCCAGCGTCTTGTCGACGGGCAGGGCGCCGCCCAAGGCTTGCAACGTCGCCTCACGCGCGTTGTACGCCGACAGGAAATAGTGATTCAACACGGGATCCTGTGGCGCCTCCTGGAGTGCCGCACGCGATGCGGCCATCATCTGATCCAGCGCCTCAAGGCGCGCACGATACACGTCGCTGCTGTGCATGGTCGTGTCATTCGCCGCCAACCACAACGAGGCGCGTTCGTAGTCGCGCTGCGCGCGGTACAGAATATCCGAGGCCTGTTGCACCGAGCCGAACGCACCCGTCGCGCCGACGCTGGCGGCCACTGCGACCGCCGACGATTCGCCGCGGTCGACCGTGCGCCCAAACGGCCGCGTTGCCGTCACCCGTCCAACCGTCGCGCCACCAGTCATCAACACGGCCGCCGCCGCCATGCGCCACCACGTCCCCGAACGTGGGTACAGCCTGTCTCGTGACGCGACGCTCGACGCCTCCGCGTGTACGGCAGACGTCCCCCCGCTGATGCGCATGGCAGCACCCGACACATCACGCAACGGATCAGCACCGCGACGGGATGCGTCAGACAGCATCCCTTCATCGCGCAGTGCGACCGCCAGCGCATCCCATTCGATCAATCGCGCCTTGTCCGCCGCGTCAGCGCTGACCGATCCCCGCGCCAGCTCGCGAACGGTCGCCATGGCGCGAAGCTCCCGCCGACAGTCGCCGCATCGCGCCATGTGCGCGAGCTCATCTGTCGTAAACGGCTCCTGATCAAACGCCGCCATACGCTCAGGCTCGAGGTGCATCTTATCGCTCCGCATATCCACCGACATATCGTGGCTCCAAATTTTTGTCCAGCCGTTCGTTGATCGATCGATCAACAAGCGGGGCCAGCAAGCGACGCAGCTTTGCGCGCGCCTTGAACAGCTGTGATTTCGATCCGCCCGGCGTAATGCCAAGCTCGGTCGCGATCTCGTCATGTGTATACCCTTCGACGTCGTGCAGCAGAAACACCGTGCGCGCGCCGGGCGCTAACTGACGCGCCGCGTCATCGATAGTTTGCGCCAGCATGCTCCGATCACTGTCCTGCTCCACGGAGGCCGAGTCTTCACCAATCTCCGTCTCCACCAGAAACAGGCGGCGCGTCCGGCGAAGGGCATTTAACGCCCGATTGATGGCCACCCGATGAAGCCATGTGCTGAGCTTCGAATCCCCGCGCCACGACGGCAGCGCACGAAAAATCTGGATCCAGACCTCCTGCGCAATGTCTTGCGCGAGATCGGGATCCCCCGCGAGTCGCCGAACGACAGCCTCGACATGGGGAGCATGCTGTATCCACAGCATGCGCATGGCGCGCTCGTCGCCGTCGATCGCCCGGCGGACGATGGCAGCGTCTGATTCCATAGGGTACCTGCAATCTGTCACCAGCCTGGCGCCGTTGGTTGCCTTCGTCGGTCCTAATCGTGGAAAACAAGAACGTCGGCGAGGAAAGGGTACGCAACTCAGTGCCCCGTTGAGGGTTTCATTACTTGACGCGGCGCCCCGTTCGACTTAAAACCCCTATGTGACACGCGTGGTCTCGCCAATCCCAGCCCTTGCCCCCGTACATGTTCCTGCTTGCCGCCCTGATCCTTGCCGTCGGTGATCCGATGCGAGGCGGACTTCCCGAACGGGAGCCCGCAGCGCTTGGCATGTCGGCTGTGCGACTCGGCGCTATCGAGCGGGTCGTCCGGCGAGGCATCGACGCAGGTGGGTACCCTGGCGCTTCGGTCGTCGTGGGCCGCAAGGGCTTCTCGGTGCTCTCGCGCGGCTTTGGTTCGCTCGACTGGACTGGGCGGACCCGGGTGTCAGTGCAAGAAAGTATCTACGATCTGGCCTCGCTCACCAAGGTGATTGCGACCACAACGGCCATGATGGTGTTGTACGATCAAGGGCGTCTCAATCTGGACGCTCCGGTTTCCACCTATCTGCCGGACTTCTCAGGCGGCTTGAAAGATCAGGTCACTGTTCGTCATCTGCTCACCCACCGCGGCGGGCTTCCGGCAGGACGTGAGCTCTGGCGCATCGCCCGGACGCCCGCGCAGGCTCGCGCCGCTGTGATCGCCACGCCCGTCGGCTGTACGCCCGGCGCCTGCTATGAGTATTCCGACCTCGGCGCCGACCTGCTCGGTTTCATCGCCGAGGCGCTCAGCGGTCAACCGCTTGACCAGTTTCTGGAGCGCGAAGTCTTTTCCAAGCTCGGGATGAGCGATACGCACTTCCGCCTCAACGCCGACGACGCCGCGCGATCGGCACCAACCGAGATCGCGCCGCCGCGCGGCTACCCCCTGCGAGGCGAAGTCCACGACGAAAATGCGTGGGCGCTTGGCGGCGTAGCGGGTCACGCTGGGCTCTTCAGCACAGCCTCCGATCTCTCTGTCTTTGCGCAGATGCTGCTTGAGGGCGGCAAATACGCGGGTGTGCGAGTGATTTCCGACAGCACCGTCGCGCTCTTCACCCGACGCGCCGCCGGACGACGCGCCCTTGGATGGGATACCTGCAACGGCGGCGCGGGGTGCGGCCAGCACCTGAGCGAGCGAGCCTTCGGCCATACAGGCTTCACCGGCACGTCCATCTGGATCGATCCTGATCGCCAGGTCTTCGTCATCCTGCTCACGAATCGCGTGCACGCGGCGAGGGCGAGTCGACCCAGCAAGGTTATCGCCGACGTACGGAATGACCTCGCAGACGCCGCCGTGCTCGCGGTACTGGACGCGCCCGGTGGCGTGCTCGCCATGCCCGTGAGCTTTCGCGCCGATATTGCTGCCGACTGGAATCGACCACTACGTTCAGTGCGCGCGCGCAGTACGGCTGCCTCGCGCCGCGCCGCCGCGGCCCGCCGCGCGTCGGCCGCGAAGTCGCGGTCGACGGGAAAAGCGGCGCGAGCAAAAGCGCTTTCCAAGGCGAGCTCCTCAAAGGCTCTCGTCAAAGGCCGATCCTCCTCCCCTGCCCGGGCTTCGACGGCCGTCTCGACTTCACCCAAGCGATCGAGCAGTCCGATCGCCAAAAAGAAGACGCCTACCATGAAATCCGCCGCCGCGACGCAAAAAAAGACACGGCGCTAGGCGAGTAGGTTAGTTTATACGAATGGAATACTCCCCTTTAGAGCCGAAGCCCGGGATCGCGAACCCAAGCCTCACGATCGCCGAGAGCGAGGATCAGCCCGTTGTTGGACCTGCAGATGATACTACTGATGGTACGGTTAGCGACGAGACGATCGCTGGCTCGGGAGGTGTTTCCGCAGACAAGGCCCGCTTGGTACTTCGGCGTGTGAAGGACCCCGAACTCAATCTCAATATTGTCGATTTGGGCCTCATCTACGACATCCATGTCGATGGTGAGAACGTGCGTATCGACATGAGCCTGACGTCGCCCGGTTGTCCGTCAGGACCCGAGATCATGGGAGAGGCAGAACAGCAGCTGCGGACCATCCCTGGAATCGGTAACGTCGAGATGAACCTCGTCTGGTCGCCGCCATGGACGCCCGAGCGCATCGAGCCACGAGTGCGAGCCTACATGGGCTTTTAGCCCGCCCGCAACAACCGGCGCGTCCTGCGAGTCAGACGCGTCCCGAGCCAAGGAGTGCTTGCGCCGCACGGCGCTCGGCCCGAATGGCTCGGAGCAGGCGCAACACAACAGGCGCGAGAAGCAGCGCACCGGTCCATAGAAACACGTCGGCAATGTTCATCACGAGCATCGCAGACTGTCCCACCCGTACCGCGAGGAAATCTGCGACGCCCTCTGGCCCCGCCAGCATGCTGGCCAGGTTTCCAAACGCACCACCGGTCAGCAAGCCCATCGGAAGCGCTGCGCGCGCATCGACCAGAGCCAACGGTGCGACGACCCGCATAACCATCCCGATCGCGAGCATCGTCACCAGCACATTGATCGATCGCGTAAAGGGACCGATCGAAAGGCCGCCTGCCGAGCCCGTGTTGTACACGAGCATGAAGCCGATGCGGTCGCTGAGCGAAATGAGACGTCCGTCGCTCAGCAATCCCGTGGCAAGCTCCTTCGTGAGCAGATCGACCGTCGCCGCGATTGCCGCGACCGCCAGGAACGTCGCGAAGGTCACGCTCGTTGCGCGAGCTTCCAGCCGTTTGGCAGCGGTGTGAGTGAAAAGTGCGACGCTCATAGCTTGAGGACTCCAAGTATGTGGAACGAAGGTGCCAGACCGACTCTTCGGCTCTCTACCCGTGTACCATTGCACTGTCCGTGCCGCGATTCCGCTTAGTCTACGATTGCCAACCACTTTGCGAAAGAGCCACTTAACCCATTAAAAAGGAACGACTTGGATAGCCTGTGACACACGTCACACGGGAGTGGAACGGCATTTCGCACCGCATATGCTGTTGCGCTGCGGACACAGGTCAGTCACATGACGCATCAATCCAACAGCCACGCCTACTCGCGGTACGGCGACTCGGGACCCGTGGAGATCGACGTGCCCGACGCCTTCGGTGATTGACTAAAGGCCGTCGTAGGAACCGTCGGCGTCGGAGCTGCTGTGGGAACTGGAGCTGCTCCAGAAACGGCTGAGGATGCCAACGCTTTCACGAAGGCGGCACCAAGCACTTCACCCTGCCAGCGGCGAAGCTCCGGAATCTCCAGCAGTTCCTCAACCGTGCGAGGATTGCGGCGCGCGACGGCCTCCATGCGATCACGTGAACAGAGCACCCCGGGATCGAGGTCGAACTCCACAGCCATGCGGTCGCGCACGCTCTTCAACCGCGCGACGCGTTCGTCGAAATCCGGATCGCGGTCCCACCGCTGCGTCTTCGCGAAGCGCGGCAGATCCTCGTCCGCGATATCGTTGCCTCGGGCGATGGCCTGCAGCGCTTCTTGCGCGCGGACATCCGACATTCCCCGAGGAAATCCCTTGACGGCAAACAGCCCTTCGCGATTCGTCGGCGCGACGCGTGAGAGGTCGAGCAGCACCTCGTTTCCAGCAACACGAAACGTCGCGCGATCCAGATCGGCGGCGATCGCATCACGCCACTTCGCCAACTCGCGAAGACGACCAAGCTCCCGTCGCGTGAGATCGCGCGCGCCCTTCATGCGAAGATACGCGGTGTTCTCTGCTTCATCTTCCCAGCGCGTGCCCTCGGCGCGACGGAATTCTTCTTCAGCCCAGTGCCATCGTCCTTTCTGCTCCAACTGGAGGCGCAACGTATCTCGCAAGGACAATAGGTATCGGGTATCCTGCGCTGCATAATCGAGCATATCCGCGGGGAGCGGACGCATGCTCCAATCGGCCCGTTGATGTTTTTTGTCGAGCTTGACGCCGAAGTATTGCTCCAGCAGTGCGGCGAGCCCAAAGGAGCGCAACCCAAGTAACTGCGCAGCCACGCGTGTGTCGAACAAACGCGTCACGCGCCAACCATAGTCCTGATGCAGCAGCCGCAAGTCGTAGTCCGCATCGTGCAGAATCACTTCGACGTCGCGATCTTCGAGCAACGCGCCGAGTCTCGCCGGGATACCGATCGGCAGCGGATCGATGATCGCTTCGTGCTGATCCGTTGAGAGTTGCAACAGGTACACGCGGTCGACAAACCGGTGAAAACTGGCACCCTCGGTATCGAGGGCAATCGCACGGACGTCCGACAAGCCGGCGAGAAAATGATCGACGGCGTCTGCCGTGTCGAGATACAGCGGTGCGGGCGTGGACATGGATCTTCAAAGGTACACCGATTCCGTGCGCGTGGGGGTCTCCCATGCATCGGCATCTGCATCTGACGGGAATGCGACCCACGCCCCTTGCCGCATAGCCGTCAATCGTGGACTCTTCGGTACGAATATGACCCTTCCTTCAGCTAGTTCGCCCGCTGGTTCGCCCGCTGGCCCGCCCGCCGGCTCGCCCGTCGGCTCGCCCGCCGGCTCGCCCTCCGCCGACTCGCCCGCCGCCGAGCGACCGCACTGGTCCAGCGGCTCGATCGCGCGGGCCGCAATCGTCGTTTTGGCGGTGTGGTTCGGACTCCAGTTACTTTGGTCCGTCAGCTCGCTCGTATTTCTGGTGTTTCTGGCCACGCTCTTTGGGCTCGCGGTAGGCCGCGGCGTGGACTACCTGGAGCGATTCCGCATTCGTCGAGGCATCGGGTCGGCGTTGATCGTCTTCGGAACACTCGGTGTGATCGGCGGGGGGCTCGCGCTCTCGGCCCCTACGCTCATCGAGCAGGGTCGGCAACTGCAAACGGAGTTTCCGGCCGCGGTGGTGAAACTTCAGGAGTGGGTGGACTCGAAGCAGCGCACCGGGGCCATCGGCGCGCTCATCAAGGCGGCGACTCGTCCACCGGAGTCGGATGGAGGGGGCTCAACGCGGGCTCCGAGCGCGATCTCCGGGTCCGTAGCGGCGCCAGCCGTTCCCGCGCCAACGGTTCCCGCGCCAACTTTTCCCGCGCCAACTTTTCCCGCGCCAACTTTTCCCGCGCCAACGGTTCTTGCGCCAGCGCTTCCCGCGCTCAACCCGGCGGGCCCTGCCGCCCCAAGTGCCACGCAAAACCCACCCGTCGCAAGACGGGGGGCGCTGCCCAGCGACGCACTCAAGCAGCGACTCTCCGGGACACTGTCGAAAGCAAGCGGATATCTCTTCTCGTTCGTGTCGAGTACGCTGGCGGTCATGACGGCCGTCGTGCTGCTCATCTTCCTCGCCATCTACATCGGCGCCGAACCCGAAGTCTATCGCGGCTGGATGCTGGCAGCCGTTCCTGCGCCATCTCGCGCCCACGTTCGGCGGGTGCTCGCCGAGGTCGCCACGGTGCTTCGCAAGTGGCTGGTGACCCAGCTGGTCGCGATGATCGTGATCGGGGGCGTCTGCACCATTGTGCTGCTGGTTTTGGGGGTCAAAGCACCCTTTGCGTTGGGGTTCATCGCCGGACTCATGGAGTTTATTCCCACGGTCGGCCCGGTGCTGAGCGCAGTGCCGGCCATTTTGATGGGCTTCATCGACTCGCCGGAAAAGGCATTGGCTGTCCTCATCGCCTATTGGGGGATTCAGTTTCTCGAGAACAACCTGCTCATCCCGTTTCTCATGCGCGGCGAAATGGACCTTCCGCCGGCGCTCACGCTCATCGCGCAGTCGCTCATGACGCTGACCTTCGGGTTCATCGGGCTGATGGTCGCCGTGCCGCTCACGGCTGCCGTCCTTGTTCCCATCCGCATGATCGCGGAACGCGAAAACGCACGGGAGAAAGAGATGGTTCGTGCAAAACGCCGCGACGCCGGCGTGTCCGGGACGCCTCGAAGCGTCCGCGTTACCGCCGAGTATGAAATCGGTGCCGCTGGCCGTGGCCCACAACACGGCGACCTGTCAGAGGGTGATTCGTGATCGATACGGCGAGCAATCGACGCGTCGGGTTCGACGATGAAGGGGATGGCCTCGCCGTCGTGTTCTTGCACGGGTTTCCGCATGATCGTTCGTTGTGGTCGCAGCAACGCATCGCCCTTGCCCACGGTGTTCGACGCATTGTTCCTGATCTTCGTGGCTTTGGCGCATCGAACGCCGTCGACATCGTGGGGAACATCTCGATGGACGACTACGCCGACGACGTGATCGCGCTGCTCGATACACTGGACATCGATCGCGCGGTGCTGTGTGGTCTGTCGATGGGTGGCTACATCGCGATGGCGATCTGGCGGCGGTACCCAGACCGCGTACGTGGGCTCGTGTTGTGTGACACCAAAGCCACCGCCGACGACGACGCGGGGAAAGCGATGCGTAACGAAACCATTGCTTTCGTTCGCGCAGAGGGAAGTGGCGCGCTGGCTGAGCGACAGCTGCCGAAGATGCTCGGCGCCACCACACATGCGCAACGTCCGGCCGTTGTTGACGAGATGCGGGCGATGATGGCGCGGCAGTCCGTAGACGCGATGGTCGGAGCGCTGACTGCGCTGCGCGATCGTCCTGATTCGCGTGCGACGTTGTCAACGATCACGGTGCCGACATTGATCATCGTTGGCGACGAAGACGCCCTCACCCCGCAAACCGATGCCGAGCGGATGCTCGAGCTGTTGCCGCCATCCGCTGGTGCGCGCATCGAAGTCATTGCCGCAGCCGGGCACGTCACCTGCGTCGAACGTCCCGCGGCGGTGACGCATGTCCTCGCCGATTTCTTCGCGTCGTTCGACGTATTGGGCCATTGATGAACGCGTCCGAGTGCCGTCCCACCACGTTGGATCACCTTGATCGTTACCACCGATGACCGCTCCCATTTCCGCCTCAGAACAGTCTCCCGTCGCGCGTATCGGAGAGGTCCTCTTCAAGAATCGCGGGTGGCTGCCGGTGCCGTTTCTTGCCGTCCCGCTGTTCTTTTCGGGGACCCAAACGACCACCACCTGGGCCGCCGGGTTGCTCCTGGTGTTGCTGGGAGAACTGATTCGGATCGCCGGTGTCGCTGCCGCAGGAACCGTGACGCGTCGCCGATCGCGCAACGTAGGTCGCTTGGTGACCTACGGCGCGTTTGCGTGGTGCCGAAACCCGTTATACGTCGGAAATTTCCTGGCGTGGATGGGGTTTACCGTCATCTCAGGCGTGTTCTGGTTCCTGCCCATCGCCGTTGTGCTTTTTGCGATCGAGTACACGCTGATCGTGCGTTACGAAGAGGGCGTCCTGGAATCGATCTTCGGCCGGGAGTATCTGGACTACAAAGCGCGCACACCGCGGTGGTTTGGTCGGCCGCCTGCCAATAGCACATCAGGACAACACGACTGGAAAGAAGCGATCTGGAGCGAACGCTCAACTTTTCTGCAGTATGCTGTCCTGTGCGGCGTCTTCGTTTGGAAAGGACGCTGACAAGGACGCTCACAAAGGCGCCAGCGCAGCCGGTACGGCACTGCGCCAGCCCGCGCGAACTAGCGCGTTGGACGTCCCGGCGGGTTGGGTCCAATAAACACTTCACGGTTGATCCCGATATAGCTCTTGAGCTGCACCGGTACGTCTTCTTCCGGGAAGATCGCAGTGACCGGACATTCCGGTTCGCATGCCCCACAGTCAATACACTCGTCGGGCTGAATGTAGAGCTGGTCAGGTCCTTCGTAGATGCAGTCGACGGGGCAGACGTCGACGCACGACTTATCCTTCACGGAAATGCACGCTTCGGTAATGATGTATGGCATGGGAAGGTCTCAGGTCAACACGCGACGCACCAACTGTCGCGCGCAAATTAGTTACGGGATGAACGAGGCTACAAGTGTCTGGTGTTCCTGCGGGTTCCTGCGGCACATCCGGGCCGCGTTGACCGAGGCTCGCGCTACGTTCGCCAAGGCGGCGAGTCCAGTCGCATGAGTTCAGGGTTCTCGCGATACAGCGTGCAGGTGCGGCCGATCACTTGAATGACCTCGGCCCCCATTTGCTCGGCGATCTGGTGCGCGGCGTCCTTGGAGGACAGCGATCCTGCCTTGGCCACCTGCACTTTCACCAGCATATGCGTTCGCAAGACATCGTCAAGGCTCTGCAGGAGCGACGGCGTCAGCCCCTGATGGCCCACGTGCACTTGCACGTCGAGATGATGCGCTTCTGCGCGCAACGCGGCGCGTTCCTTTCCAGACATGCTCATGCCACGCTCATGCGATGTTCGAGGACAGTGCTCCCATGGCCTGCACTCAGGGGCGGACGCCGTCTGAGGCAAAAAACAGGAGCGGATTGATGGACGGCCCATCCCACCAGGCCCGTCCTGTGCCCCGCTTCATCACCTGAAAGTGCAGATGCGGGGCATTCGCCGGGGCATTCCCAGACGTTCCAACGTAGCCGATCACCGAGCCCTTTGCGACTCTGTCGCCAACGGCAAGGCCGCGCCGATAGCGCTGGAGATGCGCGTAGTAATATACAAATTGGTTGGTGGGGTCGGTCGCGTAGACCACAATGCCCCCGATCGGCCCCGTGCTGAGTCGACCGATCACGCAGTCATCGGCGGCCAGGACTGCGGTGAAGCGTGGGGCCAGAAGGTCGAGGGCGCGATGTTGGCCGCCGTTCCTCGGGGCTTCGAAATCATCCCGAAGCAACCGACGCGCCATGCCCTCGACTGGGACCATGATTTGGCGGGCCCACAGCCCGTCGAGGTCGCCGTCCGTAATGGATTCGTCTCTGGTCGACCGATAGGCTGGCCGCGGTGCGATGGTCGGCCGATCGGACCGCCTCAGAGGTGCCTCAGCGGCTCCCGGTGTCGGCATCGGCGCGACGGGTGGCGCCGAGCCGCGCGAGCACGCTGCGACAGTGAGCACCCCACCCACAATCCACACCGGTACGATCCGGAAACGCGCGCGTACCGTCCGGATCGCTCCCACTCAGTTCTTCACGACCTCGGGACGAAAAAACGGCTCAAGGAAGCGGAGCATGTCGTCGACCGTCCGGACGCCGCGCGTTTTGAGCTGATCCAGGTCCGACGAGTTGGGCAGCCGTGCTCCGGCACGATCGGCGATGACAAGCACCGCGTCTTCCAGATCCAGGTCGACCAATCCATAGGTTCTCTCGAGGCTGTCAGCCGGCAGCACTTTGTAGTGTGGGCCAACCACCCCGTGTCGCTCCGCCAGATAGGCGTACGTCTGCTGCAGCAACAATTCCGGGTATCGTCCACGAAAGCTGTCGCGGAACCGCGAAAGCCCATCCCGTTCAATTGACTTCTGATTCATGATCCGAGCGCGGACAAAGAGAATTACCGCGAGCGCCAGCATCATGGTGGTGCCCACCAGCATCATTCGCACAGACGGTCAAACCTCCGACGGCGGGGAAAAAACTCGTGGCACCGAGCCACGACGAAGACACCGAGCAGGGCGTCACAGACGGAAAATCCACGCAGGCAATACGATCTGGACCCCGCCGGAGACCGGAAGATTCAGTTATAGCACCAACAGTTAGCGTCTGGGGCGAAGATCGGCAACTGCTCCTGAAAACAACATGGATCGAGAGAATTCGTCAACAGTTTCGTTGACTTAGTCCGGAAAGCCGATGTATATTATCCCTATGGAAGTCACCGTTGATGCGTTGGGGGGGTATCGCGGACTACGCGCCGAGCTCCTTGTGGCGCTCAAGAAGGCGAAACCGCTTACCGCAACTGAGCTGGGCGAGCAGTTTGGCCTGACCCCGAACGCCCTCCGCCGACACCTGAAGGTGCTTGAGGAGGAGGGTTTAGTGCGTTACGCGCGGGAAGTCCGGGGCGTTGGCGCACCCGTCTTTGCCTATTCGCTGACAGCGGCTGGCGAGGGGCTCTTCCCACGGAGTTACGGCACCGTACTGGCCACCGCTCTCGACGCGCTACGCGATGCGGGTGGTGCGGTTGCGGTCACTGATGTGCTGGAAACGGAATGGCGACGGCTCGCCGAAGAGGCTGGACCAGTGGTCGATGCCTTGCCATTTCACGAACGGTTAGGGCTCGTCGCCGAGTTGTTGACGGCCAAGGGATACATGGCGGAAGCCATTCAGGTCGGTTCCGGCAGTGAGGCGGTCAGCACCCTGCGCATTCACAACTGCGCACTCGGCGAGATCGCCGAGCGGTTCCCTGATGCCTGCACGGTGGAAGAGCGTTACCTCGAACGGTTGTTGGGGGTGCCGCTGGTACGAAGCACGCGCCGCCACGAAGGCTGTGGACGATGCGATTACGGAGTAACACGTCAGTCTATCGTTGAGCAACAGGAGCAGTCATGAGCACGTCGATCGACGCGCTGGTCAATCGCGAGTACCAATACGGCTTTACCACCGACATCGAGGCAGACACGCTGCCGCCAGGATTGTCGGAGGATACCGTGCGTTTCATTTCCGCCAAGAAACACGAGCCGGAATGGCTGCTCGCGTGGCGGCTGAAAGCGTTCCGGCGCTGGCTCACCATGAAAGAGCCGCACTGGGGCAACGTGCAATATCCGCCGATCGACTATCAGGCCGCCAGCTACTACTCGGCGCCAAAAACCAGCGCGCCGCTGGGTTCTCTGGACGACGTCGATCCGGTGCTGTTGGACACCTACAAGAAATTGGGCATCTCGCTGAACGAACAAAAGCGGATGAACAATGTCGCCGTCGACGCCGTGTTTGATTCGGTGTCCGTTGGCACCACATACAAAGAAGAGCTGAGCAAGTTCGGCGTGATCTTCATGTCGTTCGGCGAAGCGGTGCGCGAACACCCGGAGTTGGTGCAGAAGTATCTCGGCTCGGTCGTGCCATACAGCGACAACTTCTTTGCGGCGCTGAACAGCGCCGTGTTCTCGGACGGGTCTTTCTGCTACATCCCGAAAGGCGTCAAGTGTCCGATGGATCTGTCCACGTATTTTCGCATTAACGCGGCGGAGACGGGACAGTTTGAGCGCACGTTGATCGTGGCTGATGAAGGGTCACACGTGAGCTATCTTGAGGGATGCACTGCGCCAAAACGGGACACCAACCAACTGCATGCCGCGGTGGTCGAGATCATCGCGCTCGATGGCGCGACGGTAAAGTACAGCACGGTGCAGAACTGGTATGCCGGGGACGAGCACGGTGTCGGTGGCATCTACAACTTTGTCACGAAGCGCGGCAAGGCGATGAAGGACGCGAAGATTTCCTGGACGCAGGTCGAGACGGGGTCGGCCATCACGTGGAAGTACCCGAGCGTGATTCTGCAAGGCGACAACAGCGTGGGTGAGTTTTACTCGGTCGCTGTGGCCAGCAAGCGGCAGCAAGCCGATACCGGCACGAAGATGATTCATATCGGTCGTAACACGAAGTCGACGATTGTCTCCAAAGGGATCTCGGCGATGCAGGGCCAGAACAGCTATCGCGGGAAGGTGCAGATCCTGCCGAAAGCGGAAGGCGCGCGCAACTATACGCAGTGCGACTCCATGTTGGTAGGCAACGCCTGCGGCGCGCACACGTTTCCGTATGTGGAAGTCGGCAACAACAGCGCGATGCTGGAGCATGAAGCGTCCACGTCGAAGATCGGTGAGGACCAGATCTTTTATCTCAAGGCGCGCGGCCTCGACGCTGAACAGGCGGTTTCCATGATCGTCAGCGGTTTTTGCAAGGAAGTCTTCAAGGAGCTGCCGATGGAATTTGCGCTTGAAGCGCAGCAGTTGTTGGGGATTACGCTGGAAGGGTCGGTAGGGTGACAAAGTCGGGAGTACGAAGTATGCAGTAGGAAGTACAGACCTGCAGTACTGAGTACTTTCGGTGCAGTACTCAGTACTTTCGGTGCAGTACTCAGTACTTTCGGTGCAGTACTCAGTACTTTCGGTGCAGTACCGAGTACTTTCGGCGCAGTACCGAGTACTTTCGGTGCAGTACCGAGTACTTTCGGTGCAGTACCGAGTACTTCTTAATGCAGTAGTGAGTACTTCTGCTTCGCCGTTATCGCTGGTGTCCCGCGTGTCGTTTACTCAGTACTGCAGGAAAGGGTACTGTGTACTGCAGTGCAAGTACTCAGTACTGCACCGAAAGTACTCAGTACTGCACCGAAAGTACTCAGTACTGCAGGTTCGTACTCAGTACCTCATACTTCTTACTCCCGACTTCCCCCTCCGATGCTCCAAATAATCGACCTCCACGCCGCCATCGACGGCAAGCCCATTTTGAAGGGTATTACGCTGACCGTCAATGCAGGTGAAGTGCACGCGGTGATGGGGCCGAATGGCTCTGGCAAGAGCACACTCGCGCAGGTCTTGGCCGGACATCCGGCGTACGAGATTACCGGTGGCGAGGTGCTGTATCATGGCGAGAACTTGCTCGACATGGCTCCCGAAGTGCGTGCGCAGAAGGGCGTGTTTCTGGCGTTTCAGTATCCGGTCGAGATCCCCGGCGTCACGAACGCGTACTTCCTCCGTGCGGCGTACAATCAGATCCGTCAGGCGCAGGGCATCGACGAAGTCGATCCGATGGAGTTTCTTGACCTCGTCGAGGAGAAGCTCAAGCTGGTCGAGATGGATCCGTCCATGATGAACCGTTCGGTGAACGCGGGGTTCTCGGGCGGAGAAAAGAAGCGGAACGAGATTCTGCAGATGGCGGTGCTCGAACCCACGCTCGCGATCCTCGACGAGACGGATTCTGGCCTCGACATCGATGCGCTACGTATCGTCGCCTCCGGTGTGAACGCGCTGCGTCGTCCGGACCGCGCCACGATCGTGGTGACGCACTATCAGCGGTTGTTGAACTACATCGTCCCTGATTTTGTGCACGTGTTGGCCGGCGGCCGCATTGTCAGATCAGGTGACAAGGCGCTGGCGCTTGAACTTGAGGCCCGCGGATACGACTGGGTGTTGGAGGCGGCGTGAGCAACGGGACTTCTGCTGTGCAGCTCTTCGCCAATCAGGCGACGGCCGCCGCTGCCGTTGGCGCGCCGGAGCCGCTCGCCACTTTCCGACGCGCGGGCGCCGAGGCGTTTGCGCGCGTGGGGTTCCCCACCACGCGTGATGAGGACTGGCGCTACACCAGTCCTGCACCGATCGCGGATGGGCACTTTACCGCAGCCGCAGACCGTGCCGCGTCGCCGCTGCCAACGGCTGATGCGCTTGCTGAGTACACGTTCAATGGCGAGTGGCCATTGTTGGTGTTTTACAATGGGCGTTTCGCCCCGTCGCTGTCGTCGCTGACGTCGCTGCCCGACGGCGTGCGCGTGATGTCCCTTGCCGATGCCACCGCGCAGGAACCCGAGCTCGTTCGGCGTCATCTGGGGCACGCGGCGGCTGCCGATCGTGACGGGTTTTCCGCACTCAATGCGGCCTTTCTGTCTGAGGGCGTGTTCGTCCACGTGGCGAACGAGATGGTCAGTGATACGCCGCTCCACGTGCTGCACGTAACCGACGCGGATGGCATCATGACGCACCCGCGACACGTGATCGTAGTCGGGCGCCACGCCAAAGCGACGATCCTCGAGAGCTATATCGGCCTGGGCGATGTCCGGTACTTCACGAACACGGTCACCGAAGTGTTCGTCGAGGACGGTGCCACGCTCAACCATACGCGCATCCAGCGCGAGTCCGGCGCCGCCTTTCACGTGGGCACGATCGAGGCGCGGCAGGGTCGCGACAGTCATTTCCTGCAATTCTGTTTCCAGATCGGCGGACAGTTGTCGCGGAGTAACGTGTACACCGTGCTGAATGGCGACGGCTGCGGCACGACGCTGAACGGGCTGTATATGTTGAACGCGCATCAGCACGGCGACCATCAAACGCGCGTCGAACACGTGGCCCCGAACTGCTTCAGCCGCGAGATGTACAAGGGGCTGTTGGACGGTCACTCGCACGGCGTGTTCAATGGGAAAGTGTACGTCCACCCGGAAGCGCAAAAGACCGACGGCAAGCAGACCAACAACACGTTGCTGCTCTCCGACAAAGCGCAGATCGACACCAAGCCACAACTCGAGATCTTTGCTGACGACGTCAAGTGCACCCACGGCGCGACCGTCGGACGCATCGATGAGATGGCGCTGTTTTACCTGAAGAGCCGCGGCATCGGTCCGGTGCTCTCGAAACAGCTGATGATGTACGCCTTCGCCGCCGACGTCCTGGAGACGATGGAGAACGAAACGATCAGGCTGGAACTGGAGAGGATGACGCTGGCGATGCTTGAGTAGGGAGTAGGGGGTAGATAGTAGGGGAGTACTGACGTGCAGTACTGAGTACTTTCGGCGCAGTACTGAGTACTTTAGCGACAGTACTGAGTACGCCAGTCGGAAGTACTGAG
>Ga0209591_10003222_pt1 | contig 19032 bp, 12 predicted proteins | sample MAT01_FD_187207 | JGI IMG/M metagenome (GOLD analysis project Ga0209591, IMG submission 187207) | Freshwater microbial communities from Lake Fryxell liftoff mats and glacier meltwater in Antarctica - MAT-01 (SPAdes) (version 2) | ecosystem: Environmental > Aquatic > Freshwater > Ice > Liftoff... | reverse complement strand
TCCGACTGTTATAATGTTATCAGAATTAAATATGTAAATATCATTCAATGGCTCAGGTCCTACAATTGAAGACTTCCAATTCCTTCCTGCATTTGTTGTCTTCCACATCATTCCTGCAATATCAAATGCGCCACCTGCTGCATAACCTGTATTACTGTCAGAAAATTTTATTTTTTCTATCGGGAAACCTGTAACTAAAGCAGAGTCAATTGAAGAAGCCAACCATTCTGTTCCTCCATTGCTTGTGTAATATAATTTTCCACCTGTACCTGCCATACACCCATTTTGCGAATCAGTAAAATAAATTGAATTTAAAAAGACATTAGTGTCACGGAAAAGATATTTACTCCATGTGTTTCCGCTGTTTGTAGTTGATAAAATAAACGTGCCATAAAAGTAAGGGGGAGTTTTGTCAAAATTCCATGACATTGCATAGCCGGTATTATTGTCTGTAAAAAAAATCGAAGTGATATAATTATTCACTCCTGAGTTTTGCAAATTCCAGACTTGTCCGTTATTAGTGGTGTGAATTATCGTGCCTGAATCTCCGCCAATCCAGCCGTGTAATGTATCTGTAAAAAATATATTTCTCAGATTATTCGGAGTCGGACTTGAAACTACGCTCCAGTGCTGCTGTGCAGATAAACGCGAAGTTAAATTTAATGATATAAAAACTGTAACTATTAAAAATTTTATTTTAATTTTCATTTTTCTCAAGTTAAATCATCAGGGCAGGTTATTTCTTTTTCTTAAAAACCATTCCATACAAAGCAGCAGAATTAATATTAATAAATAGTATGGATTTATATTAAGTTCAAAATTTTCAAGGGATTTATATTCAACTTTTGACTTCTCGTTTACAAGTTCCAAATTTTCATTTATATTTTTTGCATCTGCTGATGAAAAATTATTTCCATTTGTTCCGAATGATATTGAAGACAAAATTGTGTTGTCTGCTCTTGTATTTTTATATTCAAAATTGTTTTCACCAATTATAAATCTTCCTTCTATAGTCTGCACTGTATTACCTCCGGATTTTAACTCAGCAGTATATGTGTAATCTCCTTTTAGACGGATTTTAATTCCGCCTCTGAAAAATATATTATTCCTTTTCGTCAGATTAAAACTGCTGTCATAAGTCATTCCTTTGACTCTGACTGAAATATTCTCACCACCTTTGACTTCATAATTATTAAGATTAGAATTAAAAATCACATCTTCAAATTCAGAATACACAGGTTTAGATGTTTCAATTTTAAATTTGTTTTTAGTCTCTCTGTCAGTAATAGCAACCAGTGCACCGGAAATAATGTAATTTAAAACTTCAACCGCATTACTGCTTTTATTGTTCAGACGCCATTTGTAAATTCCGTAAGCAAGAAAAGCTGCAGATTTATTTTTATCAGTATTTTCTATAATCAATACCGGCTCAGATTTACTTCCTGATAACAGAAAGGTTTCTGCACCTGCATTAGCCGAAAAGACAGTTGCTGTTTTAAAAATATTCGGAAAATTATTAACTTTCGAAATTAACAGACTGTTTTTAAATATTTCCTGATCAGGTGATCCGACACTTTTAACAGATGTCTCAGATTCACTTTCAGAAATATTACCGGATTTAAACGGAAGGTAATCTTCTAATAATGACAGTTTTTTATAATCTGTATTTCTCGATGCAAAAAAAAGAAGTGAAGAATTATTTTTTTCTAAATTATCTTTAAGCTGATTTAAGAGTGAAATATTTGTGACTGAAGTAGGAAATCCAACCAAAATATATGAGTCAAAATCTGAAAGATTAGGAATTGCTCCTTCATAAAATTCATTTGCGGATTTTTGTGTTAGTATAGTTGTCTCAAAATTATTTATACTTTTAATTCCTTCTTCGATAAATGCAATGTCAGGACTGGGTCCGCCGGCAATAAGAAGAATTTTAAATTTATTATCAGTAAAATTTATAAAAAACTCTTCTGAATTATTCTTTAATGTGATTTCATTTTCCGGTCCGGTCACTTCAACTTTATATTTTTTAATTCCTTTGTTATCAGATTTCAGGGAAAATATAAGTTCGTAATTGATTTTATCAGATGTTACTTTAAGCGTTTTTGTTTCTGCGATTTTATCTTCATCATAAAGATTCACCTTTATTTCGCTGTCATAATTGTAAGAGTTTATCTCCACTCTTACCGGAGTAACACTTTCTACAAAAACTGATTTGTTGTATGATACATTACTGATTACAAGATCATTCTTCTGAATAGTATCTCCGATCAGAATATAATTTACAGGCACGTTCATGGATTTTGCAATCGCAGAAGGGTTCCCGCCTTCATTTATCATACCGTCAGAAATAATTGTTACAGAAGACAGATTTTTACTCTGCAGTTTTTCTCTGAGAGATGTGAAAGTGGAATTTAAGTTTGTTTGAAAATTATTAAATCCGCTGTAATTTATTTCGGAAATTTCGTCCCGGGAAATTTCTTTATAAAGATTTTCTGAATACAAATAGTAAATATTTTCAGAATTATCCGATGCAATTTTATTTACTTTGTTTTTCAACACATCTTTTAAAACTTCATTTCTGCTGTCAATAGTAAGACTGGCAGAATTATCAATTAAATAAACATTCACCGGTTTTTCCGATGTATTGTTTAAAAAAGATATAACCGGAGATAAAAGCATTAAAAGTATAAAGAAAACTGAAAGAAATCTGAGAATTGAGAAAAGTTTTTTCTGAAAGGGCTCGAGCTTGGAATTTTTGTAATAAAAATATGAAATGAAAACTGAAAGAATTAATATTGCCGGTATAAAAAAAAAGTTGTAATCTGTCTTAATCGTAAAATCCATTTATCTGCTTTTGTTTTACCGAATATCATTTCTGTTTGTAATATGAAAACCCGAACGTTTGGTTCAAATATTATTCTCAAAATGGAAATTTAATAAGCTTACATTTTCACATCGACATAAATTGTTTCTCTGATTTCATTTAACCATGTATTCATTTCGGTGTTTTCCTTATATGAAGTAGTAAATCGTTTTATCTTATCATAATCATCATTTATATTAAGTTTGTGAGGAGGAAAAATATTTATAAATTTGTATATTTCATATCCGTAACTTTCATCTGTGCCAATTCTTGCAGGATCTGTAATCTGACCCTTTGAAAGACTTTTCATCTTTACAACCGTAATGCTGTCAATCTGCTCAGAAGGCACTCTTCCTAAGTAGCCGCCTTTACCTTTTGTGCTTTCATCCTGTGAATATTCCTTTGCGGCTGCTTCAAAAGTAATTGAATCGGATTCAATTTTTAATTTCAGTCCGTTCAGAAAATTAATAGTCTCAAAGTCAGACGATTCAAGTTTCGGAAATTTCACTAAAATATGCTGAGACTTTAATTTATCACCCTGCTTTTCATTGAGCTTAATAATGTGATATCCAAATTGAGTCTCGACTAATTCTGAAACATCTCCGACTTTCATACTGAATACAGTCTCTTCAAACTCTTTCACGAATGTTCCTTTCTTTGCATAACCAAGGTCACCACCAACTAATGCTGACATAGAATCTTCAGAATTCCTTTTTGCAAGTTCGGAAAAATCAACACCCATTTTAACACTGTCCAAAATCAACTGTGCAATTCTTTTGGCTTCTTTAATTTCTGCATCACTCACTTTTCTTTCAATAACTATATGAGCAACTTCAATCTCTTCTCCGACATCCGGTAAACTGTCTTTGTATAATTTATAAAAATCCCTGACTTCTCTATCACTGACTTTTACACCTCTCTGAAATTTTTCCCTTTTCAGTTTTTCTACCTTCATATTATCCTGAAGGTCGCTGCGGATTATTGTTTTGATTTTGATTAAAGACATTCCGTAAAGTTCCTCGAGTCTCTGCTGTGAGCCGACCTGCCCGATTAGTGTTTTGATTCTTGTATCAAGCTCGCCGTTAACCTCTTCATCCGTTATGATGATACTATCCTGATCTGCCTTTGCAAGTAAAATTTTATTCGTTAACATAGACTGAAATACCTGTTGTGCAATAAAAGGCGATATTTCTGTCAGCTGATTTTGCTTTGCATAAAGCTGTACCTGATATTGAAAATCAGATTCTGTTATAATTTCATTTCCTGCAATTGCAACAACTCTGTCGCCTTCTATTTGTGAGAAAGCGACAGTTGTTAATACAAAAAATAAAACAGGTATTGCTAAAATTAATTTTTTCAAATATTATTCTTTAAATGCTTCTATTAATACTGCTTCATTTACTTTTACAGGATATTTTTTTCTTAATGCATCAACATATTCTTTTTCCATTTCCTTGAATTTTGTCTGCTGAAGTGTATTTGAAATTTCAGATTTTACTTCATCAAGTGATTTTGTCTTCACTTTATTACTGTCGGTATAAGAATAAGTTGCTTTATTTGCATCATAGTAACTCTGAAGATCCTCAGGAGTAATTTTTATTTTTCTCCATAATTCTTCCTGATCAATTTTAAAACTCAATAGTCCGTTTTCATATTCTGTTAATTGTGCAATATATTCCGGATCTTTCTCTACTCCATCTTTCATTGCAAGTGCATATAAAACAGGTGACTCAGATGCTCCGTCAATAATTTTATTCAGTGCTTCCTTATTCTGCATATTTGCGGCATAATCTCTGTTCTTTCCGAGGAAACTTATTATATCACTGATTTTTATTTCTCCTCCTTTGAATGTTGCTATTACTTTATTTTTATCTTCAGATGTTAATATGCTGTCAAAATTTAAAGCTGCAATATTTTTTGTAGTATCTAATTTAGATGTAATTAATGAAAGTACATCTGGTTTTATTTCAAATGAAAAATCTTTCTTTGCTTTTGCAACAAATTTTGCTAAATCAGTTTTAAATTGTGGTCCTTTTTTGAATTCAGCTATTAATGTTTCTTTTTGTTTTTCAAATGGCTGATATGGTTTTATCTCTGTAATTTTTATTATATGCCATCCGAATGGAGTTCTTACTAAGTCTGATGTTTCACCGACTTTCAGCATAAATGCCACACTGTCAAACGCCTGTACCATTCTTCTCCTGTCAAAAAATCCTAAATCTCCGCCTTTATCTTTTGATCCCGGATCCTGTGAAATCTCTGTAGCAACTTTTGCAAAATCTTCACCTTTTTTTATTCTTGCAAGTACATCTTTTGCTTTATTTAATGTACCGAGAGAATCAATTACTAATTCTGCACTGTCTTTCTGATCCTGAATCAGAATATGAGATGCTCTTATTCCTTCACTTCTTTTTCTTTTGTCATTAAGTTTTACAATGTGAAGACCGAACATAGTTCTTATTGGCTCTTTTGTATAATCACCAACTTTAATTTTGTAAACTCCTTCTTCAAATTCCGGTACTGTCATTCCGGCTGTAAAATAATATAAATCTCCGCCATTCTGCTTGGCTGACTGATCATCTGACATTTCCATCGCAACTTTTGCAAAATCTTCTTTGTCTTTCAGTCTTTTTATTACTGAATCTGCTTTTAAGTAAGCCTTTATTGAATCTTCCGGTGTAAAACTTTGCTGTGGAAGATTTATAAGAATATGCGAAGCTCTTACTTCATATTCTTTCATATCATATAAATTTTTGATATTTGGCTCTACAATTTTTTTTTCAATAAAATAATTTGTTAAAAAACTCTCTTTATATTGAGCCATATCTTTTTGAATATCATCTGATTTTAAAAGCCCACGGTCTCTTGCATCCTTAACTTTCAGTTTGAATTTAATTAATAAATCAAGAAACTCTTTTCGCTTTGCCATATCGGAATTCTTTGCTGTATCGAGATTATTCACAGTCTTCATGTACTGCTTTTCATAATCTTCCATATAAATCTTTTCATCTCCGACTTCTGCTACAACCTGTTTCTTTTTAGATGAACATGCTACTATGATTACCAATAACGATATTGATAAAAGTGAAATTATTCTGAATATTTTTTTCTGATTTGTCATGCTTTTATTAATTGTTTTGATTGTTAAAATTTATGAAAAATTGATTTTAGTATTATTTGTATATAATCAATAATAATACTCAATTCAGCCCTCAATATAAAGGTAAAATCTGATTGTAAACTCACTTTCAAAATGCTTGTTGACTATCAGAGAACTCAAAATGAATTTTAAAAATTTCAGAATAGCGGAATATCATATGTATCCTGTAAAAATATTATTATTATAAAAAACAAAGAAACTTAACTTAAAATTGAAAAAATACAGCATAATTTAATATTTACACTTATTTAATTCATTTCCTTTCAAATATGACTTTAGTCATACGACTTCATAACTAATCCAGTTATCTTAACAATAGAGATTTTAAAAATTACAATTATGATTTACACATAAGAATCTACATTATTGGCTTTTGTATATATGAGAAATTACAAAAGTATTTACTCTTGTTATTTATTGCACAATTGACAGATATCTTTACCCAAACATAGTAATTATAAGAAGATTTAATTGAACAATTAAAGTTTTGTCACACTTACATATTCATTACTGTCTAAATAGAAAGAGTTATTTATATTTAAAAATTAATAATTTACAGGAAAATTATAGTTTCAAAGTATTTTGAGAACCAGAATACTACATATAGAAAAAATCTCATTTGTAACTTGTTAATTAAATTCTTTAACTTTGTATGAAATTAAAATTAAAAACATTTTAAAAAAATTAAATTATTTACTATTATGATAAAATCAAAACTAACAATCATTGTTTTATTTTTAATTCTTATACTATCTGAGAATTATAAGGGTTTTAAAAGTAATTTTGTAAAGGTTTGCTGATCTTTGTGAAATAAAAATAATCTGATCTAAAAAGTTGTTTTTGATTATAAAATTTCCGGAGATTATAATATTTTGTTAATTTAAAAACTAAGTCATGAAAAAATTAATTTTGGTTTTATTGCTCTCTATTCCCCTAATATCAGACGGACAGTCAAATATAATCTGGGTGCAGAATACAAGAGGGGTTTCAATTGCCGCAGATAATACAGGCAATGTTTACACAGCGGATTATGATTATAATCCTGCCGGAGATATTTATCTAACAAAGAGAGATTCGGGAGGAAGTTTATTTTGGGAAGTGAAATTTGATCAGACTGATAATACAAAATGGGAAAAAGCGACATGGGTTGAAACGGACAATCTGGGAAATATAATTGTCACCGGTAATCTGATGTCCGGATATTCCAATCCTGTAAATGCCGCAGGCATTATTATGAAATTCAGTCCGGATGGAAATCTGCTGTGGAGGAATGTTTATGAAAATTCCTTTGACGGTTCATATACAATAAAATGTATCATCGACGGAAGTAATAATATTTATGTGCTCGGTGCAGGCATCAGTTCACAGTTTGGTTTTACAACAAAAGTAAAAAAATTCTCTCAGGACGGCTCCGAAGTCTGGACATATTACAACGGCGGGGGAATCGGTGCCCCTGTAAACTTCAAATTCAGCAGGGACAATAACATTGTCATTGCTGCAAGATCAGTATATGGAAGTATAAACGGATATGCTAAACTCGACATTAACGGTAACCCGATCTGGAGTATTTCCGGAATCAGCAGTCAGACAATTGGTGATATAGCCGGTGATGATTCCGGAAATTCATATATTGTTCATGCAGAAAATGTAATAAACGGAAGAACAACTATCCGTAAAATTAACCCATCCGGAAATCAGGTCTGGCTTTATAATTATAATCTTAAAGCGCAACGGATTGAAACAGGTGAAGATAATCTGCCTGTGGCAGCCGGATATCCGCTGAGTTCTTTCGGATCGGCATTTGTGAAAGTTGACGAAAACGGAAATCAGATTTGGTTAAATCCTGATGCAGACGGAATATACAATCTTCTGCTCCATGCACAGCTGAAAATAGATGCACAAAATAATATTTATCTTGCTGCCGGTACCTTGACAGAAATGGCAATCTGCAAAGTCAGCGCAAACGGAAATTCAGCATGGACGCGTACAATGCCGGGAAGTTATGCAAACGGATTTGAAATCGGGAATGATAATAATATTTATGTTGTCGGCGGATCTACGGTGAAGATTGGACAAAGCAATGTAAGTGCCGTCAATCTGACAATGTCTATAGAAGGTTTTTATAATTCGAATTCCAATAATATGATTAGTGATTCAATTCGTGTTTATCTAAGAAATACAAATTCTCCTTATTCAACAACTGATTCTGCAACCGGTATAATATCAGCTTCCGGAAATATTTCTTTAAATTTTAACAATACAGTTTCAGGACAATATTACATTGTGATAAAACACAGAAACAGTATTGAAACCTGGAGCAGGCAGGGCGGTGAATCAATAACATCCGGAAATGTGGTTAGTTATAATTTCTCAGATCAGATCACAAAAGCATTCGGTAATAATATGAAACAAGTAGATAATTCTCCCATCAGATTTGCAAATTTCAGTGGTGATATTAATCAGGACGGAACTATAGATGCATCAGATATGAGCATTGTTGAAAATGACGCAGGAATTGTTCTTACCGGGTATGTAAAAAGCGATGTTACCGGAGATAATTTTGTGGATGCGGAAGACATCAGCGTTATCGATAATAATGTTGAAAAAGGAGTGATTGCTATTACACCCTGACTTTGAGTTATTTATAAGATATTCAATTTACAGCATTAATAATTTAACTCACACAAATGAAAATTATTTAAGTTTTTTAATTTTTATAAGATCATATCAGATTTTACAAATTTTGTTAGTAGAAAATTTTATTTTCTTATGACATAAATCATAATCTTTTATAATGAATATCATATTAAACTGAACCAAATTATTTATTTTGGAAAGCAAAATTAATTTGATTGTTTAATTATCAGGGTTGAAATGAAAACTTTACAAATTTTTAATAAATCTTTCGATTTCAAATTTAAATTGATTATAATTTTATTTCTGAAAATTATTTTGGAATGTAAAAGATCATTTCATATAATTCTGATTTTCCGGTGTTTTATTTTTTCCAATTTTTATTTGCAAAACAGAAGCAATATTTTTTGCTTTTAAAATTGCTTCATCTGCAATCTTTCCTTTGTAATTTTCAGCTATGGTATTTTCCCATAATTCAATCCATCTGTCAAAATGAATTTTTGTAAGAGGTATTTTTTTGTCAAGCTCGATATGTTTAGTCAAAGGATTTCCTGTGTATCCGTTTGTTCCAAGCAAAACCGAGCTCCAAAAGGCTATCATAACCGGTATATGCTTTTCCCAAGATAAATTAATTACATCGGTAAAAATAAAACCAATAACCGGATCTGCTATAACTTTTGTATAAAACTTATCTATCAGATTCTTTATGTCGGTTTCAGATGTTATGTCTTTTTTGTCCATAATTTTTTTTTTGTAATTTAAATACTAATAATTTTAACTCTTCAACATTACCAGCATCATTTTAAATTTTTCTGTTGCTTTAAGTGAATGCGGAATATCTGCAGGTAAAATAATACATTCTCCCGACTGAAGATTATTCGGATTACCGCCAATAATAATTTCAGCTTTGCCGTCCAATATCTGAACCATTGCTTCATGAGGTGTACTGTGCTCGGCTAATCCTTCTCCTTTGTCAAAAGCAAACAAAGTTATGTTGCCTGCGGGTTTTTTAATAATAGTTTTACTTACAACTGAGTTATCAGCATAATCAATGCTTTCTGAAGAAATAAATGCTTTTGCAGATTCAATTTGATTGTTCATACGATTTATTTAATTAATGAGTAAAATTTTGATTTATAGAATCTCTGAATAATCTCTGATTAAAAAATTCAATTAAACGAGATTATTGAACATTCTTTTGTGATTTATATTAATGATTTTAACAGTCAACTTCAAATTAATATAAATAACAAAACACCGTAAAAACTATAATAAGATGTAAATTTAGTATGATTTAAATCATAAAATCGAATGATATTTATCATAATAACAATTTGTTAAAATAATTTAAATTATATCGTTAAGTAAATTAAAATTAACAATAGCAGTAAGAAATAAATGTATAATCACAGGAATATTATGAATGAAAAAAATTATGTAATGATAGACGGTAATGAAGCTGCGGCTTACATAGCTTACCGTTGTAATGAAGTTTGTGCGATTTATCCGATTACACCTTCATCAAATATGGGAGAACTTGCAGATGAATGGTCTTCAAAAGGAATAAAGAATATCTGGGGAGTAGTTCCTACTGTCATAGAAATGCAAAGTGAAGGCGGTGCAGCAGGCGCTCTTCATGGTTCGCTTCAGTCTGGTGCGCTTTCCACAACATTTTCAGCTTCTCAGGGATTACTTCTGAAAATTCCGAATATGTATAAGATAGCAGGTGAGTTAACTTCTGCATTATTCAACATTACTGCAAGAACTATTGCAACACATGCTTTATCAATTTTCGGAGATCACAGTGATGTTATGGCTGTACGCGGAACCGGTTTTGCAATACTTGCATCTGACTCTGTTCAGGAAGTAATTGATATGACCTTGATAGCAATGGCATCAACACTTGAATCAAGAATTCCTTTTATTTCATTCTTTGACGGTTTCAGGACTTCACATGAGATTGCAAAAATTGAATCCATTTCAGAAGATATAATTAAAAAAATGATAGATGATGATTTGGTAAAGGCACACAGAAACCGCGCCTTATCTCCTGATCATCCTGTAATGAGAGGTACTGCTCAGAATCCTGATGTATATTTTCAGAACAGGGAAACTGTAAACAGTTTTTATAATGCCTGCCCTGAAATTGTACAAAAGAACATGAATAAATTAGCAGAGTTTACCGGCAGACAATATAATTTATTTGATTATGCAGGACATTCTGAAGCTGAGAGAATAATTGTAATAATGGCTTCCGGTGCTGAGACAGTTCAGGAGACGGTAGAATATCTGACAGAGAAAGGTGAGAAAGTCGGAGTATTAAAAATCAGATTATACAGACCTTTTGATAAGAAAAAATTTGTCGGGACAATTCCTGCATCAGTAAAATCAATTGCAGTTTTAGACAGGACAAAAGAGCCGGGTGCACCGGGAGAGCCGATTTATCAGGATTGTGTGCATGCAGTTTATGAAGAATTTTCAGAAGGAAACGGAAATTTAAAATCACTTCCAAAAATTTACGGCGGTCGTTACGGTTTATCTTCCAAAGAATTTACACCTGCAATGGTGAAAGGTGTGTTTGATAATTTAAAAGAGGATGAGCCAAAGAATCATTTTACAGTCGGGATAAAAGATGATGTTACAAACTTAAGTATTGATTACGATCCTGAATTTAATATTGAAAATGAAAATGTAGTTAGGGCAATGTTTTATGGTCTCGGATCAGACGGAACAGTCGGTGCAAATAAAAATTCAATTAAAATTATTGGTGAGAATACGGATTTTTATGCACAGGGATATTTTGTTTATGATTCTAAAAAAGCAGGTTCGGTTACAGTATCACATTTAAGATTCGGTCCGAAGCCAATCCGTGCTCCTTATCTGATTACAAAAGCAAATTTTATTGCCTGTCATCAGCCGATATTTCTGGAGAAATATGATATGCTGAAAGACATAACTGAAGGCGGAACGTTTCTTATAAATTCATCTTTTTCCGGTGAGGAAGTATGGAATAGTTTACCGGTGACTACTCAAAAAAGAATTATTGAAAAAAATGTGAAAGTATATTCAATAGATGCACAGAAGGTTGCTGAAGAAAGCGGAATGGGCAGAAGAATAAATACAGTTATGCAGGTTTGTTTTTTTGCAATATCAGGAATTTTGCCAAGAGAAGAATCAATTGAAAAAATTAAAAATTCAATAACAAAGTCTTATTCAAAGAAAGGAGATGAAATTGTTAGAATGAATCTTCAGGCAGTTGACCATACACTTGTGCATTTATTTGAAATAAAGATTCCAAATGCAGTTACAAGTAAATTTGATATATCTTTGCCGGTTTCAAATAATGCACCTGACTTTGTAAAGAATGTTCTGGGTGAAATAATAGCGGGCAGGGGAGATGAACTTCCTGTAAGCGCATTCCCTGTTGACGGTACTTATCCGACAGCTTCAGCGAAATGGGAAAAGAGAAATATTGCATTAGACATTCCTGTCTGGGATGAAAGCATATGTATTCAGTGCGGTAAGTGTGCGATTGTTTGTCCTCATTCTACAATTAGAATTAAAGTTTATGATGAAAAAAATCTTGTAAATTCTCCTGCAACATTTAAAAGTACAAATGCAAAAGACAAAGAATGGAACGGACAGAAATATACTATACAGATTGCGCCTGAGGACTGCACAGGATGCGGAGTATGTTATGAAGTCTGTCCTGTAAAAGATAAAACTGATACGAGTCGCAAGGCACTGAATATGTTTCCGCAGCTTCCATTACGTGAACAGGAATCAGGGAACTGGGATTTCTTCCTTAACATTCCTGAAAAAGAAAGAACAGAAATTAATTTAACCGCAATACGGCAGCAGCAATTACAAAGACCATTATTTGAGTTTTCGGGTGCCTGCTCGGGATGCGGCGAGACGCCTTACATCAAACTTGTATCACAGTTATTTGGTGACAGATCAATAATAGCAAACGCAACTGGATGCTCATCAATTTACGGCGGAAATTTACCTACAACTCCGTGGGCAAAAGATGAAAACGGAAGAGGACCGGCTTGGTCTAATTCTTTATTTGAAGATAATGCAGAGTTTGGACTCGGATTCAGATTAGCAATTGATAAACACAAAGAGCATGCTTCGATTTTAATAAAACAATTTGCATCAGAGATAGGCGAGAATTTAGTTGATGAATTATTGTCGGCAGATCAGAAAGATGAACTTGGAATATTGAATCAGAGAAAAAGAGTTCAGCTGCTTAAGGAAAAAATTCATAAAATAAAATCACCTTCGTCAGAAAGATTATTATCAATAGCAGATTACTTAGTTGATAAAAGCGTCTGGATAATAGGCGGAGACGGCTGGGCTTATGACATTGGATTTGGCGGATTAGACCATGTAATTTCAACAGGTAAAAATGTAAACATACTGGTACTTGATACAGAAGTTTATTCAAACACAGGCGGTCAGACTTCAAAATCAACTCCACTCAGTGCAATTGCAAAATTTTCTGCAGGCGGCAAAGCAACAAAAAAGAAGGATCTTGGATTGATGGCGATGTCTTACGGGACAGCATATGTAGCGTCGGTTGCAATGGGAGCTAAAGATGATCACACATTAAAAACATTTCTCGAGGCTCAGGCATTTGACGGACCATCTTTAATAATAGCATACAGTCACTGCATTGCACACGGAATAAATATGAATGCACCGCTTCAGTATCAGAAGGCATTGGTTGATACAGGACAATGGCTTTTATACAGATACAATCCTGATAATGCAAAGAAGGGACAAAATCCATTTACACTGGATTCGAAAGATCCAAAGAAACCTGTAAAAGAATATCTTAACATGGAAGCAAGATTTAAGATGCTTCAGAAATCAAGACCTGAAGTTGCAAAAATATTATATGAGCAGGCACAGATAAATGTAAACGAAAGATTTAAGTTTTATAAATATCTTGGTGAAAGAAGTACGGAAGAAATAAATAAAGAAATAAGTAAAGAATTAAAATAAAATTAAAAAAAATAAATAAATTAACGGAGTTAGTATATGGATTTAAGAACGAGTTATCTGGGAATGAAGCTAAGGTCTCCGCTTGTTGTGTCAGCTTCACCGCTATCTGAGAAGATAGATAATATAAAAAGGATTGAGGATTGCGGAGCAGGAGCATTTGTGATTTATTCATTATTTGAAGAGCAGATTAAGTTTGAGCAATTAGAGCTGCACCATCATACAACATATGGTTCGGAATTATCTGCTGAAGCTATGTCTTATTTTCCTGAACAGGATAATTACAAATTAGGACCTGAAGAATATCTTGAACATATAAGAAAAGCAAAGGAAGCTGTCGATATTCCTGTGATTGCAAGTCTCAACGGATCTACAGTCGGTGGCTGGACTGATTATGCAAAGAAAATGGAAGAAGCAGGTGCAGATGCACTTGAATTAAATATTTATCACATACCTACTGATATAAATAAGACAGGCACTGAAGAGGAGATTACTTATTTAGAAATTTTAAGAGCAGTTAAGGAAAGTATTAAGATTCCTGTTGCACTAAAATTAAGTCCGTTTTTTTCAAATATGGCAAACATGGCGAAGAAGCTTGACGATGGCGGTGCTGATGCTTTGGTATTATTTAACAGATTTTATCAGCCCGATATTGATCTTGAAAATATGGAAGTAATACCAAATCTGATTCTGAGTAATTCAGCTTCGATGCGACTTCCGATGAGATGGATAGCAATTCTAAAAGGAAGAATAGAAGCTGACCTGGCAGCCACAGGCGGAATTCATACAGGGGAAGATGCAATTAAAATGCTGCTTGTAGGTGCAAACGTGACAATGTTTTGTTCTGTACTTTTAAAAAACGGAATCAGTTATCTGAAATCAATAGAGAAAGATATAATTAACTGGATGTCAGTGAGGGAATATGAATCTGTTGCACAGATGACAGGAAGTATGAGTCAGAAAAAAGTTTCTGATCCGAGCGCTTTCGAAAGAGCTCAGTATATGAAAGCTCTGACAAAATATAAACTTGGTTATTGAAAAAGTTCTGTTTATTTCTTTTTATTCCTGATAACTATTTTAATTTTGAGATACTTTATTAAATCTTTGGTAATGTTAGATTAAATATTTATCAGTTAATATTTATGTTTACAAATACAAAATTAAACTCTCTTGCAGTGCAGGTAATTAAATAAATTTGATTGTCAGCATTTATTATTTTCATTAAACAAAGTTTGTTCAAAATTTTTACAAAACCAGCTTACGTTTTTAAACTTCCCATTCCGCCATCTACTCCTATTATCTGACCTGTAATCCAGCTGCTATGATCACTTAATAAAAACGAAACCAGCTGTGCTATCTCTTCTGCATTACCGATTCTCTGTAATGGGTGCCGTTTTGCCGAAGCATCTCTTTTTTCATCTGTGCTAAGCAATGAACCCGCTAAAGGTGTATCCGTAAGAGATGGTGCTATTACATTTACTCTGATTTTTGCCGCTGCAAATTCGGCTGCTAAACTTTTTGCCAATCCTTCTATAGCAGCTTTTGATGTTGCGATAGAAGAATGGAAAGGCATTCCTAATTTAACTGCGACTGTACTAAACAGAACTATACTTGATCCGTTTGCTTTTTTAAGATTTGGCAATATTTTTTGAATTAAAGAAACTGCTCCTAAAACATTCTGATTAAAATCATTTAAAAAGTCCTGAGCTGTTAGTCTGTTGAATGGTCTTAAGTTAATGGAGCCGGGACAGTAAACCAATCCGTGAATATCTTCAGGCAGATCGTTTATTGAGTCAAGATTTTCTTTTGCCACATCCAGTTGATAAAATTTTGTGTTCAGGTTTTCAAGTTCGGCAGTGGAGTTTCTTGAAATGGTAATTAAATTATTCTGCGGATTTAAAATTTCCGCAGTTTTTAAACCAATTCCTTTACCGGCTCCTGCAATGATTATGTTTTTCATATTATATAAGTTATTTAAAAAATGATAATTCAGATATTATTTATTCGGTTCAATCTGCATTAAATTATTTTTTTATCAATCGTAATTAAATTTTTATTTATAAAATTATTTCCGGGATTTACTGCTGAAAAATTTCCAGGTAATCAAAGCAATTTTCGAATTTTCAGAAAAGCAGCAAAATTTTCAATATTCAAACCTTCAAAAATTATCGTACGAATTAGTTTCCAGTAAAAAATATATACTTATTAGTTAATTTTTTTTAAACAACTTTTCTTCCATTTTTAATATATGGTCTTTAAGAATCAGCATATCTTCTCTTAATTCTTCATTTTCATCCTTTATAATGTTTTCAATTTTTTTAACATCTTCGGCACCTACTTTTTGTTGAATTTCACTCATTGTGTTTACAACAATTGCTATAAAAATGTTTAACGTAGTATATGAAGCGAGAAGAATAAATGAAATAAAGTAAATATAAGAAAGTGGGAATTTTTCCATTACTGATCTGGACATTTCAGCCCATCCTTCAAGTGTCATAATCTGAAATAATGAAAACATTGTAATTCCAAGATTTCCAAACCATTGAGGAAATTCTGCTCCGAATAAGTTTGTTCCGATAACCGAAAAAACATAAAACACCAAAGCCAGCAATACAAATATCCATGCCAGGCTGGGCAGTGAATGAAAAAGTGATTCAACTATAAATCGTAATTTTGGTACGTTTTTTATTAATCTTAGTGTTCTGAAAATTCTTAAAGACCTTAAAATTGCAAGTGACCCGGAAGTTGGGAGTAATGCAATTGCCACAATTGTAAAATCGAAAATATTCCAGTTGTTTTTAAAATATGATAACCGGTAGGCATATAATTTTAAAAAAATTTCTAAAACAAATATAGCTAAGATTATTTTATCTGCAATCAGAAGAGCGCTGCCAAAATTGATTCTGATATTTTCAGAAGTCTCTAATCCAATAGTTATTGAATTAATAATTATTAATCCAATAATAAAATTTTGTACAATGTTACTTTCGATAAATTGTTTAAGTTTTTCTTCTTTATGAATTTCCATGCTTTTAATTATTTTATCACAGCTGTTAATAATTCTATTCTCTTAAAGCTGTATTATTGTAATTATTTTTTTTAACAAAGTAAACTTTTGATCACAGGTTTCTTATTCGGTATGCGTTCTTATTTTTTGCAATGCATTCCCGTCAACTTTAACGCTTCATAAAATCGATTCTAACTATGCCTTCACTTATTCCGTCTAATCTTTGACGATGATCATGGTTTCTTTTTTAATATATTTTCAATGTTACTTTCTCTGTTGTGATGATACCAGCTTTTTTTAAAATTAATTGATGAGGAATATTCAGACGGGTTTTGGCTGCTAATTATTATTTCTAAAAATAACTTTCCAGTTTCTTATAACGGTAATCAAAAATCTGTTTAACTCTTCTGTGAATAAATAATTTTCCCAGTAACCATCCGAAAACAGATTTCCCGATATCATAATGCAGAATATCTGTCATTAACACTCCGCCTTCTGTTTCTTTAAAATGATGTTCGTGATGCCAGATTTTATAAGGACCTTTTCGCTGTTCATCTACAAAAAAAGAACGGTCTCTGATATGTGTAATTTCTGTACACCAGTAAACCGGTATATTAAACATTGGTCTGATTTTATATGTAATCATCATTCCTTCATACATCTTTTGCGGAACTTCGGACGTTATTTCAAACACCATATCTTCAGGTGTTACTTCATTCAGATTTGAAGGCGTTGCAAAGAAATCCCATGCTTTATCAAGCGTGATTGGTAATAGTTGTTTTTGTTTTAATAAATTCATATACTTTTTTTAAGAATTCTGTAACAATTTTAAATTAAGTAAGTTCAAATTTTCTCACACAATTTTGTAATTTGTATGTAAAAAAAAACTGACTATAAAAAAATTGTAATCTTAAGGAAAGAAAATTAGAATAAGAAAATTGAGTTGCGAGAAAACAAATATAATTCTGAATGTTTAGAAATATTTTTACTTAGCCGGCTTTTTTAAATGGCTATATTTCAGCCGGCTTCCTATGTCTTTAATTAATTTCAGCTCTGAAAACTTTATTAAAAGAATTTTTTTAATTATCAATGTCAGCTTTAGACATCAGGTTTATCAATTTTCACATCCTTATCTTTCTTTAACAATGAAAATAAAATAGATGAACCGATAATTGTTATTATAATTATAAGAGACCAGCTGATTGGAAATTTTCCCCCGAATGCTTCGTTTAACCATGTCATTTTTAATCCAACAAAAATGAGCACAATTCCAAGTCCGTACTTCAGATATTTAAACTTATGTATTACTCCGGCAAGCATAAAATACATTGCCCGAAGTCCGAGAATTGCAAAAACATTTGAAGTGAAAACAATCAGCGGCTCTTTTGTAATTGCGAAAATTGCAGGAACAGAGTCGACTGCGAAAATTATATCAGATACTTCTATAAAAAGCAGTGCAACCATTAATGGTGTAGCATACAGCAATCCATCTTTACGAATAAAAAATTTTTGCCCCTCAAAAGTCGGTGTAACACGAAAGAATTTCCTGAATAATTTTATGACGGGATTTTTTTCCGGATCAATTGGTTTTTCCGGTGCAAATATTATTTTTAACCCTGTCAGCATAAGAAAAATACCGAAGAAAATTACGATCCATTGATATTGAAGTAAAATAGAACCCATTGCAATAAAGATAATTCGGAAAATTAATGCTCCGAGAATTCCAAAAAATAAAACTCTGTGCTGATATTTCAATGGAATTGCAAAGAAACCAAAAACTACAACAAAAACAAATATATTGTCGACAGCCAGAGTTTTTTCAACAATGAAACCTGTTAGAAATTCCAGTCCGACCTGTTTTGCAGCTGCCGCACTGTCAAAGCCCGGAATAGCAAGAAGCCGTGGATCGTTTTCAAATTTCCATCCGGCATATTTGTAGAATAGAAAATTGAAAATTATAGCTAAAGAAATCCATACAATACTCCAGGTAAGAGATTCTTTGAAAGTTACTTCATGTGCATCCCTGTGAAAAACACCTAAATCAAGAGCAAGCATAAACAGAACAAATGCAGTAAATCCAACATAAAAGAGCCAGTAATCTGCAAAAGGGAATAAGACAATATTTTCCATATTTTATTTTTAGTTTTTTTTTGAACCATCGAGACAGCTCTGATTGTATTAATTATATTAAAAGAATTTATTCAACATTGATAATTATCTGCTTTAAACATAAAAAATAAAACGAGAGTTAAATCTGACAATAAATATAGTTACAAATTTTTTCTAATAGTTCTCTCTGAAAATTAACTCATTACTTGCACTATTAATTCCTGAAAAAAAATTCTGATAAATAGAATTTTT
>Ga0209591_10003220_pt1 | contig 19039 bp, 19 predicted proteins | sample MAT01_FD_187207 | JGI IMG/M metagenome (GOLD analysis project Ga0209591, IMG submission 187207) | Freshwater microbial communities from Lake Fryxell liftoff mats and glacier meltwater in Antarctica - MAT-01 (SPAdes) (version 2) | ecosystem: Environmental > Aquatic > Freshwater > Ice > Liftoff... | reverse complement strand
GGCGGGATGCATCGTTTCTTTTTGCATCGGTAACAATTATCAAGACCTCACAGCCGCTTCTCCGCCAGCTGGGGGATCGGCTCTTACAGACGCACCTGTTGCACAGCCTGCACTGAACGTAGTGAATGTGTTCACCCCCTTGCCCCTTAGAGCTACGCAGCATGCAATCCGCCAGTTGGCGGATGAAGGTTGCTCATCTTCTCCCATCGAGAGACCTGCTCTCATCACAAAGGCAGCTTCGCTGGACACACACAAAAGGTTTGGCAATATGGCAGGGCGACGAATATATTCTCAGCTTTTCATTTTGTCTCGTCCGTTGCACAAACTCTTTTGACTCGAAAATTATACCTCCCACATTTGGTGGCTTACGACCTTCGGTCCGTTAGATTAATAAGGGTTGAGAGTACTTATTGCAAGTTTTTTTTTGCTAACAGGGCCATTTTATTTTTAATCTCCTGACAGTAACAATTTGTCTTTCCCTCCTATTGTTTATCTATTTTTGAAAGAGCATGAATCAATTTGACGTAATCATCTGTGGTGGTGGCCCTGCAGGCAGCACCTGTGCATTAGCATTAGCCAACAGCGGATTAAACGTGGCGGTGATTGATAAAGCCAGTTTTCCCCGTAGCAAGGTTTGTGGCGATGCTATTGCGGCTTATGTACCGAAAGTTTTAAAAGCCATTCATCCAAAATATGAAGAAGCACTGCTTTTATTTGCAGAGAAAACAGAAGTAAGTACCTGCCGGGTAGTGGCCCCGAATGAAAAATACATTGATATGAAATCAGCAGAAAGCGGTTTTATTATCACCCGTATGCAATTGGATAATTTTTTATATCAGCTGGCCGCCGCTGAAAATAATATTACCTGGTTTTTAAACCACGAGATAACTGATGTAAAAATTGACACCGTCTTGCAAGAAGCAACTGTTACTGCATCCGGTATTACTTTTAAAAGTAAGATTGTTATTGGTTGTGATGGTGCTCATTCCATCATTAGTAAAAAACTAACGGGTACCCAACCGGACCTCCATCATTATTCCGGTGCTGTAAGGGCTTATTATAAAAATGTAACCGGTATCCCCGCTAAAACCTATGAACTGCACTTTTTAAAAGGAGTGTTGCCCGGTTATTTCTGGATATTTCCGCTGAAAGATAATATGTCCAATGTTGGCTTATGTATTCCATCATATGTCGTGTCCAAACGCAAGATTAACCTGCGGAATACGATGGAAGACATTATAAAAAATAATTCCTCCATAAAAAAACGTTTTGAAAATGCGGAGCTGACAGGAAAGATAGAAGGCTATGGATTACCGTTGGGCTCCCGCAAAATAGTTATCAGTGGAAACCATTTTATGCTTGGTGGCGATGCCGCTTCGCTGATTGACCCGGCCACCGGTGAAGGCATCGGCCAGTCTATGTTATCGGGCCGGTACGCCGGTTGGCAGGCTATCAAATGTTTTAAAGAAAATAATTTTTCTGCTGACTTCATGAAGCAGTACGATAAACAATTGTATGATAAAGTTTGGAGTACCTCCCGCAAAAGCTACCTTCTGCAACGCCATTTTTTAAATAAGCAACGGCTCTTTAACGGATTTACAACCCTGCTGAATAAAAGTAAGTTTATAAAAAAACTGGTACTTAAACACATTATGAAAGTGGCAGATAGCAAGTAATACGATAGCCAACACCAAATAGAAAGATAGTGACATAGGATTTAACATAGAAGCCTATGTGTGTATTACTATATGTCTCTGCTTCTATATGGTTCAGTTTTTTATTTTGTATGGCAAGCTGTGAGACCTTGATATCAATAATCAAATTCCCTGCGTTGCACATTCCATCTTACTCCAAAAGAAATTACCGATGTAGTAGTGGAAGTAAGGGGGGCTGTTTTTGTATCCTGTTTGCGAAGTACTGCGTTCAATTCAAAAAATAAATTTTCCCTCCATTCATACGACAAAAGGAATGAAGCGTAGAACACATTTGTTTTCCAGCCACTGCCAATAGAATAGCCATAATCTCCTACCCTGTTAGGTGTGCTGTTGGGCAAGAGGATATTGCTGCCATAAATTCTACTGCTGCTGTCCCTGCCCTGCTGGTAATAAATCAGTTTGGCAACGGTCAGCCATCTTGGAGCAGGTTGATAACGGGCAATACCAATATACTCTTTGAAGTTAGCCCCCAGTGGATGAGCCAGCGGTTGATTATAATGAGAATAGTTGGCCACCGAATCACGGTGAGAGTAGGTGAAAGGACGAACCCTGTTGTGTTCAATTTGCAGATCAAGATTACTTACACCAAATGCATCAATATACTTTGCACCTAACTGTACGCCTACTTTATTTCCCCAATAACCTCTGTTCTTTGTTATTTCTCCCAGCAAAAATTCATCTAAAGAAAGTTGTCCATACACCTGCAGCTTTCTGTCAAAGTTGGCTTTTGCATCAAGGCCAACTACAGAGTTATCAAAGCTTCCGTTCTGCTGTTCTATAGACCGGTAAAAGATGATGGGGTTCAGGTATCCAAAATCAAACCTGTCTTTGCGGCCAAAGATGACTCCTTCAAACAAACCGATATTCAGCCATTTGGTAACGTCTACATCCAAATGGTGCATGGCTGCATATTTTTTGGGCAGCAGTTTATCTCCACCGGGAATTTCGGCAGAATGTAACTCCATAAAAAGGTTCTGGTAATTGAATTTCCAGATACGGGTATTCATCCGCAGAAAAAGATTGCTGCTGTTGCCATCGCCCAGCAACAAACTACGATGACCATTGCCGATAAAGTTTCTATCGTAGCCAAATGTTACATCAATGTATTTGGTAACATTAAAAGTAAAATAGCCTCTTGCATCAAAATAATCGTAGCCGGTATTTTTAAAGGGTTTGTAAAAGCCCTGTCCCGGAACAGCTTTTCGCCGGTTTACCCAATCCCTTACATATAGCGGATCTTTTTCCTGGTTATCGGTAACATAAGCATAAAAACCGATCTTGTTGGCAATTTTTCCCCGCAGGTTCAGGCCACGGGTATTTTGATAAAGTGTTTCGTCATTATTATTTTCTTTTGATACGGTAAGCTGTATCACGGGGTTTATTACCAGGTCAAAATCTTTTATATGCACTTCATACAAACTGGCCGGCGTTTGAAAAAAACGTTTGGCAAGTGGTTTCCTGCTTTTAAACAGATTTTTGTCGGCCAAAAACTCAATATTGTTCATCAGCAAACTGTTTAGGTTGTACTGGTCAACTTTTGACAGTCTTATAGTTTTTTCTGCCGACTTGCTCCATTGATTAATGTTGTTGATAATAACCTGGCGGCTTAAGGGTCTGACTTTTGAAAAATTAAGGGTGGAGTCATTCTTTCTTTTTATTTCCAGCCTCTCTATTAAAATATTGGCCTTATCACCCTGTGTGAAATAAGTAGTTTGAGCAGCACTGGCAATGGGGAAAAGAATTAGTAGCAGTCTTACAAGGGTTTTTTTAAATTGCATGGGTCATGGAATTAAATTCAGGCGCCAAAATATGCAAAAATATCTGATTAAGAATATACAGGTTGTCAACGAAGGGCGGATTATAACGGCAGATGTGTTAATATCAAATGGCAGAATTGAGAAAGTTCAGCCACAGATTGCACAGATCAACACAGATTACGTTGAAATTAATGGAGAAGGAAAATATCTCTTGCCGGGTTGTATTGATGACCAGGTACATTTCCGGGAGCCGGGACTTACACATAAAGCTACTATCTATACCGAAGCAAAAGCGGCAATAGCTGGCGGTGTTACCAGTTTTATGGAAATGCCGAATACCATTCCCAATGCCCTGACTCAGGAGTTGCTGGAAGACAAATACAACATCGCTTCGCAATGTTCATTAGCCAATTACTCTTTCTTTATGGGTACCGGCAATGATAATGCGGATGAAGTACTAAGAACAAATGATAGGCGAAAAGATATTTGCGGCGTTAAAATTTTTATGGGTGCCAGCACCGGCCATATGTTGGTAGATAACCCCAACACACTTGATAAAATATTCAGGGAGAGTGAAGTGCTGATTGCAACCCATTGTGAAGACGAAAAAATAGTAAGGCAGAATCTTGAAAAAATAAAAGCGACAGGTAAAGTATTGACGGTTGCTGACCATCCCAACATCAGGGATGAAGAAGCCTGTTATGAATCATCGCTGTATGCTATTCAAATTGCCAAAAAATATAATACAAGGCTTCATATACTGCATATCAGCACAGAAAAAGAATTGCAGTTGTTTACTAATATGTTTCCGCTGAAAGAAAAACGTATTACTGCTGAGGTTTGTGTCCATCATCTTCATTTCACCAGCGATGATTATGCAAGACTGGGCAACCAGATAAAATGTAATCCCGCCATAAAAGCCCCGCATAATAAAGAAGCCTTATGGAAGGCTTTGCTGGATGACCGGTTGGATGTGATTGCCACCGACCATGCCCCACATACCTGGGAAGAAAAGAATCAACCTTACGAAAAAACTCCCGCAGGTTTGCCGCTGGTTCAGCATCCTTTGTTACTGATGCTGTATTATTATAAAATGGGGAAAATAAGCCTGGAAAGAATTGCAGAAAAAATGAGCCATGCAGTAGCTGAATGCTTTCAAATAAAAGACAGGGGCTATATCAGGGAAGGCTTTCCTGCCGACCTGGTAATTGTTGACCTGAACGAATCAACAAAAGTTACCAAAGAAAATATTTTATACAAATGTGGCTGGAGTCCTTTAGAGAATTTTCAATTTCCTGCATCTATTACTCATACGTTTGTAAATGGGCATCTGGTATATCGGAACGGGGTGTTGGATGAATCAATGAAAGGCCAGCGGCTTAAATTTGACAGATAAATACAAAACGAAGATTGTCATGATACGGATGATGTATTATGATACTATCTGTGTTAGTCTTAACAATCATAAAAATCTGCGTTCCACTCAACCATGGAGATAGACAAAATATCATTCAATGACATTTCCATCTTCCGCCACGAAGAGGAATTTTCTATTTTTCATAAACTTAACTTTACCCGTACTACCGGCGGCAAGGAATGGCTTCGCAAATTTTTCAGCGAACCACATAGTGATATAAAAAAGATAATTGGCACACAGAAGATCATCCGCACATTTTTAGAGCATGTAAAGAATTGGCCTACCGGCATCACTAATGGCACTGTGCTGGTAATGGACAAGTTCATGGATTATGCATTGGACCCCATCAGCGAAAGCCCCGGTTCTATAAATAACCTGTTTTACAAATGGCTGCACAATGAAGACTATTCCATGGTGAAATATTCAATGATCCATTTTGCAGATTTCTACAGGGGTATAAAAAGCATTGCAGAACTGTTGGAAAACCTTGACCTCCCTCCCAGCATTCAATTTTATACAGATCGTATCAGCCGGATACTGAAAGAACCGCCGTTGCAAAAATTAGCAGAAATATTACCGGGGCAAAAATTTTCTCCCCGTCAAAACTTATATTACGGTCATTATCTCCGTGGCCGCTACAAAACAGATACGTTGGAATTGATTGATATTTTCAGTCGGTTAGATGCCTGGTATTCGATGGCGGTGGCAGTAAAAACATACAACCTTACTTTTCCTGAATTTGTGGAACAAGAAGCATCATTGATAGATGCCACAGGCTTATACCATATATTATTACCAAAGCCTGTTGCTTACGATTTACAATTAAACCCGGAAAACAATTTTGTTTTTTTAACCGGGGCCAATATGGCAGGCAAGAGCACTTTGATAAAAGCAGTTGGCTCCGCCGTTTTCCTGGCTCATATCGGTATGGGTGTACCCGCAACAAAAATGAGACTGACTTTATTTGACGGCCTTTTGAGCAATATTAATGTGGTGGATAATATCGCTAAAGGCGAAAGTTTTTTCTTCAACGAAGTGCAGCGGATAAAAAATACGATTGAAAAAATAAATAACGGGAAAAAGTGGCTGGTACTGATTGATGAATTATTTAAAGGCACCAATGTGCAGGATGCCATGAAATGTTCGCTGACTGTTATCAAAGGTTTGATTAAAATAAAAAATTCTTTGTTCATTCTCTCTACTCACTTATATGAAATAGGCGATGAACTGAAAAACTATCCTACTATTTCGTTCCGTTATTTTGAAACGAATGTAAAAGATGAGCAACTCGAATTCAGCTACCAACTGAAAGAAGGCATCAGCAATGACCGCATAGGTTATGTGATATTGAAACGGGAAAAAGTGGTGGAAATGCTGGAGAAATTGTAATTAATTGCCCGATTTTCTGCCAAAAAAAGTCAGGTTTTCCCTGTAAACCACAAGGCCTTTCCTCAGGTATTCAGCCATAAAATTGCTATATTTACTGTAGTAAAAATGAATAAAGAAAGACCATATATAATTAACGATGCCCTCCTATGGGAATACGATTTGGATACATTTAATTACGACAAATCGTTTAAAATAGTTATTGAAAGAGTCTTACAAATGGGTAACCTTGAAGAGTGGCGTAACATGGTTAATTACTATACCAAAGAACAGATTCTCGAAACGATTGAATGGAGTGCCCAATTAGACAAACGGGACAAAGAATTTTCAATATTTTTTCTTACTTCCGGTTTTTTACATGCTGCATAAAAAAAAAATTATTATCGCCCCCGAAACATTCAGGCTAATTCAGCAGTTACAGACTATTCCCGAACTAAAAGAATTCTATTTAGTCGGCGGAACCGCATTGGCCCTTCAGCTCGGTCATCGAAACTCAATTGATATTGACTTATTTACTATAAACGAATTTGATGATACAGAAGTTATTGAATTAATCAGTCAGGGCTATAATGTAAATGAGATATTCAGACGAAAGAGTACTATTATATGCCTGATAAACAATATCAAAACAGATTTTATCAGGCACAACTACGAGCTATTATTTCCCCCCATTACAGAAGAAGGAATTACATTTCTAAGAAAAGAAGATATTGCTGCTATGAAGTTTCATGCCATTATACAAAGCGGTAAAAGGCTGAAGGATTTTATAGACATTTATTTTCTGCTGGAACATTTCAGTATGAAGCAAATGGTAGATTTCTTTTCTTCCAAATACAAATACTCTAATCCCATGATAGCCATGAAGGCAGTTAATTTTTTTGATGACATAGATGAAAACATTGACCCGCCTAAATTGCTGAAACCTCTGCCACTGAAAAAAATCACAGAACGAATAAGAGAAGCCACACAAAAGCCAGATAAAATTTTTAACCGGCAATAATGATAAAGAACTTTGTGATATTCCTTGGTTTTGGTTGCCTTACTATTGCTGCTGATGCACAACGTAGTATTGATGTGCTGCATTATAAATTTGAAATCTTTTTAAACGATGAATCTGATTCAATCCGCGGCAAAGCAACAATGAAAGTGCTTTTTCTAAAAGAGGACAATGAACTGGCTCTTGACTTAACAAATGTATCAAAAGGAAAAGGCATGGCTGTCTTTTCAGTTGTGGAAAGTCAGGATGAAAATAAACTATTACCTAATACCCACTCAGCGGAAAAACTTAAAATCGCATTTCCGAAAAAGAAAGCTGCTGGTGATACTGCCATAGTTGTTATCCGCTATAAAGGCATCCCAACAGACGGCCTCATCATTTCTAAAAACAAATATGGCAACCGTACTTTCTTTGCCGACAATTGGCCCAACCGGGCACATAACTGGATTCCCTGTGTAGATGATCCTGCTGATAAGGCAACGGTGGAATTTATCGTTACTGCACCATCACATTACCAGGTAATATCAAACGGGGTGCAACTAGAAGAAACAAATTTACCGGGCAATAAAAAACTCACTCATTACAAAGAAGAGGTAGCACTTCCCACCAAAGTAATGGTGATCGGCGCTGCAGATTTTGCTGTTAATACAGTTGGTGAGGTTGGCTGTGTACCAATATCCAGCTGGGTATACCCTGAAAATAAAACAGAAGGATTTTATGATTATGCAATGGCCAAAGACATTCTTGCCTTTCATATCAATTACATTGGTCCTTATGCCTATAAAAAATTAGCTAACGTACAATCCAAAACAAAGTTTGGCGGTATGGAAAATGCGGGGGCCATCTTTTATGCTGAATATTCAGTAAGCGGACAACGGCTGGAAGAAGAGCTAATGAGCCATGAAATAGTGCATCAATGGTTTGGCAATATGGCTACAGAAAAAAGTTTTGCTCATTTCTGGCTTAGTGAAGGGTTTGCCACCTACCTCACCCATATTTACATTGAATCCAGGTATGGCACTGATAGTTTGAATAAAGAAATGAGAAATGACCGGGATAAAGTAATTGGCTTTGTAAAAACAAACCGCCGGCCTGTGGTTGATTCTACACCCAATTACATGAGTCTGCTCAATGCTAACAGCTACCAGAAAGGGAGTTGGGTGCTGCATATGCTGCGCCGTCAGTTAGGAGATTCTCTGTTTCAAAAAAGCATACGGCAATACTATGCAACCTATGCTGGTAAAAATGCTGAAACAAAAGATCTGCAAAAAATTTTTGAAACAGTTTCCGGAAAAAATCTGAACCAATTTTTCAAACAATGGTTATACACTCCTGAAAACCCTTCTCTGGATTTTACCTGGAAATATGATGCAACTAAAAAAGAAGTTCGCCTGCACCTTAAACAGTTACAGTCAACTATTTTTCAATTTCCGCTGTCCATCTCTTTAATTTCTCAATCCGGTGCAGGCACCCGCAATAAAATAGTTGTTAGTAAAAAGGAAGAGGATTTTACTTTTTCATTCCCTGAAAAACCAAGAGAACTAACCGTTGATGATTTTGTATCTATTCTTTTTGAAGGGAAAGTAACAGAACTGAAATAAAACATTTTACTCTTTTTTGCCAAACCTGTAACTCAGGTATTCAATTTTTGAGCAATGTCGGACAACCCCCGATGCCAGGCCACCCTTCTGGTATACCATCTTCCCGTTCGTCTGAAGGAAGTGGAAATACAGTTACACCCGGCCCACCGGGGCCACCACCCTATAACCATCCCACTACCCCGGGCCCATCCGGAAACAACCAAACCCGCAATATTATTATAGGTGCCATTGCCACATTTATTCCTACTACAATTCTTTATTACACACAATATGTAAATAATAAGAAGACTGATTCTATTTCCAATCATATTGTGATGAAAGATGTGAACACAAGTGCCTGAAAAAGATATGTTTCCGTTGACAATATTTATTATAAAAACCTGATTGCGTTAATGTCTGATGATCAAATTTCACAGAAACTTGATAAATATAAAGCCGAAACAAAGGCAGAAACTGAAAAGTTTATGAAGGATGTAGAATCAATTATTACAAACAAGCACATTGATAACACTTTTGCCACAATGATAAACAGAAGGGTGAAAAGGGAACGGGAATCATCAGCTATTAACTCCACCTTCATTGATAATATAAAAAAAATAAAACTAAGCAAGGTAAGTGAAAGAAAAAAACAGAAGCAAGTGTTTGCAGCAGCAACCAGCTTTCAGAACCATGCCAAAACATTATATAAAATGGCAGCTAATGAAAAAGAAGACATCACAAAAATACTAATAGAAACCTATGGCACCCAATTTGACCCTGATGATGTGCTGATCTATGCCGACTATAAAAAAAAGTGTCAGTGAAACAAGCTCATGGACAGGCGAAGAAGCAGATAGTACTGCTTATTATAATGCGAAAGCAGTAAAGGCGAATGTCCGTTTACTTATCCGTAACCTGACCAGTGCAAATAATAAAATATCAGTACAGGAAAATGGCAGCCTGAGCTTTTCACTTGATTACGGGGAAGAAGCAACCGGCACCTGGAAAATTGAAGGCAATAAACTCAGGATAGATGCTGTAAGCACTGTTACAAAAACTAATATCACCTGGTTATTTTACCTCCGCAACATTACTGCCAATTCATTTACAATGAAACTTAGCACAACCCCCTTTACTAAGTCTGACTTCACACGGGTAAAAGAGCAGTAATACAACTTTCAGGTAATAAGCTATCCCATTATTTTCTCTTATCTTCAAACCATGCTTGTAAAAACATTTGGCAGTGCTGTGTATGGCGTGGAAGCTATTACTATCACCATAGAAGTAAACTGGTTAACCACCGGCAAAGATCCGATGATTGTTGGCCTGCCTGATAATGCTGTAAAAGAAAGTTTACAACGGATTGAAAGCACTTTTAAAACGAATGGCTTTCAAATGCCCCGGACAAAAGTGGTAGTAAACCTTGCCCCGGCTGATATTAAAAAAAGTGGAACTCCTTTTGATTTGCCCATTGCATTAGGCATTCTCGGTGCCTCAGAGCAAATTGAAAACCGGGATGCACTGGCTAATTATGTTATCATGGGCGAACTCTCACTCGATGGAGAAATCCGTTCTATAAAAGGTGCTTTGCCTATAGCTATTCAGGCAAGAAAAGAAGGCTTTAAAGGATTGATTGTTCCAACTATGAATGCCAAAGAAGCCGGGATGGTGAACAACCTGAATGTGTATGGTGTCACCCATATCAAAGAAGTAATTGATTTTTTTGAAAAAGAAGAAACCGGGTTAGAACCCATCGTAGTAAATACAAGAGATGAATTTTTTAATGCCCAATATGATTTTGAAATTGATTTTGCCGACGTAAAAGGGCAAGAAAATATTAAAAGGGCATTGGAGATTGCAGCTGCCGGTGGGCATAATGCAATTCTTATCGGTCCGCCCGGTGCCGGAAAAACGATGCTGGCAAAAAGACTACCGACTATTCTTCCACCACTCTCCTTGCAGGAAGCATTAGAGACAACAAAAATCCATTCTGTTGCAGGTAAGCTACCTGAAAATTCTACATTAGTTTCAAAAAGGCCCTTCCGTTCTCCTCACCATACTATTTCTGATGTGGCATTGGTTGGAGGCGGCGGCATACCGCAACCCGGCGAAATTTCGCTGGCACATAATGGTGTTTTATTTTTAGATGAGTTGCCTGAGTTTAAAAGAACGGTGCTGGAAGTAATGCGCCAACCGATGGAAGAAAGAAAGGTAACTATATCACGAGCCAAAATGGCTACTGATTTTCCAGCTTCGTTTATGTTGATTGCATCAATGAATCCTTGTCCTTGTGGTTTCTACAATCATCCGGACAGAGAATGTACCTGCCCGCCCGGAACCGTACAGAAATATTTGAATAAAATATCAGGGCCGTTACTTGACAGAATTGATTTGCATGTGGAAGTAACACCAGTTGCGTTCAGTGAATTATCAGCGACAAAACAAAGTGAAAATTCCGCCAGCATCCGTGATAGAGTAATTGCAGCAAGAGAAAGGCAAGCAGAACGATATAAAGACAACCCCGGCATCTATTGCAATGCACAAATTAGCAGTAAGATGCTGAAAGAAATTTGTGTTATCAACCAGGGGGGTGCTAACCTTTTGAAAGCAGCTATGGAAAAACTCAATCTTTCTGCCAGAGCTTATGACAGGATTTTAAAAGTGTCCAGAACTATTGCTGATCTTTCTGCAAGTGATGACATCAAACCCGAACACCTGGCAGAAGCAATTCAATACAGAAGTCTGGACCGTGAAGGATGGGCCGGATAATTAATTTAAACCGCATTTATTATTTCAATGCAAAAAATTCTTTTTCTTTCTGTAATGAATGGCTCTTCCTGGGGAGGGAGTGAGGAATTATGGTATCAGGCTGCTTTGAATACAGCCCGCCGTGGTATTGAAACGGCTGTCTGTTGTTTTAATGGGGCCGGAAAAGAATCCCGGGTCAATGAATTGAAAGAAGCAGGCTGCAAACTTTTCATGCTGCCCGGAAAAGAAATAACAAAGGGCCAGCTGCTGATTGGAAAAATAAAATTGAATAAAGCGGTGGCAGCTGTACCATTTGAAGAATATGATAAGGTGATTGTAAGCCAGGGTGGATGGAAAGATGTTACTTCCGGTCCTTTTAAAAAATTATATGCAAGACTAAAAGAGTATGTGCTTATCTACCATAATTACAATGTGAATGAAAAATTTTCACTGAAAAAATTTTCATCGCTGAAAAAATGGGCAGACAACGCCTTGAAAAACCTGGGCGACACACCAAAAATTTTCGAAGCTTTGGAAAACTCTTACTCACTCATCATACCCAACCAGGAGAAGCTCTTTAACCCGTTAACATTTGAAGTTCCTGAAACAATAGCCTCTTATCCGGATCCAGTTCAGGGGAAATATGTTTTATCTGTTTTTGCAGCATTGGATGTTGAAAGAAAAGCACAGGACATATTAGTAAAGGCTCTGTCAGCACCCAACTGGCAGCTCCGGAACTGGGAACTTCGTCTATATGGCGAAGGAAAAGACAGAGCCCTTTTGCAAAAATTAATAGTTGAGCAGCAAATGCAAACAAAAATATTGTTACCAGGTAATGCTGTTAATTACAAAGAGGCAATCAATCAATCTCACCTTGTATTGCAAGTAACAAATATTGATGCCATGCCGATTACCGTAATGGATTCTCTGGCAATGGCAAAACCATTAATTGTAAGTAATGTTGGCGATATGCCTTCCTGGATTCAGGAAAACAAAAACGGCTGGGTAACCAAAACGGTATCAGTCGAAGCGATAAGACAGACGCTGGAACTGGCATGGGAACAACGAAATAATTGGTCAGATATGGGAAAACAATCTTTTGACATCTTTCAGATAAATTTTCCGGCTAACCCTGTTGATCATTTTTTGAAACAAACCGGTATTATAAATTAATCTCCTTTCCCGTTATTACATTATTGCTATCTTTCTGCCGGAAAGAAATTACTGATTAATCATTTTTGAGTAACAGATTTATGGTTGTCGGAAACGGATTATTAGCCCGGTGTTTTGAATCGTATAATAATGACGACAGGTTCCTGATTTTTGCATCCGGGGTATCCAACTCCAAAACCAAAAACCAGGAAGCCTATCTCCGGGAAACCCTATTGCTCGAAAAAAGTATAGCCGAACATCCGGGTAAAATAATTGTTTATTTCAGCACCTGCAGTGTGTATGACCCTGATGAAAAAAATTCAGCCTATGTAAAACATAAATTAAATATTGAAGCTGCCATTCAAAAATCTGTTCCCTCGTATTTTATTTTCCGGGTATCCAATGTGGCAGGTAAATCTTCTAATCCAAATACCTTGCTTAATTATTTTTTTCATCACATAAAAAATGAAATCAATTTCGATTTATGGGCTAATGCCTGCAGAAATATCATTGATATTGATGATGTATTTTCCGTGGCTGACGAAGTACTGAAAAATAACCCACCATCTGTCAACCCAATAAACATAGCCAGCCCATTTAACTACACGGTAAAGGAAATTGTTGCAGCAATTGAATGCTTTCTGAATGTTAAGTCAAATTATATTGAAGTGGATAAAGGAAGTTGCTTTGAAATTGAGCTATCAGTAACGCAAACTATTTTTCAGAAAAAACAGACTAAAACCGGCGCTGAATACCTCGCATCTATGTTTGCTAAATACTTTTGATCTGCCGTAAATCAGTCCGGTTGCTTTACACAATAATTCCAAGCCCATAAAATTCAGGGTAGTTAAATACACTTTTGCCGGTTGTCACAGCGAGGTCAATTACAACTCTTCTTACTTACGGAAAGCTTTCTGTATCATGAAAAATGGTACCGGCAGAATGATTGACTGCCCATAAACCACATTCATACTTTTCCGCATAATTATGAATGATATCCACATGGGGCAAAGTCATACATTGAGTTATCAACTTTTATCCAATCCCTGTAATCAGATTTATGCAACATTATATTCTAAAAAACTACTGAAGAATATCCAAATTAAACTCCAAACTTAATGCACCTGTTTTTTTTTATATCAAACCTGTTAAGTATGTCTTCAATAATCAATTCAAGTCCGCTCCAGTATTAAACTTTCAAGCACCTGCAAGGTATCACCATTACTTGTATCATCACAACAAACAATTTCGATATATTTCCAGCTCTGTTGCAGCAAGCTTTTCAGTATTGGTACAAAAAATTTGCCCCAATTATAAGTGCAACTGAAACTAAGGGAGGCATAACTGATCTTTAAAAATAACCTAATAAAGATATGGACTGATAATCTTAATTTGCCTGTATGAAAGACGGCGTTTTTATAGTGGAAATGTTGCAAAAAGGATATGAAGCCCGGGAGAAAGCAACACAGGTATTCGCCAATATTTCGCTGCAACAATTGAACTGGAAGCCTTCGGAAGAAAACTGGAGCATCGGTCAATGTCTTGACCACCTTATTATATCTGATTGCCTCTACTTCCCGGTTTTCAAAAAAATTGCTGAAGGTAAGTTTGAAATGAAGTTTTGGGAAACCTGGAACCCATTGAATAGCTTATTTGGAAAAATGCTGGTGAGCCAGGTGCAGGAAACCTCCCGAAAAAAATTAAAGGCTCCCCGGATATTTGAACCTTCACAAAGTAATATTGATATGGGGGTGTTGGAACGGTTTCACAAACATTTAGATTCGCTGCTGGGTTATATAGCCGATTTCAGCAAAATGGACGTAGATAAAATACATATTACTTCACCGATATCAGCAGTGGTAACCTTGAGTTTACGAAATGCTGTTACCGTTCTTATTCAACATCAATACCGGCATATTAACCAGGCAAGTAAAGTGATGCAATCAAAAAATTTCCCTCTTGCCTGATTGCATCAGGGTCTTACTCCTCTTGCCTGCTTAAAGATTTCCCAGACCCTGCTCAACAACCCTTTTTTAGAAAGCCTGAATATTTCTTGCTGATGTTTCAGCATGAACCGGAATAACGAAAAGACATAGTATTTTTTTTCTTTCATTGCATACAGCCTGTGCAATTCCCTGTAAAACGGCTGGTATTCCTTTCTTTCATATTGCCCCATCAATTCGATCCATTGCAACTTTTTTTTGAAGGCTTCATATAAAGTGTCCTTTTGCAACAATGGTTTTTGACCAGGCAAGGTCTGGCTCACAGAAAAAATATTTCTCCGGTAATGGGTAAACACTTCATCAACGTATTTTATGCCTCCATACTGAAAAGCCATATAGGTAATCCATATATCATGATTGACTGCATCAGGCATCGGCAGTGCTTTTTGTAACAGGGCTTTTGATATCATCATGCTGTGTCCCCATACGCAACTGTATAATATATAACCGCGGCTATCATTACCTGTGTACATTTTTTTCAGGTCAGATAGTTTTTTCTTCATGCTCCCGCCCGTCTCATTCACTAACACTGAGTTGCTGTAAACAAGATGATAATCGCCTTTCTGTTCAACCAGTTTTTCAATTTTATTACTCATCCAAATATCATCCTGGTCTGAAAAAGCAATCAATTCACCCTTTGCCTGTAAGGCGGCAAAAGAGAAGTTTTTTGTCAGCCCCAGATTTTTTTCCTGGTAAAATATGCGGACCAACGGATTGTTTTCATATTTCTGCAAAACCCGGCGGGTGCCATCCACTGAAGCATCGTCAGAAATAACCAGTTCGAGTGGCGTGTAGGTCTGGTTAAGAATTGAATCCAACTGCTCTGCCAGGTATTTCTCTCCATTATAAGTTCCCATTACTACTGACACAAGTGGCCTTTCCATTTCATAAAGATAGTCCATAAAATACGTCCCTATCTTTGCAGGAATTTTTGGGTATGGAAAAATACTTTGAAATCCTGAACAGTTATTATGATAAAATATATGTACTCAGTGTAACAGCTGCTGTAGCAAGGAGGGAGTTATTTGCTGAACGTTTCAAAGGATTAGATTACTCTTTCTTTTTCGGTGCTGATAAAAACAATTTCACCATTGAAGAACTAAAACAGAAAGGTATTTTCAGCGAAGAACTGACACGGCACCATCATCGTTTCAATAAAACAATGAAGCCGGGTGAAATAGCCTGCTCCTGGAGCCACAGAATGATGTATGAGGAAATGCTGGTACATAATTACAACCGCATCCTTATTTTGGAAGATGATGCTGTGCCGGATGAAAAAATGGTACAACAAATTCCTGAAATCCTGAAAGAAATCCCTGCTGATTGTGAACTGCTGATATGGGGGTGGGATAAAAACGGTATAGATAATTTTGGCAGTGATTTTAAAAAAATCATTTACCATTTACAGCACAGCATAGGAAGGCTGAAATGGGATCACCGGATTATCCGAAACCTGTATGCAAAGCCTTTTTCCCGGCATCTGAAAAAAGCAGGTTTTCATGATTATACATATGCCTATGCAATTACCAGGAGTGGTGCAGAAACATTAATTAAAATGCAAACCCCGGTTCAATATATTGCTGATAATTTGCTGGCCCACGCAGCAACAAAGGAGTTGGTGAAAGGTTATATTGCCTGGCCACAGGTGTTTCTGCATGACAGTTTGCCTGACGGAACACACAGAGATTCGTATATTCGATAGGCTGCTGCCAGAAAATTAATGTCAGAGTTTCCGTTTTCTATATTGACATGGTTTTTGTGCTGGCTTATCTTTACTTTTTAAATATAAACATGAAAATTCTGATAAAATACCTGAAACCCTATAAATGGCTGGTTGGCTTAGTACTGCTGCTCGCTGCCATAAATATTGGTTTCTCACTGATTGACCCGATTATTTTTGGAAAATTAGTGAACCTTGGAAGTTACCATCAGAAAGTTGACCCTTTAACATGGAATGATTTTCTTTTTACCAAAAAGGAATATGTAGATGCCGGTGTGCAGATGGATGCAGCAGGTGTAGTTCAAAAAACAGCCGCTATCAAAACTATTTATGGTGTAGTATGGCTTTTAATTGCCTCCATTTCTGTGGCAATGGTAAGCCGGATTGCTAAAGCCTTCCAGGATTATTTTCTCAGCCTTATCACCCAAAAATTTGGTGCTACTATTTTTACAGAAGGGCTGCAACATGCTATGAAGCTGCCTTACCAGGAGTTTGAAGATGCAAGAAGCGGTGAAACGCTGAGTGTGTTACAAAAAGTAAGAATAGATACGGAGAAATTTGTATCCTCGTTCATTAATATTCTTTTCCCGGTTATCGTTGGGATTGTTTTTGTTGCCGTGTATGCCACCACCATCCACTGGAGTCTTCCCTTAGTTTATTTTGGAGGCATCTTTTTGTTAACTATCATTTCTAACCTGCTTAGTAAAAAAGTAAAAACGATACAGAAAAAAATAGTTGGACAAACAACTGCATTAGCTGGTGCCACCACAGAATCGCTCCGTAATATTGAACTCGTAAAAAGCCTGGGGCTTACCAAACAGGAAGTATCCAGGTTAAATAAGAACACCTTTAAAATTCTTGGTCTTGAATTAACCAAAGTAAAACGCATCCGCAGCATCAGCTTTGTACAGGGAACATTTGTGAATACACTCCGTCAGCTAATTCTTTTTCTTTTAATGCTATTTATTTACCAGGGAAAAATGGATGCGGGTCAAATTGTAACCATGCAGATTTTTTCCTTTTTTGTTTTTGGACCGTTGCAGGAAATCGGTAATATCATTCTTACTTACCGGGAAGCACAGGCATCATTAGAAAATTTTGACAACCTGATGAAAAAAGCACCGGAACCCCAGCCTGCTAATCCAAAACATCTTGGGCAAATTCAAACACTGGAATTCGATCAAGTTGCCTTTAAACATCACACTGCTTCACATAAAGCTATTAACGATATTAGTTTTAAAGTAAAGACTGGTGAAACAATTGCTTTTGTAGGACCATCGGGTTCAGGCAAAACAACTTTAATGAAACTGCTCGTAGGCCTTTACCGTCCACAGGAGGGAAAGATATTATACAATGGAATTGATGAAAACAATATTGACTTTGAAGATCTGCGGAATCAGATTGGTTTTGTTACACAGGATACACAGCTTTTCTCAGGTACTATTAAAGAGAATCTGCTCTTTGTAAATCCTTCTGCCAGCGAAGAAGATCTTCTTGATGTATTGAACAAAGCCTCTTGTCAACAAATGCTGTATAGAGCAGAAAAAGGACTTGAAACCATGATTGGTGAAGGTGGTTTAAAGTTAAGCGGTGGAGAAAAACAACGTTTATCTATTGCCCGGGCATTACTTCGTAAACCGAAGCTACTGTTGTTTGATGAAGCTACTTCTTCATTGGACTCTTTGACGGAAGAAGAAATAACTGATACCATCAGGAATATTTCCCGGCAGGGCGAACAGGTTACTATCCTGATTGCTCACCGTCTTTCTACTATTATGCATGCCGACAGAATTTATGTACTTGAAAAAGGTGATGTGGTAGAAACCGGTAATCATGAAAATCTGCTGGCAGAAAAAGGGTTGTACTACGCTATGTGGCGGCAACAAATAGGTGAAAGAAAAAATAAAATCAGTATTGCTTAAAATATGGGATTATTATCATTCTTTGGATCGCACAATGGCAAAATAAAAAATGCCTTACGAAACGGGGCCATCATTATTGATGTGAGAACGGGTACCGAATACGACCGGGGCCATGTGCCAGATGCTTTCAATATCCCGGTTGACAGGATTAGAGCAAGTGCAGACAGGTTAAAAGCAACCAATAAGCCCGTTATTGTTTGTTGCAACTCTGGCGACCGTAGCAGTACGGCTATACAACACCTGAAAGCAAAAGGAGTAAAGAAAGTCTATAATGGCGGAGACTGGGAGAATTTATTAAAGATTATACAAAGCCTTTAAATCAGGGATTGATTTTCACTTTTACAGATTTTATAGCTGTGTTGGAACCATGGTCTTCAAATGTGACCGTCACCGTAAAATCTGTTGCGGCTGAAACGGAAGCCGTATGATTGATATTGAAGTTATAGAGCAGCAGTCCATGAATTTCGTAAGGTTGATTTACCAATACAACTCCATTTGCATCATTAACCACACGGATAGTACCACGGTATAATCCAAAGTCATCGGTTATCCTGCCTGTAATATTGATAACACTTCCATTTGAAAATACCTGGTTGAGTGTCGGCGTAAAAATGCTTATCTCCGGCGCAGTCACATCATTTG
>Ga0209591_10003218_pt1 | contig 19040 bp, 16 predicted proteins | sample MAT01_FD_187207 | JGI IMG/M metagenome (GOLD analysis project Ga0209591, IMG submission 187207) | Freshwater microbial communities from Lake Fryxell liftoff mats and glacier meltwater in Antarctica - MAT-01 (SPAdes) (version 2) | ecosystem: Environmental > Aquatic > Freshwater > Ice > Liftoff... | reverse complement strand
CGCCTGCAACGCCAAGGTGCGCGACGACCTGATGCTGCGTGCCGGCGTATCGTACGGCCGCTCACCGATCACCGAATCCGTCGCCTTCGCCAACGCGTTGTCAGTGCTGACTACCGAATGGCACGCCACACTGGGGCTCGGCTGGCAGATGAACAAGGAATGGGATGTGCAGATCGCCTACCTGCACGGCTTCAAGAATGAGGTCACCGACAACGGTGACGACGCCGGTGGCTTCGCTGAGGGCACCGTGATCGGGCTGGAAGTGGACTCGCTGATCGTGGGCGTGGGCTGGCGCTACTAAACGTCGCTGCCCTGTGCCTGATTCATCTGCCTGATTCATCGAAGATACTTTCAGCACCACGACCAGGAATAGAGATCCATCTGGTCGTGATACCAATCACCCGCGGATTTTTCGGAGCGAACAGTCGTGTCGTTAGGATCCGCTATTGAGGCCGCAAGATTCGATGAAGATGGCCCAGTTTTCAGCGTTATTAAAGGCTTTCGTGGGATTTTCCGCAGCCAACGCTAAGGCATTTTGCGCACCGTAAGCCGTTGCGCCGCTGGCGAGAGCCTCGTCCTTGGTGCCGACCAGGACGTGCGTCAGTTCATGGACCAGCGTCTCAAACTTGCTTTGATGGTAGGCACTCGCATCCACGGTCCCATTGGTCGCTTTGGGAAGGTAATCAGGCAGGATCTTGAAGCCGACATCCAATTCGATGGTGTTGATTCCGCCACTTCCTGGAGGCGCGAGATTACTGCCCAGGCTGAGCTGCGGCATGCCGATATTCCAGGCACGGGCGTTTTGAGAGGACACTCGTGCCTGCAGCGCCATGAAGCCGACCGAAATCGAGCGGATGTTGAGATTGCTGCGGATAGTCCCCAGACGTTTGCCAAATTTCTGTCGCTCACCGGCATCCAGAGTGGTGCCGAACCAGCGGGAAACTGCCGCGTTGGCGCTGCCATCCTCGACACGTTTGCGGCCATTCGCCAACGCCTCCATGAGTTCCATCCCGAATCGATCAATCCACCCCTTGATGTAGGAGTCTGAAGTTGAAAAGCCCATGAATCACCTCCGAGGTTGGTCAGCGTAAAGAATCGAACTCGTGTGCAAGACGCCAACGACGCCGGAGTGATCGAGCAGAAGACCTTCAATACCGGCAACGAATACTTCACCATGCTGAAGTCGATCAGCAGCCGCTATATGCACAGCAAGGGTTTCAAATTCTCAAGCAACGATTCGGCCGCGCTCGGATATCTGACGCATGCCCTGCGGGATCACCAGATTGCTGAAAGCAAGTTCAGTAAGGCGCTCGCCTTCATTTGAAAGGCAGGCGAAAACTTCTACGGAGCTGCCGAACCTCTGCGTCGCAACCGGTTTGAGCGACACCGGTGCGCCCCGCGGAGAAGCGGCTCATTAGACTGGCGTTTTATAACTCCGGGATGTAGTTGAATGATTGCTATCCCAATCGATGTGTTTTTCACAGTGTATCTGCGCTTCGCTCTTCATGTTCCTCGGCAACCCGGTCGCGCTGTTCATAATGGCAGCGCACGCAGTGCCATTACCAGATTTGGAAATGAATTCCGTAACGGTGACAAATTTGTCTTTTTTGGTCACAAAGTCAGTGAGCTGTACCACCGTGCGCGAGAGGTTCATGCGCTGCCGCAAGAGCATGAGTGCTTGAAAGAGATTGGATTGGGAGGCTGCGTGGTGACCAGTTTTGTGGCTGATGAGCAACAACTTGCCGGCAGCGATCACCCACTCGCCGGCTGCCAGAACCCGACCACCGCCAAGGAAGGTCGAGTGATGGAATTCACTCACCTTGTGTGAGTTGGAGTAGAATATTCCGTGTGGGCTACAAACCCAGATCGCATAATTCTTCCCGCTGTGAGCGGTTTCCAAGTTCCAGGTGGTAAAACGTTGCAAGGGAACCGAGCCCAAACCGCGGGCACCGAGTTGGTCTTGATGACGATACATGATCTGGTCATTGCCGAAGACGCACATGTATTTCCATCGCTCGTTGGGTGCAAGGTACTGCACCTGCGGGAGGTTCTGGGCCAGATTCTTGTCTTCGAGCCAGTCGAAGAAATTCAGCGTGGTGGCGGTATCCGCCACCCAACTGTCAAAGAACGCGGGGTCCATGTGCCCCCACGACCGATGTTTGGAGTCTAGACCTTCCAGCCAGTAATTCTGCCTGCTGCCGACCTTGTCCGCCTGATAGTTTTGCAGTGGGTTGGACTTGCCGTGTGGGCTGTTACTGGGTGCAAAGATCTTTTTCGCCGCGGCCCAACCCTTGCCCGCCTTGGCCATCATCCCGATCTGCTTTTCAGCCTGCATTCCCAATGAAATGAAATTCCCATGATAAGCCCCGCCAGGACCATTTTTTGCAATATAGTCCTTCGCCACCGCGATGAGATCATTCAAAAGCGTCTGCCGTTCCTCGATCTCGCTGCCCTGTTTAAGATGGTAAGCACGCAAGATCACCTGTACGCGGTCCGCCTGATCGAGCGCCGGCTTGCCACGGATGGCCGCCTGCCATTGAGCCGCTTTTTGAACGCAATTAGATAAATCAGGCATAGCACCCCCAGGTAAGATGAATGAGCAAGCGTATCGGAGGCCGGTTCACCCCGGCGAGCTGGTATCCAAACTTTGAGAATTCCGTTCTCAAAACGATGGTCGTTTATCCACCCGCGATCGCATCGGTAAAGGTGAAGGCAAAGGAACCGTCCTCTGCCAAGCCGACCTCGATGCGTCCTGGCAGGCCACCTTCATCGCCCATACGGCGGAGGATCTCCTCCGACATCCGTGGCAGCATGGTGCCGCTGATGATGTGATCGATGTTGCGCGCACCGGCTTCGACCTCGGTACAGCGGTTGACGATCGCTTCGATGGCCTTGGCGTGGATGCCGAACTGCATCTTGTGACTGACGGCGAGGCGCTCGGCCAAGCGATTGAGCTTCAGCAGGGTGATGTCGCGTAGGGCTTCGGCACTGATGTTGAAGAACGGCACAATGGTCATGCGTGCCAAAAGCGCTGGCTTGAAGTGGCGGCTGAGTGCGGGACGGATGAGCGTCACCAGCTCGTCGATGTTCGGGGCCTTGGTGGTGGTGCAGTACTCGGTGATCAGGTCGGTCGCGAGGTTCGAGGTCAGGAACATGCAGGTGTTCTTGAAATCGATCGTGCGGCCTTCGCCATCGCTGAGCGTGCCCTTGTCGAACACCTGGTAGAACAGATTCATCACGTCGAGATCAGCCTTCTCCACCTCGTCGAGCAGCACCACGCTGTAGGGACGTTGCCGCACGGCTTCGGTCAGCACGCCACCTTCGCCATAGCCGACGTAGCCTGGGGGCGAACCGACCAAGCGCGAGACCGTGTGTTTCTCTTGGAACTCGCTCATGTTGATCGCGGTCATGAAGCGTTCGCCGCCGAACAGCTGATCGGCGATGGCGGTGGCGGTCTCGGTTTTGCCGACGCCCGACGGGCCGACGAAGAGGAAGATGCCCATCGGCTGACCAGGGCTCTTAAGCCCGGCCTTCGATGAACGGATGCCCTTGGCCACCACATCCATCACGTGATCCTGGCCCTTGATGCGGCGCTTGAGCAGCGATTCGAGGTTGAGCAGGGTCTTGGCCTCGTCCTTGACCATGTTGCCGACCGGCACGCCGGTCCAGTCCGCGACTACCCGCGCGATGACGTCGCGGTTGACCTCGACGTGGATCAGCGGGTCGCCGGCCTGGACCTTGGTCAGCGCCTCATTGGCGGTTTTGAGTTCAGCCTTGAGCTTCGCCTGCTCCTCAGCGGGTGCCTTGTCGGCGGCGTTGAGTTTGGTGCGTGCAGCGACTACCGCGTCGGCGAGGGTTTTTTCTGCCTTCCAACGTTCGCCCAGCGAGACCACGCGCGCTTTGCAGCCAGCCAGTTCCTTGTCGAGGTCGGCGCGGCTTTCCGTGACATCGGCACCGGCAGACTCTTCGCGCCGAAGCGCGTCGAGCGTGCGATCGATGTCTTGGATGCGACGCTCGGCGTCCTGCAACGCCGCGGGTTTGGCGCTGAGGGCGACCTTTACCCGCGCAGCAGCGGTGTCGATCAGGTCGATACCCTTGTCGGGGTTCTGGCGGCCGGCGATGTAGCGGCTGCCCATCTCAGCGGCGGCGATCAGCGCTTCATCGCGGATGACGACGTTGTGCGCCTTCTCGTAGTTGGCGCGCAGACCACGGAGCATGGTGGTGGTGACCTCGACGCTTGGTTCGTCGAGCTTGACCACCTGGAAACGGCGGGCGAGAGCGGCGTCGCGTTCAAAGTATTTCTTGTACTCCGCCCAAGTCGTAGCGGCGATGGTCTTCAGTTCGCCGCGCGCCAGTTCGGGTTTCATCATGTTGGCCGCGTCGCCGGTACCGGCGGCTCCACCAGCGCCGATCAGCGTGTGGGCTTCGTCGATGAAGAGGATAATGGGCTTGGGCGAGGATTTGATCTCGTCGAGCACAGCCTTCAGGCGGTTCTCGAACTCGCCCTTCACGCTCGCTCCGGCCTGCAGCAGGCCAAGGTCAAGGCCGATGATCTCCACGCCCTTGAGACTGTCCGGCACGTCGCCTTCGACGATGCGCAGCGCGAGGCCTTCGACCACCGCGGTTTTACCGACGCCGGGTTCACCGACGCAGATCGGGTTGTTTTTACGCCGACGCGCCAGGATGTCGACGATCTGGCGGATCTCGTTGTCGCGGCCGAAGACCGGGTCGATTTTCCCGTCGCGGACACGTTTGGTGAAGTTGATGCAGAACTTGTCGAGCGCACCGCCACCCGATGGGCCAGCGGCACCTTTTCCGGTCTTGGGCGTCGAGGCGCTGGCGAACGAGGTCTGCTCCTTCGACTCCACCACCAAAGTGTCGAGGCGCTTCTTGAGTTCGGCTTCATCGATCACCGCCAGCAGTTGGTGCCAGTCGCCGCCAGCGAGACGGTCGGTTTTATCAAGCAAGCCAATCAGCAACACGCCGCTGCGGATGTCGGCGTGGCCGAAGTTGAGCGATGCCACCAGCCAAGCGGCCTCGAACCATTCGACCAAGCGCGGGCTGAACACCGGTCGTCCGGTGTTGCCGCTCTTGAAGCTTTCCAGTTCGGACGCCAGTGCCTTCACCAGACGCGGCACCTCGACGCCATACTGTTTGCACAGGATCGGCAGATCGCCATTCGCATCATCAAGCATCACGGCGAACAGGTGTTCGACGGTGATCTCGTAATGCTGGCGGGCCATCGCCTGACCGGCGGCGGTATTGAGGGCGGCCTTGCACGAGGCGTTGAGACGTTCGATGAGCGGCTTGATGTCAGACATGGCGTAATCCTGCTTTTATCCGGTTATGACGGAGGAGACGAGGTGAATGGACTCGGAATCGTCATCGCCGTCACCGAGACGGGCGTTGAGTCCGAGCAGATGGGTTGGTTCGTCGAGACGGACGGCGGGAAAACCAGCGCCATCATCGCCGTCGTTGTTCGCTGCGCTGCCGGTGCGCACAGCGATGGCAATTTCGCAATCGAGACCGTCCTGGTTGAACACCGCGATCAAGGCTTCGAGTTCCTGACGACGTGCAGCGCCGGGCAAGAAATCCTGAAACGTGCGGTAGCCGATCGGGCCGATGGCGACGCGGAAGGTGGTCGAGCGATTGCAGACGTCCTCGCCCAACCAGAAATCCTGACCGAGGGCAACCCCCTGCATGCCGAGCCGCGAACGTTGATCCGGTGGAATCGCCGTCCACACCGCGATGCAGGGTTCGACCTCGATCGGGATGCTGGGGAAAAAACGCCGCAAGCAGGTCTGCAGCCCGATCGCCGAGCGCGGGTGCTGCGTCAGGAGTTCGGCGAAGCGGATCAGCTGCAGATTGATCAGGCGGTCATCACAGGCCCGCGGCAGGCGGTCGAGCCCGAGCAACAGCAGCAGGCGCTTGGTGTATGCGCCATTGGGTCCGGCCATGTCGACATCGGCACAGCGGTACTTCTGCCACGCGCGGTAGAACAGTGACAACAGCCGGTGATTGAAGAGATCAAGAAAGCGCCGCTGAAGTTGATTGGTCTCCTCCAGCGCGAACAAGTCCTCGGTTAGGTAGGACGGCATCGGCGACGAGACGCCGTAGATGCCGAGGAACGTCGATACCAGTTCGTAGCGCGCAGGTTGCCCAGGCCGATCCGGCAAGCGATCAATGGCGGCAATGTCGCCGGTGGGAAAACCCAGGCCCAACTCCGGACGAAGTCGCAGACGTTCCTCGGATACCGGTCCCAGGTGGCCGATGCGTGCGTGGCCAGCCAAGGCGGCTTCAAGTTGGCGTACCGCCTGAAAGAATCCGAACTCCCGGCCACGGGCCAGCAGCGGATCGATGCGTACGCGATCGTCGACTTGGGCAGCGCTGGAGCTGGTCATTAGAGGATCTGCCTCAGGCCGATACGCGCCGGCCACGTAAACACTTCGCCGTATCGGGTGCCGCGCACGACTAGGCGTTTGAAGGCATTGAGGCTGACAAACTGACCGAACAACTCGTCAAGCACCGAACCGAATAACCACAAATCACCCGTCGAGGTGAAGTGATCTTCATCAAGACCGATCTCGACGACGATGCCGGTGATCATCGCACCGTCGAACAGGCGTTTTTCCCGTTTGGTGGTGATGCTGCGAATGCCTTCGAGCAGGCGGGCAAATGCCTGGGTTTCTTTGCGATTATGGCGAGCAGCAAAGTGGTAGGTCGCGAGCAGACTGCGCAGCGCCTCGACATCAGCCAGGCTACTGAGGTTGACGTTAAGGTGGCCAATCAGGCGCCAATGCAGATCGCCACTGACCGGTGCCGGGATCGGCGTGCTCGGTCTGGTCAGGTTGCGTACTTTGAGGCTGGTCGGCACACCCGGCCCTGGGGTGGCGATATCACCGATATTCAGCGCTTCGACCAGACCGGCATTGGTGCAGCGCAGCGCCAGTGAAAGAGTCAAAGCGGGTGCGTCACTCCCACTGGCCTGGACCAGGGTGATGAAGTGATCGGTCAGCCGCCCAGCAAGCGCCGGGCGCGGACGCACCCCGTAGAAATCCTGCGTCAATCCCATGCGTGCCGCATAATGAAACAACGGCTGGAACAAGCGTTCCTGATCCCCTGCGGCACTGATGCCGGCAACGCGGGTGACATCGTAGATGTCGAAGTGAGTGCGTTCACGTCCAGCTGGACGGATGCGGTGTTCGACTGCTCCCGGATCAACACGGATGGGGTCGGCCTCGTGCTCGAAACGATTGAGCGCCGGCACACAGTTGAGCAGCAGGTGCTCAGGCGTGGGCGTCGGCATGCCTTCCGGCAGACGATCAAGCACCGCCACCAGGCTGACCTGCGCGGTGCCTGACAAGAGCGGCACCTGATCGAGATTGCCGATCTCCAGCGCCAGGAACTTCTCAGGGAAGGCGAAGAATTCGTGCAGCACATTGAAACCGCGGTAGCCGCTCGCTTCGTCCGCGAGCACCGCCTCGTCCGCGGCAAAACCCACCAGACGTACGCTACCGGCCGGCAGCACATGACGTTTTATCTGGCCGCCTTGCTCGACCTCCAGGCGCAGTTCTTTGAGATACGCGCCGAAACAGGTGAGCACTTGGCGCGCCACCATGCCATCACCACCCAGGTGGAAACGCAGGCGTTTCAATCCGAGACGCGCAATGCTGGTGCCTTGCAGCAGGCTCAGGCGGATAATCAACCGCGGCGGCGCTTCATTGCGCAGCGCCACCGAATCGACCTTGAGCGGCACCACCTCGCAGGGTGCGGTGGTGGTAAAACGACAACGCGTGCCATCGACCGGGACCGAGTCGACCACCGCACCGCGTGGCACGCGGGTGACTTCATTGAAGGCCTTGGCCAAGGGCTGGAATTGCAGGATGGTCAGCGACGGCACCGGACGCAGCAAGTGCGGTAACATCGCTTCCAACAACGCGACGGTGAACTCCGGCAACTCGTCGTCGAGTTTCTCGCGGATGCGCGCAGTCAGGAAGGCGAAGCCTTCGAGCAGACGCTCGACTGAGGGATCGGCGCCCGCTTCCAGCAACAGAGGTGCCGCTTCGGGATGTTGCTCTGCGAACTCCTTACCCATCTCGCGCAGGTAACGCAGCTCGTCTTGATAATAACGTGCGTTCATCTGCTCATACTCCACTACGGCAGGTGACCGCGCCGGTCTGGCCCATCGAGGTCTCGAAACGCACCGGATCGTCAAAGCCATGTTGCCGGGCGGTGATGCGGAAACGCAACTGCAGCCGCTCGGTATCGATCGGCAACGGTACTACCCGTACGTGGGTAAGACGCGGTTCGTATTTTTCCAGACAGACTTCGATCGCTCGCTGCAGATCAGCAGAGGATTCGGGCCAATGGGGAATGAGTTCGTTCGGGGGCGGCAGGCCAAGGTCCATCTGGGCCTGGGCCGAGCCTACTCTGGTATTGAAGATACGTTCCAGATTGCGCGCGATCGAAGCCAATTGCACGGCGCTATCGGAACGAACGGTCCTCTGGGCGATACGCGATGGCTCGGCGAGCCGCTCCAGAAGGGTGAACATCTGCATGGGTCAGGCCATCCGCAGACCGGCGGCGAGGTGAGCAGCCATGACCACACCACTCCTCCTCCCGCGAAAAACGCGAGGGAAGGAGTGATGGGCCAGGACCATCAAACGCCGAAGGGCTTGCTGAAATCGTGGTCGGTGGTCTTGCTGCCGGGGAAGGTCCATTCGATCGTCTGGTAGACGAAGGCCACACCTTCAACGGGAAGCTGGCCGTCATCCGAACCAGACATCTGGTACGAGGACACGCGGCAGTTGCCGAGGACGAGCTTGACCGCAGCGGCGTCAACCTTGCCTTCGCCTTCGCCCTTATCCTTCCAGATTTCAAGCGTGATGGTCTTGATCTGACCGCGACGGTTGAGCTTCTCGATGATCATGTACGACGAGGCGTCCGTCATCTTCATGATGTTGAGCGGTTGGTGATCAATCGCGCCCGCGAAATCCTTGCCTGAACCAACGCTGTAGTTGAGTCCGTGGCTGTAGCTGAGGAGTTCGATCCACTTTTCGTGGCCCTTGCGGGCGCAGCTGCCATCAATGCCATCGAGTTTGAGATAGAGATGTTCGGCCATGACTGAGTCCTTGTGAGAGGGTAGTGGTTAGGAAACGAGACAAAGAACGGAGGGAACCGGGCTCATTTCTTGTCGAGCTTGCCGGCCAAGGAGAGCGTGAACGAGGCGCCCATGTACTTGAAGTGTGGGCGCACCTTCAGGCCGACTTTATAGAAGCCGGCTTCACCTGGGACTTCTTCGACCGTGATTTGGGCCTGACGCAGCGGACGCGTGTTGCGCACGTGCTGAGAAGGCGCTTCCACATCTGCCACGTACTGGCTGATCCAGGCATTGAGCTCACGTTCCAGATCGCCGCGTTCCTTCCACGAGCCGATCTGTTCGCGCTGCATCACCTTCAGGTAGTGCGCCAAGCGGTTGACGATGAAGAGGTACGGCAGCTGAGTACCGAGGCGGTAGTTCAGCTCGGCAGCCTTGCCTTCATCACTCTGACCGAAGGTCTTGGGCTTCTGGCACGAGGCGGCGGCGAAGAAGCAGGCGTTGTCGCTGCCCTTACGCATGGCGAGCGGCATGAAGCCTTCTTCGGAGAGTTCGAACTCGCGACGCTCGGTCAGCAGGACCTCGGTCGGGATCTTGGTCTCGATCTGGCCCATCGCTTCGTACTGGTGCAAGGGCAGGTCTGGCACTGCGCCACCGCTCTGCGGACCGATGATGTTCGGGCACCAGCGGTAGTTGGCAAAGCTGTCGGTCAGGCGCGAGGCGAAGGCGAAGGCGGTGTTGCCCCACAGGTACTTCGAGTGGTCGCCGACGACCTTCTCTTCGTAGTTGAAGGCCTTCACCGGCACGGTGCTGGCACCGTACGGCAGGCGCAGCAAGAAACGCGGGCAGGTCAGGCCGACGCTGCGGCTGTCTTCGCTGGCGCGGAAGGACTGCCATTTGGCGTACTGCGGACCTTCCATGATCGACTTGAGGTCTTTGAGATTCGGGACCTTCTCGAAGGAATCGACGCCGAAGAACTTGGGGCCAGCGGCAGCGACGAACGGCGCGTGCGCCATGGTCGACACGCTGGCGACCTTCTGCAGCAGGGCGATGTCCTGCGGGCCGGGGCCGAAATCATAGTTGGCGATGATCGAGCCGAAGGGCTCGCCACCGAACTGGCCGTATTCAGCCGAGTAGATCTGCTTGTAGAGGCCCGACTTGGTGATGTCGGCGGCGTCCTCAAAGTCGGTCAGCAGGTCGTCTTTCGCACAGTTGAACAACTCGATCTTGATGTTCTCGCGGAAGTTCGTGCGGTCGACCAGCAGCTTGAGGCCACGCCAGGCGGACTCGATCTTCTGGAAGGCCGGCGAGTGCAGGACCTCATCGAGCTGAGCGCTGAGCTTCTGGTCGATGCCCGCGATCATCGCGTCGAGCGCGTTGCGGTCGACCTTTTGCGTGGCGCCTTTGCCCGCGATCTCGCTGATCAGCGCTTCGAGTCCTTTGCGGGCGACGGAGTAGCCCTCATCGGACGGCGCCATCGAGGTCTCGTTCATGATCGCATCGAGGAGGCTGCCTTCACCGGCGGCGGCGGCCTGCTTCTGTTCTTCCGGCATGGATGATTCCTTGGCTGGGGGTCGTTGAGACAGGATAGCAATCAGCAGCGGGCATCAACCCACCGGCGCTCATCCCTGCGGAGGCTTATTCTTGGGGTTTTACTTCGTTGAGGATCGCGGCGCGGGTCTTCTCGTCGTCGACCAGCGACTGGATCTTCTTACGGAAGGCCGGCAAATTGCCGAGCGGGCCCTTGAGCGCGGACAGCGCTTCACGCAGCTCGACCAGCTTCTTGAGCTCGGGCACCTGCTTGGCGACCTGCTCGGGTTCGAAATCGCGCATGTTCTTGAACTTGAGTGACACCGGCAACTCGGCGCCCTTCTCATCGGTGAGAGCATTCTTCACGCTCGCCGTCAGCTCGACCTTATGGGCCGCGAGCACGTCGTTGAAGTTGTCCTTGTCGATGTTGATCGCCTTGCGGTTCTCCAGCGGCGTGCTGTCGGCACGACCGGTGAAGTCACCCATGACGAACAGTTTGAGCGGCAGCTCCTTCTGTTCCACGGCATCGCCAGTGGCGGCCTTGTAGGAGATGTTGACGCGCTCTTTCGGAGCGACGGAGCCTTGGTCAGCAGCCATGGGATGATCCTTATATCGTGCAAGAGCGGTTCAGGGTCAGGAGCGGTCAGGAGCGTCGACTACTATGCCGCGCAAGAAGGTAGAAAGCGCCACGGGAATAGCGGTCGCATCAAAGAGGGTCAAGCCAATTCTATATGTGCTGGCGAGCCTGCAGGAGTAGTGGCTCACGGAACCACCAAGGCGGGCAGGCTGAGTGGTGCAAGTAAGCCGTCGGTCAGTAAGCGTTCACCCTCCGGCAAAGCGATTTCAAGCAACACTTGGGCGACGTACAGCTGCGCAGCATCTCCGAGTTCCCAGGTCAACAGTATCCCCCCTTGCGGATGCGGTACGGGCTTACCGCTGGCGATGAGCCGCAGCAATGACCACGGCTGATCGTTGAAGGACACACTCAACCGGCGGTCATCCTCGACTATGATACTGAGTTGGCTGCTGGCGGGCCCGTCCTGCGTCCACACCAGCCGGGCAATGCGGTCTGGAGTATCATAGAGCCCGACGCTCGCGCCGCCGGCGGTCAAACGCATGTCGTTGATGCCCGCTCGCTGAAGGAACCGCACCGTGAGCGGCAGGCTCAGCACATCGCTACTCTCACTGCCAATGCTGCCAATGCCGCCAATGCCGCTGTAGAGCAAACCCTTGAGCCGCTGCGCTGAGGCCAGCGCCTCACGGGTAGCAGCGGAGAGCGGCAACAGCGGACGACCCAACACCAGAATCGCGGCCGTTCGTTCGAGCGCGGTGGCGACGCTCCACAGGCTGCCTGACTTGGCACCGAACAGGCGAGCGAAAATCTGCGGATCCAGCTGGTCGCCATCGGGAGTAAACGGGAAGCACTGAGCACACTCGGCTTTGAAGGTGTCGTGAAACCGTTCGCGCCACAAACGATTCGCGTCGTCGCTGAGGGTGTTGACCGCGCAGTGGCGCGCCTGGTCGAGCAGCTCGGTGAAAAGGCGATTGGCCGAACGGAACAACACCGGCTGGTCGACTTTGCTCAGCGAGGTGGTGATGGTGGCCTGCGCGCCGTTCATGATCTCGGAAAATTTCTTCAAGCCGTCGGTATCGAAGAGGCGCAGCTGCGGATCAGCAGCGCTGAGCACCGCGCAGGCGCCTTGCGCCGACTGCACGGCAATCAGGCACTGGTCGAGCCACGCCGCCGACGCCGGTTGTGCGGTGCCAACCACGCCCTGCCCCTGCCAGGCGCCACGCAAGAGATGACGCAGCGGAGATTGTGGGCTGGCGAGGTAAGCGAGTTTAGCGGTGGCCTGCTCCAGATTTCCGCATTGGTTTATCGCCGCGCCTTCAACCAGCTTTTGCCATTGTTGCGGATACGACGACGGCACTGCGTTGAGCGCTTTGACCAACGCCTGCGCGTCATCCAGGCGCACGTGTGTGGCGGCGGCGGTGACGGTTTCCACATACAACTCGCGTTCAAGCTGCTGGCGTGCGCTGGCGAGTGCCTGACGGAGCGCACGGTCGACCGCCTTACGCAGCTCGGGATCCGGTGCGGTTTTCAACGCCATCACGATCGCGTCATCGGCAGCGACAAAGGCGGCCAGCATCTGGTCGAGCGCCACGGGATCTTCAATGCGAGGGCCGACCCGCTTGGGGGTGGCGTAAGCCGCGAGCGTCGCCTGGAACGTACCCAGCGGCTTGAGCGCCGCATCGAGCCAATCGAGCTGATCGGTCGGCGCATTGCGAATGTCGTTACCGCCAAGGCTGATCACCTGGCTGCGCCAGATGGTGGCGAAGGCTTCGCGGTAAGGCGACACCGGTCCGCCCAGGACCGCCAGCTGTTCGACCGCATCGCTCAAATCGCGAAACGGAGTGATGCCGATTTTGAGCGCTAGCGAACGCCAGGCGCGCACGTGATCCGCGACATACTGATCGCGCAGCTTGGCTGCAACCTGGTCAGCGCTCAGGTCGATACCGAGGTTGGCGAATTTGCGCGATAGTTTCTCGGCCGAGTCGCGCACCGCCAACTCAACGAAACCATCCCAGCCCGCTTGCGAGTAGAGGCCGTTGATCTTGTCCTTGTCATCCAGCGCGATGAGCGACACGCCGCCACCTGCCACCAACTGTGGACCACCGATGGTCGCATACAGCGTCGCACCACCGCGGACGATCTCGACGCTGCTGAGCGGGATCCAGAATGCTTCCTTCAGTTCGCGATTGAGCGTCTCGATCAACGGCCGATCCGGCGTCAGCCCCCACTGGGCGAGCGGGAGCGAGGTTAAGGCGAAATCCAATTGTCGGTTGGCGATCTCCTCCGTGGCGTCGGCCGTGACGGTGGGCGCTTCAAGAGTACCCTCCACCGCGCGCGTCCAACGGCCTTGATCGATCAACAGACGGTCGATCACCGAGCGTTCGAGCGGGATCATGCCGCTGAGCATCAAGTGCCCACGGTGCAAATCATAGAGCGCCTCGTAGCTGCCGAGGGTCTTGTCGCCCTGCATCCGGCGCGCCACCAATTCACCGCGCAGGCGTTCCGCGAACGGACGCAGGAGCCAGTCGCGCAAACGCTGAATATAGGCCTTCTGCGCCAAGTCGGCCACATCCGGCCCCATCGCCATGCCAGCACGCAGCGGCAGAGGAATACCAGCAGCGCCGGAGATGTCGCGTAAACGCAAGCGCAGACCATCGAGCGCTTCCAGGCCTTTCGCGCGGTCCGCACCAGCGAGCGAAAAGGCGGCCTGTGCTTGAGGCAGCTTGGCCAATGCCGCAGCACCACGCAGATAACCGGTCAGCCACCAGCCGATCAGCATCACCCCCAGCAGCAACGACGCGGCAGCCAACATGCCTTGCAGACGACGATTGTGCGCCAGCGCCTGACGACTTGACCGGGCAAGCGTGCGATCGGGTGGCAGCACCTGAGAGAACACGCCCTTGAGGAAAAACGCACGCTGCTCCCCGGCTGTGAGCGGCAGCGGCGTCGCGACATCGGCGATGGCGCGTCCGAGCAGGTTGGCGGTAAGATCCACGGGCGTGCCACTCTGGGCCGCACTGGTGAAATAGAATCCCCGCAGCTGCGCGCTGTCCTGGAACGGATTGGCGCGCACCAACGGTTCGATGAACAGTCCAAGACGGCTCTGCAACAGCGTAAATTGGATTGGAAAAAGCAGGGCGCGCTGCTGTTCGTCGCGGCTGCGTTCCTGCGATAACGCCTCGACCCGGCGCGTGCGCAACGCGTCATAGAGCGTGCGACACTCAGCGTCGACGCGGTCGCGCACCGAACCGCGAGCGAACTCCGACGGGTCGACGCTGGTGCCCCACACCTGCATCCGGTCTTCGAGCGACGACTGAGCGAAAAATTCGCTGAAACCGTGCAGCAGATCACATTTGCTGAACACCAGGTAGACTGGCAGCGACATCCCCAGACGGGCCGTCATCTCATCAAGACGATCACGCAACGCCTGCGCGTAGTCGTCGACTTGGTCCTCGCTCAGCGCCAGCAGGTCGGTGATCGCCACCACCACCACCACACCCGACAACGGACGGCGTGACGAGCGTTTGGCTAGCAACGTCAGCAGCCACGTCCATTCGCCCTGACGCGCAGAGTCAGTCGCATAACCGCCACTGGTATCGACGAACACGCCTTGTTCCGCGAACCAGAAATCGCAACTCCGCGTGCCACCAGCACCAGCATTGGCGCGATACCCCAGGCCCACGTGAGGAAAATTGAGTCCCGATTCGCGGAGCGCCGCGGTCTTGCCTGATCCTGGGGGACCCAGCATCAGGTACCACGGCAAGGCCTCGAGCGCCGTGCGGCTGAGCTTGGTGCCTGCCATCGCCTGGGCGGCGGCGGCGAACTGACGATCGAGCGCTTCGAGCGGATTGGCCGGCAGAATCCCACCTGCCGGAGCCGCCAACACCGCCGCCATACGATGACGACGCGACCACGCCGACCAACCAAGCCACAGCGCGTAGCACACCCACGCCAACGCGATGACGACGATCAGGTGCAGACGCCATGGCTTGAGCGGCGTGACCCGATCGCCCCACAGCCACAACGCGACGCAGAGCGCCACTGCGATCAGCAGGCTGACCGGCCCCTTGGCAGCGAAGCGGGCAAAGAAGGCGAGCACAGCCGGCATGGGCGAAGGATCCTATCAGGGGAAGGTGGCAGCAGCGGTGGCGGCCGCCTGGTACAGCAGGACGTTCCAAATCACCAGCAGGATCAGCAGCAACGCACCGATCACCAGCGGCACACCCCACACCGGACGAAGTCGTTCACCGAGCTGTTCGCTTACTGCACGGATGGCGTGCGGCGACAGGCTTGACGCCGTGGCACCGCGGCGCGAGCGGATCTCGCCAGCGAGTTGTTCCATCAGCGAACGGCGTTGTTTCTCAGCGCGCGACGAACCCGCGTAACGACCGTGGAACCCCAGGCTCAGACACAGAAAGAACGCCTCCTGCACATCGACATCGCGGGCGCTTTCGCCACGACGTGCTGCTTCCAAGCGGACGTAAAACTCCTCGCCGGCGGAGTTCTCGTTGAAGTAGGTCAGTTGCAGCGGTTGGTCCGACCAGGTTTTTTTCACCAGGTGCGCTGACGTCAGCACCAGTTCATCGATAAAGGCCACGAGCGCGAACATCGCCAAGCGGACCTGCGTGACCTCGTAGCCGGCGCGCCGGCCTTCGGCGTCGAACTCGCGCAGCAGTTCGTCGTAACGCTGATGAATGGTGCGCACGTCAAGACTCTGCGCCGCCGGTGCCTGCACCAACCACAGCGTGTAGGCAAAACATTTGGCGCACAGGTCCGGCAAGGCGGTAGCGCCTACGCCCAGCGAAACTGACGCAGCACTTGGAGCAACCGGAGCGGCGACGTTCATCCGTTCAACTCCGCACCATCAGGAACTCAAGGCGTAGACCCTTGAACTCAGGCGGCAAATGGAAGGCGATACGTCCGGCGGACTGCACCTCTTTCCACTGTTCGCCCACGGCCTGAAGTTTGAAGTACTGCCAGTCTGGATTGACCGGCAGCTCTGGCGGCGGCGATGGCAGGTGCTGCAGACCAAGGCCACGCACCGCCTGAGCGACCAGGAAGTCGATGGCGTCCGGCGTGGCGATCTTGGCCTTGAGCGGCACCTCGGCGACGAGTTTCTCTGGACGCACGCTGGCGAACACCGCGAGGTAGAACACCGCCTGATCCTGTTCGTCGAGTTGCGCCGGCACCTCGCCGGTAAAGAGCGTCTCTTTGACCTGCGTCAGCGGGATGCGGCTGCAGCGCACCGGCAGCACGACATTGAGCAGACCGGCAAGCTGATCAGCAAGCTGCTCAAAGGTGCCGCTCAGATCGTCATGCACGTAGAGCGGCAGATCCTTGGGATGACCCTCGGCGGCGAAGGTGTAGAGCGCACCGGCCAAACGCGCGAGTTCGATATACACCCGTTCCGGATGCGTGCCCGGCTGGCTGTGGCAGTGACGGATCGCGGGAATCGCCAGGTTGATCAGTTGGAGCAGCGCGAAGTTGGCGGTTTCCGACAAGGCGAAGTCGACCACGCCCGAACCACGGTGGCGACGCTGCTGGGCCAGATCACTGCTACGGCCGGATAACATTTCCAACGCGCGACGCACCATCACTTGCAGGCGCGGTGACGCGGCAAGGTGCAGGCACGGCGGGATGTAGCCGGTCGACAACACGATGCGGCCGCTTTCGCCGCGTTGGACCTCGGCGATCTTCATCCATGCATAGTTGTCGCGCGATTCGCCTTCGAAAAGGATGCGCAGGGTCTTCTTCGCCACCAACAGTTCACGCTCGGTGGAGGCGTTGTTTTCGTCGCGCACCTTGACCATGGTCGTGCGGTAACGCGTCGGCGCGCCATCGACTTGGCCATCGACGCTCGTCGCATTGATGCCTGGACGCACCACCGGAATCGCCAGGTAGAGCGACACGGCCGAGCGTTTGGCGTCAAAGATCGCGCCCTTGGCGTCGAACAACGCGGTGAGCTGACGCGTCGGCGGCAGATCATCGCGGTCCGGACAATGGAACGCCAAGCCGTCCGGCATCACGCCGGTGCAGCGCGTCACCACCACGTCGCCAACCGCCAGGGCGTCCTCGTCGATCTTCAATTCGCTGAAACCCCAGCCGAGCGCCTGCACCGTGCGCAGGTGCGCGATCAGGTCAGACGACGCATGGCGGTCGTGCTGTTGGAAGTGGTGCGGGGTAAGGAACATCCCCTCGCTCCACAGGACTTTCTGCTGGTCGTCCAAGGATTCCTCCGTCAGCGATCGGTAAGCTTCAGTTGATAGCCGCTCAGCTCGATCACGTGATCGCCAAGCTCGTCGAGCACGATAGCCGCACGCCGTTCATCCTGCTCACCGCTGCGCGGGTAGAGCGCCATGACCCCGATGAAACGCGTACCGGCGGCGACCTCGATCAGGTCATACCGCAGCGGATTGCCATCCGGCTTGCCCGGTTGGACCACCAGGTACCTGGGATCAGCCAGCCGATCCGCGCCGAGCGCCTTGCGGTCGTCGAGCCACAGATCGTTGAACGACGCCGCCAGGAACTTGCTGCGGTCCTTGAGTTCGTAGATGCGCAACCGCACCGGCAACGACTCGCCCTGCTCGTTGAGGTTCACCGGCGCGACCGCGCGCACGTTCAGTAGCGAGGGGCCACCGCAGCCGGTCAACGACAGGGCAAGGCCCACGCCGATCAGCGACAGCACGAAGCGATGAAGATGATCGAAAGGCGCAACGAATGGCATGCGGTGCAACGTGTTTCCGGATCTGGAGGCGAAAGTGCCGCACCTTGTAGGAAGGCCCGCCGGAAGCGGCAAGCGCCAACCTGCGCTCAATCCCTGCATTGACCTCCAGGGGATTGCACACGCGAGCCTGTCCAGCCCCCTGGCCTAACCCGGCCTAACCCGGAGATCCCCCGCTCATTTCAACTCGCGGATCCACGCGTGCCATTTCTCCGTCAGCGTAGGATCGCTGAGGTTGAGGATGGTCTTCACCGCCTCGACGCTATCGGTCCCCGTGGCGGTGGCCTGCAGCAGGCGCAGGAACTTATTCTCCGGGCCTTTCTTGGTGCCGCAGTTCTGACGGACGAAGGCCAGCAGGCTCCACATCTGGCGGTAATGCGCGCCGGCCAAGGCCTCCAGCGATTGGCGCATCGCCGAGCTGGCGGTGACTACACGGCGCTGATCGATCATTTCCGCGGCAAGAACCTGATGAAGCCGCCGGCGTCGTTCTTGAACACCACCAGGTGGTAGGTTTCGCTCTCGACCGGAACCTTGCGACTGAAGATCTCCTGTTGGCCGGACCACAGTTCGTAGCCATCGAGGGTCTGCTTGGCCAGGCGCAGGATCTCTGGTGCTTTGGCCTGGGCGCCGCCGATCAGCAGCAGTTTGACCTGAAGGTCGCCGTGCTCCTTGATCTCGATCTTGCGCTTGGCACAGAACGCCCGCAATTCGTCGCTCCACGGTTTGTGCGTGACGGGACCACGAACGACCGGCTCCGCTGCGGGAGCAGGCACGGGTGTTTCAGGCTTGGCGTCGTTCTCACCTGTGGGCGGATCTCCCTTTGGCGGAAAGGGCGCATCCTCCTCGGCGGTGAAACCAGGGCTGCCGGCCAACAGGCCGAGCAGGATGACGCAGACGGCACCGATATGGGGGAGCGACATGGCGGCTTCGATACCTCACGCGCCGTGCATGCACAGGCTTTTCCCTGCTTCGTCCTGATGCACAGGCTGATCCTGTCGCTGATCATGCCGAACACGACCGCGCTACGACTACGCGTCTCGCAGGATGCCGTGATGAACACCGCGTGAACGCGGAACGGGGCGATTGCTGCGCGGCGCTGTGGTCGGCCTCTGGCTGGT
>Ga0209591_10003217_pt1 | contig 19048 bp, 22 predicted proteins | sample MAT01_FD_187207 | JGI IMG/M metagenome (GOLD analysis project Ga0209591, IMG submission 187207) | Freshwater microbial communities from Lake Fryxell liftoff mats and glacier meltwater in Antarctica - MAT-01 (SPAdes) (version 2) | ecosystem: Environmental > Aquatic > Freshwater > Ice > Liftoff... | reverse complement strand
TTATTCAAGTAGTAAAAAGATGCTTTTAATCTCAGATGACTTTTAGAACAATAGTGTTACCTTACAAGACATGAATGCAGGTTTCAAACAAAAAACTGATGAAGAATGACCCCGGCAAGTTTAAGCTTCCACTTAAACGAAAAGGGATTGCCCCGGTTGAATATTTATACCGGGTGTCTGCATTGCGACTGGTTCTTTTTGGCATATTGGCTTATTTTCTGATTGCCTGTTTATTTTCAGTAATTGAATATGTGCTAAAAAGTCCCCTTACTTATTTTAAAGGAACTCCAGGGCCATTATCCTTTTGGGATTTAATCTATTTTAATTTTACTACCATTCTTACCGTCGGCTATGGAGATTATTCTCCTTCAGGCTATGTCAGGATACTGTCTATTATCGAAGCATTTATAGGGGTAGGCTTATATAGCTTTTTTGTTGCGGTGCTAACAGTTAAATCACTATTTCCAAAGAAGCATAGCATTGTTTTCTCAAAATACGGTTACTATAGCCTGGCGGAGAAAAAATTTCTGATTATTTTTCTTAATACAGCGAAAGAGAATATTGCCAATGCCGAAATCTGTTCCTATTTCAAACTGGGTGCCGATTGGGAAATACTCCCGTCTGGGAAAACACCTTTTATTACAAAATCTGTTCAGACATTTTTCGTAACAAATGAGTATGCCCCGGAAGAACTCAAAGAAAAATTACATCCCTACGATTGCCTGCGGGTTGGTATAAGTGGAGGAATAGGAATGGCAAATTATTCAACGTCTGTTGAGTATGGAACAGATGACATAATTGTTATTGAGAGCCGGGAGGTGCTGAGAAAGTATGAGGGCTTTTGGAAGGTTGATGAACGTATCAAATCTTCTGAATTTAAAAATCACTTTCACTACCGGCCTGCAGGTTCAAATAGCCTGAAAGAATATTTCGGAAAATAAAAAATAATTTTCTTTGGTGTGCGGAGATTAAAAAATCGAAAGGACAACCTGTTATATAAATGTATACTATCGGAAAAGCTCCATTAACATAGGGTAGTGAGTTTGTAGTCCGGTAAGAAAAATTACTGAATTATATTATGACCGTATTTTTTTGCACTTTTTTGTATATGGATTAATTGATGCAATAGCCTGGCATTTTACCAAGTTGAATTATCTTAGTTTTGTTTTAAGCATAGACCTATACCAGCCCTTTTCTTTTTCAGAAAGGGGCCTAGCAGCATAATTTATATTGGATTAATAAACTGGAAATTTACCAGGATGAACAACTCGTAACTGGCTGTTCTCTGTTTCAGGCAAAACTTACTTCCCGTATATAAGCAAAAATAAAATTATTATTGCCTGATTCGGTATTTAAAGTTGCTCTATAAAACATTTTGGAAGCTGATGTGGAAAATGATAAAAGGTAATACAGAAAATGCATTGATACAGTTGCCCTTCAAAGGCGAATACAATTTTCAACCCGGTGAAATTTTCACCACTCCCGTTCAATGCAATGCAAAGACAATCTATACATTGATTGTGAAGGTTATCAAAGGCATCTCTCCTAAACGAGTATGTACTATGCAGGAAATTGGTCTTGCTATGATAAATGCTGTATCAAAAGGCTATCCGAAACAAATTTCGGAAATAGCAGACATCAAACTATTAATAAAAGAGCCATGATAAATTTTTCACCAAAACTATTTTGTATTAAAAAGATCATCTTATTTTATAAATACCTGGGTGCATACATCATCAACGCCATAAAAGAATTGGGTGATTTTTCTTAACGGAGAACCGATAGCTATCGGGTCCGGCCACTAAATTCATTAAACAGTAATGATGGCTTACAACATCTCTAAACGGAAAGCTTCTGTAAATTACCCAATAGTCCAAATACTTTCAACAACCAGATTACAACAATAATTACTACAACTGCATTGAGAATTCTTTTGATGGAGCTTTGCATGGGGATATAAGAATTAATAAGCCAGAGTACAACTCCGACAACAATCAACACTCCGATAATAGTTAGAACGGGCATAATATTAGGTTTTGAGTTTAAATAATTGATTTAAGTAAACAAAGGTCATACCACATAGTAGAGTGAGTGATAACTGGCTTTTTCGGGATATGCGAAAAGGATTGGCTGCGATTTTGAGGCAGAATTTCCCCGATGAGGTATTTTTATGGGTAGTGGCGGTTAAACTATCAGACCACAAAAATAATTTTTTTAAAGGCGATCCGATAGCTATAGGGTTCGACCATTACATTTATTATGCTGAGAAAGGGTGCTGGTTGAGACGTTGTATTCGATTTTTTTGTATGGGGACTTATCAAGGAAGAAAGCCAGATGTTATTACAGGAAAAGTAAGAAATTTCAGATGAATGTTTTGTATGAAAGCTAAGAGGATAAAGAAATACTGCTATTTTTTACAAAGTCGTTGAATTCAGCCGTATTATCAAAGAATAGAGTGGTGCCGGATACAGATTTATCCTTGCTGTCATATCCAAAACTAATTGTCACCCAAGAACCTTTATAGCATTTGCAAGTAGGAATAGTGCAGCCATTTTCTACAGATGTTGAAATACCCTTCTTAAGATTTACACTTCCACTTCCTTTTATTAGCCCTTTGGTGCTGACATTTTTATGTGTCCAATTTTTGATGGTCATGCTTTAAAATATTACATTTTTCAAAAAAAATTAGCGACTGCTTTTGTCGGTCCACCATGAGAAGTTATCAGATAAAATTATTTCATTCTTCTCGTAGTGAAGTGTTGTTTTCATAGGTATTGTTTTGTACTGTAAACTATATTTGTCTGCCAGGCGGCGGATTTCTGGAGTATCATCGTATGTTAACATAAATTTCCCTTTTAGTTGCGCAGTAAACTCAAATAGTTTTTCATGGTCTATATCAAAATGTGTATAAAGGCGTTTTCCGGCAATAGTGTAAGGTGGGTCAATAAAAAAATACGCTTCTTCGTTATTCAGATTTTGTTTTAAGGTGTCAAAAGCATCGCCGGTAACAAAATTAATTTTGTCTTTTACAAAGCCAATAGCAATTATTCTGTCATGCAAAGTTTTTGGATACCAACGGGAAGTAATTCCTTTTCCGTTTTCACCATTTTTAATCATTCCAGAACCTTTGGCAAGTATTCCACCATGAAAAACCCTGTTTTTCAGAATTGTACAAAATGCTACATCTTGTAGCTGTTTGTCAGGATTATCTAACTCAGCTTTTACGTTTGTATGTGTTAATTCGTAAGAAAGTATTTTGTCGGCAAGCCATTTATTTTTTCCATACAATATAATCTTCCAAACAGCGGCAATTTCTTCATCCATTTCAACCATTGTAATATGGGTGGCTAATTTTTCAAACGCTGCTGTTAAACTTACAATGCCACCGCCAGCAAAGGGTTCAATTAATTCGATAACTGATTTATTTTCTTGTTTTAACCATTGGCGAACAGTTGGAATAAGCCATGTCTTACCACCAGGATAACGGAATGGACTCCTTTGGGGTACTGATGCTACATTGACAACACTTTGGTCGATGTTTTTTTCAGCAATTTCAAACATAGTCATTTGGTTTTTCATTCTACAACTATGTTTTCAGGGTTATCAATATCGGACTTTCCTGCTCTTTTAGCATCAAGTTTCTTCTGTAGCAGTTCGGTAAAATCTGAAATAGAACCTGCTTCAAACTTTGCAATTTGTTCTAACGCACTTGCAAATTTGGTATAAACAACCCTTTGTAATTTTAGTGATAGATTTTGGTTGAGTTTGTCAGATAAAAGGTCGTAAAGAAAAAAAGCAAAGTCGGATTCTGCTTTGTCAAACTCGGGAAGTGTTGGTAATGTATTATAAAAGCTCGTCTGTAAAGCCACAACCTGTTTCTTATTCCATTGCTTCAATATTGAACCCTTGGCAATTATTTGCGGAATAAGCCTTTTTCTTGATGAAGAGAGATAATCAGGCTTAGGATATTTGAAAGCTTGTGTCCAGTTGAAATCTGGAGTTGGGGTTTCTAAAAATGCTGTAAATGGGCCCGTAAGATTTCCTGAAATATAAACTGCCTGAACTTCAAGAGAGCCAAAATCTACAACACGGCCTTTGTTATCATAAGAAACTAAAACGTAATCAATATTGCCCGCAGACTTACCATGTCTGTCCTTTAGCCTTACTTCTCCAACATGTGTCCATGCTGCTTTGTCTTCAAAAATGAAGCTTGCGGCATCACTTATAATTTGCCAATCTTCTCGAAACCGGATAGGGCAAATAATAACAGGCTTGTCTTTATGGTTCAGGCTACAAACACCTAATGGAAACTCAATACTGTTTTTTGTACAATTTGAAACGATATTGTTAAATGGACAAAGCTTGTTTTCCCGATACCGCTTTGCCCTTTCGGTTTCATTATTTACAGGAAAGCCAAAAACTTCAGCTAATGGTTGCTCTTCTATTTTATCATTGCCCATCTTTCAAAATTAGCAAATATTGTTGTCTGACTATCTAAAATAGACAGTTCACAGATTTTCGGAAGTATACAGATACAGAATAGTTTCTTAAAGTATTAGAAAATGCTGAATAGCGAACAGAACCCCGAACGGAGCGTCGCAACAAAAGCTCAATCAAGGCACAAAAGCCTGCCTCTATATAAATTCCGGCAGGTAAACTGGCTAAACAATCCCCGAATTCCTGCTTCTTCGGAATGACAAAGACCCTGTTTATGCTGGTGATTCCTCGCCTAAAACCGCTACCTTTGCCCACTTGAAAAATCTAAAAAAGTAATCCCCCTTTAGGGGATAGGGCACATGAAGAACATCCGAAATTTTTGCATCATCGCACATATTGACCATGGCAAATCTACCCTGGCTGACCGCCTGCTGCAAAGCACCGGCACCATCAGCGACCGGGATATGATGGACCAGGTGCTCGACGACATGGACCTGGAAAGAGAGAAAGGCATTACCATTAAAAGCCATGCCATCCAGATTAATTATAAACACACTGACGGGCAGGAATACATCCTGAACCTGATTGATACTCCCGGCCATGTGGACTTTAGCTACGAAGTGAGCCGGGCACTGGCCGCTTGTGAAGGATGCCTGTTATTAGTGGATGCTACACAAGGTATTCAGGCGCAGACTATCAGCAATTTATACCTTGCAATTGATAATGACCTTGAGATTATTCCCATTGTCAATAAAATTGATATGGACGGGGCAATGATAGAAGAAGTGGAAGACCAGATAGTAGAACTGATAGGTTGTAAAAGGGAAGATATACTGCATGCCAGCGGACGTACCGGTGTTGGTGTGGAAGCTGTGCTTGATGCAATTGTAAAAAGAATTCCTGCACCAGTGGGCAAGCCAGATGAGCCGTTGCAGGCATTGATATTTGACAGCATGTTCAATTCGTTCCGGGGTATTATCGTTTATTTCCGGGTGCGGAATGGAAAGATTAGGAAAGGCGACAAAGTAAAATTTGTTTCCACCAACCAGGAATATGAAGCAGATGAAGTAGGCATACTGAAACTGAAGATGACGGAAAAGAAAGAAGTGCTTTGCGGTGATGTAGGTTATCTTATTACAGGCATTAAGAATGCAAAAGAAGTGAAAGTGGGTGATACCATTACACTGGCCGCTAATCCTACACAGGAAATCATTAAAGGTTTTCAGGAAGTGAAGCCAATGGTGTTTGCCGGTATCTTCCCGGTAAATACGGATGACTTTGAAGAGTTGCGGGATTGCATGGACAAACTGCAATTGAATGATGCTTCACTGACGTATGAATTAGAAACATCGCAGGCATTGGGTTTTGGTTTCCGTTGCGGATTCCTCGGTATGCTGCACATGGAGATCATCCAGGAACGATTGGAGAGGGAATTTAACCAAACGGTTATTACTACAGTACCCAACGTTAATTTTATTGCCTATACTACGAAAGGAGAAAAAATAATTGTCAATAATCCTACTCAATTTCCCGACCCGGTAAAGACAGAAAGAATAGAAGAGCCTTTTATCAAAGCACAGATCATTACCAAGCCGGAATATATCGGCAACATTATGACATTGTGTTTGGGTAAAAGAGGTATCCTGATGAACCAAAGCTACCTGACCACTACCAGGGTAGAGTTGATATTTGAAATGCCGTTAACAGAAATTGTTTTTGATTTCTACGATAAATTAAAATCACAAACGAGAGGATATGCGTCGTTTGACTATCACCCGATCGGTTTCCGTGATGCAGATATTGTGAAAATGGACATTCTGCTGAATGGTGATAAAGTGGATGCATTAAGTGCATTGATACACCGTGGCAAAGGACAGGAATTTGGCAGAAAACTTTGCGAAAAATTAAAAGAACTGGTTCCCCGTCAGCAATTCCAGATTTCCATACAAGCAGCTATTGGTGCCAAAGTATTAGCAAGGGAAACCCTGTCTGCTATGCGGAAGGATGTAACGGCTAAATGTTATGGTGGTGACATCAGCCGTAAACGTAAACTGTTGGAGAAACAGAAAGAAGGTAAGAAGCGGATGCGGCAGATAGGTAATGTGGAAGTGCCGCAGGAAGCTTTTTTAGCAGTGTTGAAGCTTGACGATTAAGTTTAATAAAGAAATATAAGGGTTTAAAACAGGTGTCATATATGATGCCTGTTTTGTTTTAGCCTTTTAATTTGTAATTTTAAACTATGTACACTCTAAAGCAAATATTAGAAACACTTAAAGCGAAGAAACCTGACCTTCAGAAAAGGTATCCTATTTCTGAACTTGGGGTGTTCGGATCATATGCAAGAGGAGATAGTAATGAAAAAAGCGACATTGATATACTGGTAGATTTTAATGACCGCATAGACGGATTCAATTATATCAGGCTGGCACACGAATTGGAAGATCTGTTTCATCATAAAATTGATATTGTGTCCCGTCGTGGCATTAAACCCCGGTATCTTCCGTATGTTGAAAAAAACCTGATACATGTCTGAAAGGGATTTGCTGCTTTTATTGGAGGATATTACTTTTTCAATCAATCATATATTTGATTATACTCAGGAATTAAGTTTTGAACAATATGAACAGGATCAAAAGACGAAAGATGCTGTGGAAAGGAATTTTATGATAATCGGCGAAGCAGTTTCAAGAATTCCCGATGATTTTAAAAGCCAACATGAACAAATTGAGTGGCGGATTATCAAAGACTTTCGCAATTTTATTATTCATGAGTATTTTGGTATAAATAATATGATTGTTTGGGATACAATTGTTTTAAGATTGCCGGACTTGCAAAAAGATTTTCAACTCCTAATTCAATTGTTAGGCAAAGAACGATCTGATTCTTGAAACTATCTCAACTCATAAATTATCTACTGGGGCTGCTGGGCCTGAAGATCATCCGTAAATCAAGACTGGAGTTGGTGAACCTGTCTGATATTGAACAGGATAATTTTTTTTTGGAGATAAATAAGAAAGTAAAAGACTACACCCTGGTGCCGGTAGAAAGATGCTATTCACTGTACCAAACGGTCAATTATATTATCAAAAATAATATAGAAGGCGATTTGGTGGAATGTGGTGTATGGAAAGGTGGCAGTTCAATGCTGATGGCTTATACATTGCTGGAAGCAGGTATCAGCAACCGGAAGATTTATCTGTATGATACATTTGAAGGAATGACAAAACCCGGCGAGATGGACGGACAAGAAGAAAAAGATCAATGGGACAGAGGAAAGGTAACAGATACTCTTAATAATATGTGCTATTCGCCTATCGAAGAAGTAAAGGCAAATATGAACAAGACAGGCTATCCTGTGGAGAATATTGTATTAGTAAAAGGTAAGGTAGAAGAAACTGTGCCCGGTACAATACCTTCAAAAATCTCACTGTTGCGATTAGATACTGACTGGTACGAATCCACAAAACATGAATTGATACATCTCTATCCTTTACTGGAAAAGCATGGTGTGCTGATAGTGGATGATTACGGAGCATGGCAGGGAGCAAGAAAAGCTACGGATGAATATTTTACTTCTATCCCCAATACTTTTTTGGGCAGGATTGATTATACCGGCAGAATTGTTATCAAATAAAGCCGTTATAATTTTACATCTTCCAGCAACCACAAGCTGAGATAGCGGACAGCAGCATCTTCTGTATAATCTTTTACTTTTTTTATTGGTTCAGGCAAATTGAAGGGGGCCAGCTCAAGATTGACAGGACGAAAATGACCGGTTAATATCTCTGTATTTCTTTCAACCGGGTAGGTGCTGGCCAGCATATATTTTATTCCGCAGCGTTTAAAGTTTTGAATAACTTCTGTTATTTCCTTTTTCCGGAGATGGATAAAACAGTCACGGCATAGTACCAGGTCGGCGGCCGGAAGATTATCTGTAATAATGTTTGCGTTGATGAAATTTTTATCGGGGTAGTTTAGTTGGTTGGCTTCTATTATTTCCGGTACAATATCGGCACCCGTATAATTAATCCCGGAGAGGTCAACTTTATTTATCCAGTTACAATCACCACAGGGAGCATCAAGCAATGTTTTTATTTGAAGCGAATGAAGTAGCTCAGGCAATTGCTGGCGGAGATGGGCCGTATATGCTAACGTAGAACCGGGGCCGGAAATACTTTCGGCAGAACCCCATCCATTTCTTTTATAAATAGACCGGAATACTTTTTTTGTATCCTGTGGGAATAGCAATCTTACTTTATTTATTATCCGGGATAGCATACAATTTCCGGTTTAAATTTATAATTGTATTTTAGATTTTCAACACCTGATAATGAGTTCCGCCAAATTTTATGATCATTTCATTAAAAACCAGGTAGAATCCGGTATTAATGACAGAATAGCTGGCTTATACCGCCGATTGTGCAAAATGGGTTTGCACACAAATTCTACCGTACTGGAAATTGGTTGCGGAATTGGTACACTGACTTTCCTGCTTACCCGGAAAGTGAAGACCGGAAGGATTGAAGCAACCGACATAAGCCCCCAATCTATCGAGTATGTAAAAAAGAATCTTGTAAGACCTAATCTATCGCTTTTTGCAGGGGATATATTAAAGCTGGAACCAACTGCTAAATCATTTGACTTTGTTCTGCTATTTGATGTTATTGAACATATACCGGTAGAAGATCATACCGCATTATTTGCAAAAATTAACCGGTGGATGCATACTGATTCTACCCTGCTTATTAATATACCCAACCCTGCTTCTATTTTATTTGATGAAAAGAATAATCCTGCTGCGCTGCAGGAGATTGACCAGCCTGTGTACCCGGATCACCTGGCAACTGTATTGGCAAAAGCAGGACTTGATATTATTCAGTTTGAAACGTACAGTGTGTGGGTGAAAAATGATTACCAGTTTATCGTAATTAAAAAGCGAAAAGATTTTGAAGAAATAGTCCTCAGTAAAGAAAGAAATATTTTTCAGAAAGGAATAGTATGGTGGGGCAGAAAATGGAGAAAACTCAGGTATCGCTACCCTCCGAAATTATAAGTGCCAAGAATTACCTTCAATTATTTCTGAAATAATTTTTCCCATTGTTCATACACTCTGTCCGGGTAAAATTGTTCAACGGCTGCAAGTGCATTATCACTCATGCTTTTTCTTCTGTCGTTGTCTTGTATTAGTGCTGAAATTACTTTCGCCATTTCTGTTACATTTTCTTTTTCAATCAACAGGCCTGTTTTATTATGCTGAATAATATGTCTTGGGCCGGTATCGCAGTCAAAAGCTACACAAGGAATACCGTTGCTCATAGCTTCCAGCAGCACCAGCGGAAAACATTCGTTGCGGGATGTCATCACAAATAGAGATGCTTGCTGATATTCTGTAGTTATATCAATAGCAGCAGCATGTTGAAGAAGTAGTTGCTGACTAAGATTCTCTTTTAGTATAAATTGTTTTACTTCTTCTTCCTGCGGACCATAGCCAATCACTTTCCAGGTGAGGTCGGGTTTTTCTTGTAAAACAATTTTGGCAACAGACATAAAAAGGTCAATACCTTTTATATGATTGAACCTTGTCACCGAGAGAATATCTGTTTTCTTGTTTTGCTCATAGGAGGGCAGTGTTTCTCCACCAACCGGCTCAATGAAATTGGGAATTACAACTGCCTTTTTACTGACAGCCGCATAATGATTTCTTTCATCTGCATTAAGGCAAACAACAGCACCTAATCTTTGAAAAGCCCGGTTGGATACAAAATTCCAGAACGAACTTTTAGTCATAGCTCCAAAATGGTGGTGTTCCCAGGAATAGAGCTTTGCCTTTTTACCGGCACCTGATAAAACTGTGGCTACGGCAAAAGGATATTCAGTGGCAATGATATGGCTGGGTTGAAGTTCTTTTAAAATCTTTCTGAGTTTCAGTACATCACTCAGTAATTTTATTTTCCGGCTAACGACATTACCCTCTTCTGAAATGCCGAAGGAGAGAGGTTGCTGTATTACATGGATGCCAGCATCAAGCGGATAAAATACTTCTTTTACTTTATCAAGTATAACCAGTGTTACTTCGTTTCCTTTTTCCCTGAACAGGTTAGCCAGTGTTATCACAGCTTTCTCATAACCTCCCGGTACATTAAGATAGGAGCAAAGAATGGCGATATGTTTAACAGCAGCCAGTGGTTATAATTTTTCGGCCAGTTTGAAAAAGAATCGTTTCATTCTTGTACGAAATCGAAGTTTGTGCTTTATCTTATAGCAGGATGAATTATATTTTGCCGGATCAAAATCGCTGAGGTTTTTCAACAGGTCAAAATTTTCTTTCTGCAATCCACTTATGTATTCGTCAAGATAGGGCTGGAGCAGCTCATCGTTCCTGTTAATAATGTTTACAATGGTGTCTTTTGCAAAATGAATAAAGACCGGTTCAAACTCTTTATTGATCAGCAATTTTCCATTGATCATTTCCCTTTTGGAGGTTTCAATATTCCAGGAAGCGAGGTTGCATCCCCGGTGTTTTATCACTTTCACATTATCAAACTGAACAGGCAGAATGTCAAGATACTTCTGATCAACAAATAAACCCAGGTCTTTCAGGTCTTCCGTTTTATAATGGCAAAGTCCGGCCCACCATGCCATCGCATTGGCTCCGTTTTTATTTGCCCCGACAAAGCCTGCATTGTATAAACCACCTTTTAATACGGCCAGTAAACTGTCTTCATTTTCTGTCGGATCAATATTTGCCCAATGGGGTGTAAGCAGCACATTATTCTTATCCAGTTCATCAAAAAGAAAATCAAAATTGTTGACGAAGTAAACATCAGGGTCAGCGAACAATACTTTGTCAAATCCTTTTTCTAACAGATAACCGATGAATACAGGCTTTAATGCCCACCTGAAATAATCAGCGTTAGTTTGTCCATACTTTTTTTGAATGCTTTTGAAATAAGTTGAATCAGCCAGCGAATCAGGTGAATGGAAAACAAGGCTATCAGTTGAAGCATAATTATGTTCATCTACTACCAATACCTGCAACGGAGTGCCTGCCCCATGCTTTTGCAATGAAGCATGCAGCACTTTTGCCAGTGGCAGGTAATCGGCTGTTATGATGGTACATACTGTCTGCATCTGTTACTTAAATTTACCTGTTAAAAAAGACTTGTAATGGATTAACAGATGGGTTTGCTTTTCTGTGCTGAATTGCAACTTCATAAGCATTATTTCTATCGGCCAGGAATTTTTCTTTAGTAAAGCTTCTTTCAAGCCCTGTGAATACATTTTCACTCAATGAACGAACCAGTTCTTTATCTTTTTTCAATTTTATCATGGCATCCGCAATTGAATTTATATCATCTGCATCGGCGAGAATAATTTCTTTTCCGGCTATGAATAAGGACGATACCCCGGCTTGTTTTGTGATGATCATTGGTTTTTTCCGATTGGCCGCTTCGAGTGCAACATAATTAAATGTTTCCCATTTGGAAGGGATTATAACCACTTCGCTTTCATTTATGTAATCAAGCAGTTCTTTTCTTGGTATTCCTTTTTTCCAGATAAAGTTTTTCTGCCAGACCGACGGGAAATTTTTCTTTATGTATTTTGAAACCATTGATCCTTCCGGTGCGGTAAAAGAGTCATCGCCAATCCATACCACTTTAATATCCGGGTGCTGTTGCTGTAATAAGTTCATTACTTCAGCCATAATCAAAGCCCCTTTATAAATATTCAAACGGCCTACAACAAGAAATTCGTTTTTGTAATTGACTAAAGGGTTTACACTGTCACTGATCCATGCGGCCGTGGCATAAATTGCCTTTTTATTGAATTCCTTTTCAATATCCTGCGCATTGCTGTGACTATGGCAAATAACAGCATCGGCATGTTGTATTGAATTTGTTTCCAGGAATTTGATAAGTGATAAGTTCTCATCCGGGTTATAAAATTCATGCTGGCTGAATTGCGCCAACATACTATGACACATAGCAACCGTTGGTGCCAGCGAGGTATCCACCAAAAAAATCCCAAAACCTCCATAGTCTGAAAACTCTATGATATCAAAATTGAATGTTGCATTATTTTCAAGCAACCATTTTCTCATTGCTGCTCCAAGGCTCATCCACACAGCGGCTTCCCGGTTGCCCGATTTTATAAACTGGCTATAATATCTGAACTGTGAGTTATAACTTTCATTCAATGTGATTATTGTTATGCCGTCTTCCTCTTTGATTGCATCCGGTGATTTAAGCCGTGTAAAATCAACGGTAAGTACTACCACTTTGTGACCATCTTCCTGCAAAAGCTTTACCAGGTAAGCATTGTGGGTGGCTATACCTGAATTATGCGGGGGAAATGAATCGGTTGCAATGCAAATGGTCATGGGGACTAAAGTAGCTATTTTTTTTGAGTAATTTTCTTTGGGAGTTATTGTTGTACAGAACTCTTCCCTAAAATATAACCCGGTGTTTTTTCCCGGTTAATTTTTGCCATATAAGACTTCTGAACACCTTCCGTGAAAGGGGTTTATTGATAGCTGCATAGGAAGCGAAGAGGTTTTTCCCATAACGATAACCATTTTTCATAAAGCCAAAACCAAGATATTGAAGTGTGAAAAAATCAATGACCTTCTTTTTAGAACTGACCGAATCCTGCTTGTATAAATAGTCAAGTATCCTGAAGCATTCCAGTTTGCTTTGTGAAGCGTTTGTATGCCGGAGGAAACTATTCTCATGCATCCTGAAAGTATTCAGTGCTTTAGCACTATATGAAATATTTGTATGAAAGGCCACAGCAAGCTGGCAATACCAATCACCATGATAGATATACGTTTCCAGTTTGTTGAGAATGTTAAGTAAAAGTTCTTTCCTGAAGATAGCGGCACTGGTGTTGTTGATTGTACACACAAATTTCAGGTTTTCATTTATTTCATCTTCACCTTTTAAATTGTAATCGGCGGACCATTTGGTTGTTTTGAAAAACTTATTCTTTAGCTCTGCAAAGAATTTATATCGCTGTGGTGTATTACCTTCTGAACGACATTCAGAATCGCAATAAAAAATACCTGTGCCGGAATTTTGTTGAATCGCCTTGTTGGCAGTTTCAAGAAATAGCTTGTCTGCTATATCATCACTTTCTGCTATCCACACCCAATCTTCTTTGGCCTGCAGTACTCCTTTTTTCCATTGTTTGAAAGGAGATCCGCTGTTTTCTTCATTAAATATAATCTGGCTTATTTGGGGATTGCTTCTGTATTGTTCAATTACTTCACGGCTTTTATCGGAAGAATGGTCATCGAGAATAATTACTTCTGCAGGAGAATAGGTTTGAGCTAACACCGAATTGATCCGTTCTCTTAAAAAATCAGCATGGTTGTAGTTAGGGATTATGACAGAAACCTTTATCATTCTTGTGATTTCTTCTTTTTGAAAAGTCTTTTGAGCATCTTGGCAGGATAGAGAATTGTATGTCCAAATTTATAAGTGAAAGTTTTTGTTGCCATGTTTTCTTTCTCTGATATTGCTTTAGCAAGAATAGATTCGCCATTGAAAAGACTATTACTGATTTCCGGTAACAGTTCGTCAGATGCCAAAGCTATACAGTAGAGTGGGTTTTCCGCATTATCAGTTCTTATTGCATCGTAATCCCCTTTATATATTTTGAGGCCATTTGCATCTGCTATCGTAATGACTGAAGACAATGCAATTTGCTGGCTGAATACCAGGACATTTTTAAAATATTTCTTTAACAAGTCGCCAAACTCTTCCGGGTAAAGTTCTTTCAGGTGGAAAGGGTTTTTATAGCTGTGTTTGTCGCTGTAATTTTTCTTATTTGGTGTTGAAATGATGATTAAACCATCTGGCCGCAGTACTCTCTTAACCTCTGAAATCATTCTGTCATGGTTGGTAATATGTTCAAGTGTTTCAAAACTTACAACTACATCGAACTGTTTGTCTGCAGCAGGAATATTTTCAACAGTTCCTGTAATAAAATCCAGGTTTTGTCTTTTATATTTTTCTATTGCTTCTTGTATAACACCGGCATCAATATCAACACCAGTAACATGGCTTGCACCTTTAGCTAACAGGTTTGATCCATATCCTTCACCACTTGCAATGTCAAGTATTTTTTTGTTATGAGATAATTCAATGGCCAGGGCATACCTGTGCAGATGCTCTATTGATGTTTCATTATAAATATTGGTTTCCAGTCTTTCTCCGGTCCACTTTTTACTTTTTTTCATCTTTTTATCAGTATATTTTTTTTAGATAACCGTTTACATTGAAAGTGGCATTGATACCAAAAAAATCACACCACTTTCTGTCTATAATAAAGTTGCTGTTTTTTTTCAGAAACTCAGAAATGGCTTTTTGCGGTCCGCCATTAAATTCTTTCTTTCTTCCTAATTCACTCACAATTCCATCTTCAGCAATGAAGTAGGAATTCTTAGATACAAACTGAGAGAATTTATGCAATGCAGCCAGCGTATCTTCATAAGTGTGTGGCCCGTCTTCAATAACGAGTATCGTTTCATACTTTGATAAAATACTGGTATCATAATTCATGAAACCATCTTTATACACTTTAATACGGGGATGTGAAAGCAGAGAAGCATCTTCTTCATTCACCGACAGGTCAATAGTATGTAGTTCCCCTTTCTTATTTAACTCCAGCAGGTCAGCAAGATAAAGTGCAGAGCCACCTTTATTAGTACCAATCTCTATTATCAGGTCAGGTTGTACCTCCCAAATCAGCATCTGGTAAAGCACATAATCAAACGGGCATTTAATAGCCGGCACACCTTTATAAGCCACATGAAAATGGCCTGCTTCAATATCCTTTAGTTTAAAGTTTGTATTTCTTGAAAAAAAAGACATAGCTATATCAATTTGTTTTAATGGCCTCCCACGGAATTAATGGCCGCACCACACCTGGAAAATCATCTGCATAATTTCCCCGTGCCGATAATTTTGAAAAATCTGTATAGGTTTCGAAACTCAATGCATCATGTTCATGCACCAGTATGTCCAGCGGGTTAGGGAGAAACAATGCGACACTGAGTGTAAAAATTCCTTCCGGTAATAAGTTACCGGGTATCCAGGCGGTGGCTTTATAATTTCCTTTTTTCCTTTTTTCTAATCGTATGGCCGAAGTCACATCATGTGAATTAAAAATATTAGTGTTCTCCTGGTTATAAAGATTGATGCCATGGGTAAACATTGCATCATCTTTCAATACTTCATATTCCAATGTAATTCCTACTTTCTCTGTTGTATCAAACCGGGAAATAACAGTTCCATTTTCATTGTGCAAATAAGCCCGGTTCAGGGTTACTTCTTTGTTATAAGAACTTGCACCGTTTTCCCATACCATTTCTGCTTTTGTTTCCAGATGCTTCGCCACATATTCGTTGATTATCTTTTCGGTATTTCCAATGCTGATAATTTTTCCTCCATCCATTAATATAGTTGTCGGACAAAATTTCCTGATGCTGTCCATGTTGTGACTTACAAATAAAATTGTTCTGCCATCTTTTTTACTCACCTCTTCCATTTTTCCCAGGCATTTTTTTTGAAACTCTAAATCGCCAACAGCCAGCACTTCATCAATCAGTAAAATTTCAGGATCGAGGTGGGCGGCAACAGAAAAAGCAAGCCGCAGTTGCATACCACTGCTGTAGTGTTTAAGAGGTGTATCAATAAATCTTTCTACACCACTAAAATCAACTATCGCATCAAACTGCCGGGTAATCTCTGTTTTTTTAAGACCGAGTATTGAACCATTGAGATAAATATTTTCCCTTCCGGTAAGTTCAGGGTGAAAGCCAGTGCCGACTTCCAGCAGACTTCCAACTCTTCCCCGAATGATGGCTTTGCCGGTAGTGGGAGGAGTAATTCTGCTGATAATTTTTAATAAAGTACTTTTTCCTGCACCATTGCGGCCAATAATGCCCGTTCTGTCTCCGGGCTGAATATCCAAATTAATATCCTGCAAGGCCCAGAATTTTTCCGACTTTTTTTTATCAGAACGAAGCATGTTTTTTACAGAACTGCTGATAACATCCCGCAATGCCATATAAGGTTCTGCAACAGCCAGCTTATATTGTTTGCCCAGGTTTTGTATTTCAATAATCGGTGGCATCAGGCAAGGTCAGCAAAGAATGCTTCTGTTTTTCTAAAATAATAAAGGCCGATGAAACAAATAATAAAAGTACTGGCAGTACCAATCATAATGATATTTCCATCAATAGGGTAGCCGGATAACGGATACCTGAATAATTCTATGGCAGCATTTACCGGGTTAATTGCTAAAATATATTTTAACCATGTTTGCTGCACCACTTGTAAAGGGTAAATAACCTGTGATGCAAAAAACAAGAACTGCAACAGAAAAGGTATAGTATATCGAAAGTCACGGTACTTAACATTTAAGGCTGCTAAAAAAGTACCGGTGCCAAATGCTGCCAGTAAAACCAAAATAATTCCTGCAGGGAAATAAATTATAGCAGACCAATCAACTGGTTGTTGATAAACAATACAAAACACAATAAAGATCAGCAGCCCCATCAGGAAGTCGAAGAAAGCAACAAGTATGGATGAGCAGGGAATTATTAATCTCGGAAAATAAATTTTACTGATGATGTTGGCATTTTTTATCATGCTTTCACCCGCATGAGAAACGGATGCACTGAAAAGGTTCCAGAGAATCAGGCCAGCTAAAACAAAAATGGGATATTGAACCGGGGTAGTGTCAATTTTCCAGGTTTTGGAGAAAAGAAATGTAAAGATGAGCATCATGCCCAGCGGCTGCAACAATGCCCACAAAATACCGAGGTATGTTTGCTTATATTTTACCTTAATATCCCGCCAGGTAAAGAAATAAAACAGCTCCCGGTATTGCCATAACTCTTTCAATCCCAGCGAAAAGCCGGAAGGTGGATGAATTGTGGTGGTGAATTTTGCCATCGGCCATAAAGATACTACTTCGGGATTTGTTTTAAGGCAGTGTTACCTAAACCCTACGTAGCACAAGTAGCCAAAGCAGGGTGAAACTGGAAGAGGTAAGGAGAAAGCTTAGTTGTCGTAGTTGACCGGAATTTTTCCGTTTTCCTTAGTCTTATTCTTGTCTGTTTTTTCCTGCAACTTTTTTTCATCCCGGTTGCCTTTGGGGTCGAGCAGCGGATCACCTATTGGTGCCTGTCCGTCCTGTAGTTTATAAGTAAATACTTTGTCAATGTGTACCCATTTGCCGTTTTCCCATTTAAAACCTTCCTGATCGCCGTCCGGAATGTATGTCCACTGGTTATCAGTATCATCGTTCTCAGAAACTAAATGGTCAACCAGGATCATTTTCAAATCTTCAATATAATTAACCAGCACTCTGGCTCCCTTTTTAAATTCAATATTGAACCGGTATTGTGTTGGTTTAGGTATTGTGTCTTTTTCATAGCTAAAGAAAGGACCGCCAAAAATTGGTTCATTCTTTTCATTAAAAGTTAATACCTCAATCCATTTCATACTGCTCATGGCACTGTTATTATCAAACCCGAATAGGGTGTAATAATTTTTGCCCTTGTGCTGTGTCTTTATAATATTATAATACATGGCACCGATCCAGTTGCTTCTTGTGCGAACTGAGTCAAGCGGCTTAGTGGTAAATTCTGAAAAATCTCTGAGGGGTAATAGTTTTAATGACCCGTCGGGTGTCCGGAATTGTATAGCACCTTTTTGTCTTACATAATAATCATCGAAGGCAATAACCCAGGTGAATATCCGGAAAGAAGTATCCGGCGCATATAGTTTTGAAATACCAATTACCGAATCAAACGGGTAGTAAAAGGAATTTTTTATCTGTAATGCCCTGACTAATGTTTTGGTAAACGAACTGTCAGAAATCATCCTGTCTGCGGGAAGACTATCGGTGTTCAGGTAAAAAGAATAGTCCTTCAGGGTATCTTCTTTAGCCCTCATTTTTTTCATATCCGCAGAAGTAAGTTTCTGCGAAAACGAAACCATAGCAAAAGAGAGTAACAGGAAGAATAAGAAAGAGAATTTTATCAATATTTTTTTCACCAGGATTATTTTTTAGACCCGAGAGCTATCGGGTTTATCAGACTAAGTTACAGTTTAATACAGATGGTTGAAACGCCGAAAGGGTTGTAAAATTTTGTGAGGGCTTATAAAGCTTTGACAAAATCCTGTAACAAACCGAACCTCAGGTCAATATCGGGGTGGGGGAAAGGTACTTCGGGGTTGGTAGTGGCTACAAATATGGTGTACATCCCGGCATTTTTGCCAAAACCCATGTCGCTTAATTTATTGCCGATCATGATGGATTTAGCAAAATCAATGTCTGGGAAATGGACTTTTGCTCTAAATGCCATACCCGGATTTGGTTTTCGAAAAGGGTCATCATTATTAATGGCTGTAGCATAATAGATGCCGTCAATTTCGCCACCGGCGGCATTTATGGCTGTGGTCATTTTTTCATGAATAGCTGTTAAATCATCTTCTGTCATCAACTCACGGCCTACGCCCCGCTGATTGGTAACAACGATGATATGACCGAATTTATCCGTTAATTCCTTAAAGAAATCAGGCGCCCCTTTCATAAA
>Ga0209591_10003216_pt1 | contig 19051 bp, 14 predicted proteins | sample MAT01_FD_187207 | JGI IMG/M metagenome (GOLD analysis project Ga0209591, IMG submission 187207) | Freshwater microbial communities from Lake Fryxell liftoff mats and glacier meltwater in Antarctica - MAT-01 (SPAdes) (version 2) | ecosystem: Environmental > Aquatic > Freshwater > Ice > Liftoff... | reverse complement strand
AATTATTCTTGGCTTAATTATTGTAGTTTTATTTTCAACTTTAATTACACTATTTCATATAATTATAAAAATTTTGTTCATGCCTGGAGGTATTATTAAGAAAAACAGAGAATCAAAAAATTTTACGCAAGATTTTGTTGCTAGAGAAATGGATATTTCTCAAAATGCCTACAGTAAAATTGAAACAGGAAGTACTACCTTAACTGTTCACCATCTCAAAGAATTATCAAGAATATTTCAGGTTTCAATTTTAGATTTAATTAAAGATGATTTTGAAATTCATAGCCCCAATCAAATAAAAAAGCAGAGTGTAAGTAAAGACCAGTTATTAATGGTTATCGATAGTATTAAAGAGCGGTTAACCAATAAACATCCTATGAAACATGATTTTTATCCAGTATTAATGTCGCTACTTCATACGGTTGAAAATACAATAGAAGAGATTCATTAAAGTTGAAATAAATCTGCAGCTATTCCGTCAGCATAAAATTTACCTTGGTTTGTAAGAATTAAATGACCTGATTTTAGTTCCATCTTTTTATTTATAATGTATTTTTCACTTTCATGTAAAACCTTTGAGGATATTGATTCTCCGGCTATCAATTTAATATTGTTTAAATTAATTCCATCTGAGGTTCTAAGCGATATCATTATATATTCATTCAGCTTTTGAGTAATAGTTAACAGCTCAATTTCAAATGGAATAATATCTTGCTGTATAGATGTTATATATAAATTATTATTAGAAACATTCCATTGCCTGCTGTTTCCATTAAAAGAATGGGCAGCAGGACCTAGTCCCAAGTAATGTTCACCACTCCAATAATTTGCATTGTGCTTGCTTTTTTTACCTATTAAAGCTAAATTGGAAATTTCATAATGGCTATATCCTGCTAATGAGGCAAATTCTTGTAGCTTATTAAAATGATTTGCTTGTTTTTCGTGATCAATATCTGAAAGTTCCTTATTAATTATTTTTTTAGACAGAACAGTTTTTGGTTCAACAGTTAGAGCATAACACGAAAGATGTGGAACCCCAAAATCATTAGCAATTTTTAAATTTTGCTGCCAATGTTCGTTTGTTAAAGTTGGACCTCCATAAATCAAATCAATAGAAATATTTTCGAAACCAGCTTTTTGCGCATTAGAAATTGATGCTAAAGCTTGATCGGCATTATGAGCCCTGTTCATCCATTGTAAATCTTCTTCAAAAAAAGATTGGATGCCAATACTTAATCGGTTAATGCCAGCTTCTTTCCATTCGGTTAATTTTTCAATCGAAATATCATCCGGATTGGCTTCTAATGTTATTTCTGCTGAAACATCAACAAAAAATAGTTTATGTAATTCATTCAAAATATAACTTAACTGGTCTCCCGACAACAGAGAAGGGGTACCTCCTCCAAAATAAACTGTTTCAATTTTTTGGCATAAATAATCCTGTCTTAGCATAGCTTCTTTAACTATTGAACTCACTATTTCGGGCATCAGTTTTTGATTAACAGAAAAATGAAAATTGCAATAGGTGCAAGCTTTTTTGCAAAATGGGATATGAATATATATTCCAGCCATATTAATAATTATGAATAAAATTAGTATTGTTCTGTTATCATTTACGTTTAATCAACACCATTCAATATTTTTGTGCTGATGAAATCATTTCTGCCTATTTTCTTCCTCTTATTTTTTTTCTCGTACAACCCTGCATTATATGCTCAGAAAGATTCTGTGAAATTAGCGGATACCGTAATTAAAAGTCAAATAATTCAAACGCTACCCGATTCTAGTAAAAGGCTGGAAATAGATTCATTGTTAAGAGATTCTTTGGTTCAAGATTCTATCAAAAAACTGTTAATTATTCCAGCAACAAATTCAATAGACACTTCCACATATGAGCAATTGATGCGGAATCCCTATTTGCCTATGGAAAAAACGCCAATTAGTATGTTAATTAATTTTAAACAACATTCTTCTAAAGACTTTTTATTTTACTTGGTTTTTACCAATGTGTTTTTGTTGGCCTTTATTAAATTGGTGTTTCCAAAATATTTCAAAAATCTTTTTATCCTATTCTTTCAAACCTCTTTACGACAAAAGCAAACCAAAGAACAAATGCTTCAAGATGGTGTAGCTTCAGTGTTAATTAATATGCTGTTTTTAGTCTCAACAGGTCTATTTATAACCCTCGTAGTTAAATACCAAGACAGGTCTACTCTTCCTTTTAATAATCTTTACGGTTATATAGTTGCATTGCTATTGATTATATATACAGGAAAATATATATTTATTTCTTTTGCTGGTTGGGTCTTTAGTAATAGCACAGTCGCAAGCAGTTATTCCTTTTTAGTGTTAATGGTGAATCGAATTTTAGGTATTTTATTGATTCCTTTTACCATTTTCCTTGCTTTTACTGAGAATGAAAGCACTAAAATTATGTTTACACTTTCAATTATACTTATTGTGTTATTGTTATTATACAGGTATATTGTGTCTTTTGCATCACTGCGGAATGACTTGAAACTCAATGCTTTCCATTTTTTCCTATACCTTTGTGCCGTAGAAATTTTACCGATGCTATTACTTTACAAGCTAATGGTTAATTATATTGGTTGATGATTTACATTTGCAAAATATTAGAACAGCCGTATGATCAAAAAAGGGTTAAAACACTCGGAAACAAACAAAGCGGTAAAAAAAATCCTGATTTCTCAGCCTAGACCAGAAAGCGAAAAATCGCCTTATTTTGATCTAGAACGAAAACACAATGTTGAACTAGTATTTCATCCATTTATCTTATTAGAAGGTATTCACTCACGTGATTTTAGGAAGCAAAAAATTGACATTTCCCTTTTCTCTGGAATTATTTTTACCAGTCGTAATGCTATCGATCATTTTTTTAGAATGAGTGAAGAAATGAAAATTAATATAGGGCAGGATACTAAATATTTCTGTATTACTGAATCGGTTGCTTTGTATCTTCAGAAATTCATTTTATACAGAAAAAGAAAGGTATTTTATGGCGCAGATGGCACTAATAAAAGTTTTTTTGATGTAATTAATAAGCACAAAGAAGCAGAAAAGTTTTTATATGTATGTAGTGAGAATCAACAGGATAATGAAATTGTGAGTTGGTTAAAAAACAACAAATGCGAGCACCAGCTTGGTTTTATGTACAGAACTATTAGTAATAACATTACTACAGTAATGGAGAAAGAAGAATTCCATGTCATATGTTTCTTTACCCCAAGCGGTGTAAAAAGCTTGCTTGATAATTATCCTAAATTCAAACAAAATGGTACTGTATTGGGCGCTTTTGGTAATAATACCTCTAAAGCTGTTGAAGATGCGGGGTTTCTATTAGAAATTAAAGTTCCATCACCTCAAAAGCCTAGTATGGTAGCAGCACTCGATCAATTTTTAAGTAGTAGCAAAACCAAAAAGAAATAAGAAAATAATTTTGAAGTTTTAAACAAACCCCGCCAAGGCGGGGTTTGTAGTTATATACATTTTTAACATGAGTAATTCTACCAGCAATCGATTAATTAATGAAACCAGTCCATATTTACTTCAACATGCCTATAATCCTGTAGATTGGTATCCTTGGGGTGAAGAAGCTTTGCAAAGAGCAAAAGAAGAGGATAAGCCTATTTTAGTTAGTATAGGTTATTCTGCCTGCCACTGGTGTCATGTGATGGAAAAAGAAAGTTTCGAAAATGACGATACAGCAGCATTTATGAATGCTCATTTTATCAATATTAAAATAGACCGAGAAGAAAGGCCAGATTTAGATCATATTTATATGGATGCAGTACAAGCAATGAGCGGAAGTGGAGGTTGGCCCCTGAATGTTTTTTTAACTCCCGAACAACAACCCTTTTATGGTGGAACTTATTTTCCTCCTCAAAGAGCTCATAATAGGGCAAGTTGGATTGAAGTTTTAGCGGGAGTAAGTAAAGGTTATGCTGAGAAAAAATCTGAAATTGTGAATCAGGCAAAAACTTTAACTGACCACTTAGTAAAAAGCAATTCTTTTGGACAAGTAGTAACCAACGAAGAATCAAAATCAACTTTTTATTTAGAAGAAACCTTAACTACAATTGCTCAAAATATTTTAACACAAGCAGATATTATTGATGGAGGATTTGGCAATGCTCCTAAATTCCCTCAAAGTTTTAATATCATTTATTTATTACGCCATTATCATTATAACAAAGACAAAGCTTCATTAGATCAAGCACTACTAAGTATCAATAAAATGATACAAGGTGGCTTATATGACCAACTAGCTGGAGGCTTTGCTAGGTATAGCACAGACGCAAAGTGGTTGGTGCCTCATTTCGAAAAAATGTTGTACGATAATGCATTGTTGGTAATGGCTATTGCTGAGGCTTATCAGCTAACAGGTAATGAATTTTATCGCACTACAATAGATGAAACACTAGAATTTATTGGGCGTGAATTAACCAATTCGGAATATGGATTTTATTGCGCATTAGACGCGGATAGTGAAGGTGTAGAAGGTAAATTTTACACATGGTCTTATGATGAACTACAAAAAATTCTTGGAGAAAATGCTCTATTTTTCTGCGATTATTATCAGGTTGAAAAAAATGGAAATTGGCAGGAAGGAAAACACGAAAACCCTCCTTCTAATATTCTTTTTATAAATAGTTTTCCAACAGAAAGTGAAATCGTTTTATTAAAAACTTGCAAGGAACTACTAATGAAAACTAGGGCAAATAGAATTAGGCCTTTGCTAGATGATAAAATTTTATTGGGGTGGAATGCATTAATGATTACTGCATTTTGTAAGGCTTATTCTGCCTTAGGAAATAAAGAGTATAAAGAAATTGCATCAAAAAATATTCGTTTTTTAGAAAGCAAATTAAAGGATTCAACAACTGATCGTTGGTATCATACATATAAAAATGATGTAGCCAAAATACCCGCTTTTTTAGACGACTATGCCTATCTTATACAAGCCTATATTCATTTGCAAGAAATTACTGGAGAAAGTACTTATTTATTGAAAGCTCGTTCCCTTACCAATTTTGTAATTGCACATTTTACAGAAGAAAAAACAGGGTTCTTTTACTATACCCCCGATTTTCAAAAAGATATAATTCTTAGAAAAAAAGAAGTGTATGATGGAGCCACCCCTAGCGGAAATGCAGTGATGACCGAAAATTTGCGCTATTTATCAGTTGTTTTTGATAACCAAGAATGGCAAAAATTATTTATTAAATTAATTGGGTCTTTAGAAAATGCAATCGTTAAACACCCAACTTCATTTGCCGTTTGGGCTTCAGTACTTCAATCTATTGTAATGGGGAGCATAGAAATTGTTATTACTGGGCATCATGCCAAGTCCTATTTGGATCAAATAAACAAAAGGTTTTTGCCAAATAAAATAATTCAAGCTTCTGAAACTATTTTGACAGATTTTCCGTTATTAGCTGGGAAAAGTTTTGAATTGGAGGGTGATTTGTTTTATTTATGTAGTGATAATACTTGTAAACCCGCTTTTTACACTGTAAATGAGCTTTTAGCAAATATGTAACAAGTTTATGTGTAATTTGCCATCGACAGTGTATATTTATTAGGTTCATATTTAATTAAATAATAATTCATTCATATTTGACGTTACTTCTACTTGGTATAGTTAAAAATTAAAAACATATGTTTTTTTGAGATTAACCAATCAAAGGAAAACATATATTTGTCACTGTCAAAACCATCTTTTGAAAATGAAAATCCATATTCATATACTTGCTATAGCGATACTTTCACTTAGTATGGTATCCTGTTTTAAAAAAAGTGGCAAATCAAAGGGTGTTCCCGATGATGGTCAACTTCATGGCGTTGCTCCTTCAGCAAAACAATCAATGAATTCCCCAAGAAACATGGTTTATGTTCAGCCAGGTACATTTCACATGGGTCCTAGTGATGAAGATATTAGTTACAATTATACAACCAGAAACAGACAAGTTTCTATGCCTGGTTTTTGGATGGACGCAACTGAAATAACTAACAATGAATACAGGCAGTTTATAAATTGGACTAGAGATTCATTAGCTTTTAAAATATTATTCGGCCAAGGGATAAACAAACCCGATGATACAATGGCGGTTGATTGGAAAAAAGTAGCTACTATTAAATGGGATAAAAATACTGTTGAAAAATTAAATGAACTAAATCTTGCCCCAGATAATCGTTTGTATGGTAAGGCAGAAATAGACCCTGAAAAATTAGTGTACCGTGTAGAGTATTTTGATTTGGCGGAAGCTGCTAAAAGAGAGAATAATGGACAACCTCGAAAAAATTTCATTGTTAAAAAAGACCAACGCGTTTATCCAGATACTTTGGTTTGGATGAGGGATTTCTCTTACTCATATAATGAGCCAATGACCAAAAGATATTTTTCTCATCCTGCATTTGGCAACTATCCTGTAGTTGGAGTTAACTGGAAACAAGCAATGGCTTTCTGCCATTGGAGATCACATCTTCAAAATACTTTTTTAGAAAAGAAAAAATTCGCCATTGAAGGAGATTTTCGCTTACCAAGTGAAGCTGAATGGGAATATGCTGCAAGAGGTGGTAGAACCAATTCAATGTATCCTTGGGGAAGCTATTATCCGAGAAATAAAAAGGGTTGTTTGTTGGCTAATTTTAAACCAGGAAGAGGCAACTATGCCGAAGATGGAGGTTTTTATACTGTAAGAGCAGATGCATACTGGTCTAATGATTATGGCTTATTTAATATGTCTGGTAATGTAGCAGAGTGGACAGGTTCTTATTTTTATGAAGGCGCTTATAATTTCATGAGTGATATGAGTCCGGATATAAGATATGATGCAAAAGAATCTGATAAACCTCGCGAAAAACGAAAAGTAATACGTGGTGGAAGTTGGAAGGATGTAGCCTACATGATACAAGTAAGTACTCGTAGTTATGAGTACCAAGACACTGCTAAATCTTATATTGGGTTTAGATGTGTGATTGATTTAGCTCCAAAAATGAAAAAATAATTTAAATAAAAATTTTAATTTTTTATAAAACTCAAAAAAACAGAAAATGGCAGTTGCAATTCCTCCTAAAGTTTCCAAATGGTTTGATGTTGGTGTTTCTATCGCTGCTGCGGTGGTAATATATGGTGCGTTACAAAAAATTCTGCATACAGAAATTGCCGATTTGATGTTAAAAATTGGTTTAGGAGCAGAAGCTGTAATCTTTTTAGGCTATGGTGCTCTTTATATTATTTATCCAGCAATGGATGACCATGAAGTTCATCTTCCTGGAAAAACTACTATTGGAAATCCTGCACTTGATAATTTAGATAAAATGATGCAAGAAGCAGATATTACCCCAACTAATTTGGCTAAGCTAAGTGCTGGTTTTCAGAAATTAGGAGTAACCGTAGATAAAATGGGAGAAATTGGTGATGTAGTAAAATCTACAGCCGATTTTTCTGCAAAATCTAAAGAAGCAAGTGCGTCATTAGGTGCTGTTACTTTGGCAGTAAATGGTGCAGTTCAATCTTTAGTTGGGTTTAGTTCTGCAGGCGAAACTGGTAAGCAATTTCATTTACAAATGCAAGGACTAACTAAAAACTTATCTTCTTTAAATACTGTTTACGAACTTGAATTGCAAGAAAGTAATAATCATTTAAAGGCATTGAATCAGTTTTATGGTAAATTAACACAGGCATCTGCTGCTATGAATAGTAGTGCTGAAGATGCTGTTAAAGCAAAAGAACAAATAGCAGCTTTAGCTACTAATCTTTCTAAGTTGAATCAAGTATATGGCAATATGCTTACTGCAATGCAAGGAAGACAATAGTCTAAACAAAAAAATACAATCAAACTAATTTGTAATAAACTTTTGATAAACGTAAGATAGTATGTCACTACCCAAGGAACCGCGGCAGAAGATGATCAACATGATGTATTTAGTGTTAACAGCACTACTTGCATTGAATGTGTCTTCTGAAATATTGAACGCTTTTAAAACGGTTGATAAAAGCTTAATGACTGCAAGCGGAATTGTTGAACAAAAAAATCAAAGCATTTTTAAGTCATTTCAGAAAAAAATGGCTGATCCTACAACTAAAGAAAAAGCAGAGTTATGGTATCCAAAAGCGGAGAAAGCTAAAACGCTATCTGAAGATGTATATACTTATATTGAAGCATTAAAATTGGAATTAAAGAAAGAGTCTGGCTTAAAAAAAGACGAGAACGGAAACGAAATTTATAAGGAAGATGATTTAGATGCTGCTACTCGTATGTTTCTTTCTAACCCCCCTGAAGGAAAAGGGAAGGGCAAAGATTTGTTTGCAAAACTAAAATCTTATAAAGAGCAATTGATGGCAATTGATCCAACTATTGCCAATGAAGTTGGACCAACATTACCTTTAGATTTGCCAGATGCTAAAGATGATAAAGCCATTAAAGAATGGGCATATTCTTTCTTTCATATGACGCCAACTGTTGCAGGTATTACCATTTTGAGTAAGTTTCAGAATGATATTAAAAACAGTGAAGCTCAGGTTGTAGAATATTGCCATAAAGAAATTGGTGAAGTAGAATTAGTATACGATCAATTTCAGGCAATTGCTAATGCAAATGCTAGTTATGTAATGCCAGGCGAAGAAATTATTATCAATGCTGGAGTTGGTGCTTTTAATAGTGCATCTAAACCAAATGTTTCTGTTGATGGTGCTGGTGCCACCCCAACACCCGATGGTTCTTTTGAATATAAATTTAAACCATCTAGCTCTGGAATGAAGCGAGTGAATATTTCATTTGTTAAGCCAGACGGAACTACCGCTACTGTTACAAAAGAAATTAAATATACTGTTGGTGTACCTTCTGGACTAGTAGTTTCTACTGATAAAACAAGGGTATTTTACCAAGATTTAGATAACCCTTTAAGTGTTACTGGTGGCGGGGGTGACGAAAAAGTTTCAGTAAGTATTGATGGGAATGGGGTAAGTTTTACAAAAGCAGGACCCGGACAGTACATAGTTAAATGTGCCCAATTAGGTATAGCAAACGTAACTGCTAATGATGGGAAGAATTCTCAAAAAGTGATTATACCTATTAAAAGAGTTCCAAACCCTTTTGCTACAGTTGGCGGAAAAGGAGGTGGACCAATTGGCGCAAATGTTTTTCGTGTTCAAAAAGGGGTAGCAGCAGAATTAAAAGACTTTGTATTTGAAGGAGTTAAGTATGAAGTAGCGTCATTTACATTGATTTGCACAGGCAAAGGCTTCGAAGAAAGTGGTTTCGGTATTGCAGAAGTTGCTGGTGCTTATTTTTCTGCGGAAGCAAAATCATTACTTAATAAATGTCAAGCAGGTTCTACTGTTGTAATTGACGAAATTAAAGTGAGAGGCCCAGGTGGTACAAGGTTGTTGGATCAAAATATATCGTTTACACTTCAATAATAAGCGTATGAAAAAGTTGTTTTTAAAAGTATTGGTAGTAGGTGTTTCTTTGTTTGCAATTGTACAATTACAAGCGCAGTCCAAATATAAAACTGCAGCTAAGCCTGCAACCATAACACCTGCAAAAAAAACAGCAACTACTACTTCTAAATCTGCAGTAGATACAGGCATTAAAAACCCAACAGCTCCAGTAACTGGTTCATCTAAATATAGGCCAGGTAATAACACTAATCCAGCACCTGTTGCAAGTGCTCCTAGTACATCTAGTGCATCATCTGGAACAGTTTCTATTTCTTATGACACCACCGTTCAAGGAGGGTTTGATGTAAAGCCTGAAATTTCTTTAAGAAATAATTTTGCTGTAGATAGAAGCCAATCTAAAGATCGAAAACCTTTAGAATATGAAGATATTCGTGAAGACGATGCATTGTTTAGTCACTTTGTTTGGAGAGAAATTGATGGCAGAGAAAAAATCAATCAATCATTTATTTATCCTGGTAAGGATGATAATGGTGATCAACGTTTCTTCTCTATTTTATTAAGTGCTATTAAAAATGATAGTGTTGTAGCTTTTTCTTCAGACAATGATCGATTTACAATTCCACTTACTGTAAATCAAGTAATGGCTTTAACAGGTGGTGCCTTTGATACGGTAATATCGGTAGATCCTATTTCTGGTGTGGAAGAAAAGATCATTACTAAGAAACCAAGATATAGCCACGATTCAATATATACTTTTAGAATAAAAGAACAAGTGATTTTTGATAAAGAAGCCAGCAGGTTATTTACCCGAATTATTGGAATTGCGCCAGTTGCAAAGTATGTAGTTGCCGGTAAGTCCTTACCAAGAACATTATTCTGGGTGTATTACCCTGATGTGCGTAAAACCTTGTCTAAATTTGAAGTGTATAATCCCAAAAATTTTGCTTCTCGGATGACTTGGGAAGAATTGTTCGAAAGCCGCATATTTTCAAGTTATATCACCAAGTCTACTATGGGTAATCCAAATGATAGAACTTTAATTGCAATGATAAAAGATCCTTTATTCCGTTTATTGGAGGGGGAAAATATAAAGCAAAAGATTTTGAACTACGAACAAGACCTTTGGTCATACTAAGTAGTAGGTAATTTACTTAAAAAGGGAGCTATTTGCTCCCTTTTTAAGTTTAAAAATGCTAATAATTATTTTTTTGTTGATTCTATTACACTAAAATGATCATATTTCCTTAACTTAGCCACGGTTTTTCATAGGATATTGGATTTTAAAAACGGGGCTGGATTTTTATCCTGGCCCCTTATTTTTTTATATCCTTTCAGAGAAAGCTACAATTGCTGAGTTTTTGATTGTTTAAAGTAATTAAATATGATTTTGGCCCTACTTGCGCCTATAATATTTGCCAACGCTTTTTCTTCCTGATCTTGAATGTTTTTTATAGACTTAAATGTCTTTAATAATTGTTCTGTAGTTTGTGTGCCAATACCTGATATTTGCTCCATTTCATTTTTAAAAGCACCTTTAGATCGTAGATCACGATGAAATCCAATACCAAAACGATGCACTTCATCTCTTATACGCCTTACTAACTTTAATGAATCGCTGTTCCAAGGTATTTTAATAGATATTTTATCGTTTTGAAAAAATAATTCCTCTTCATTTTTAGCTAACCCAACAAAAGTTGTTACCCCATTCAACCCTAACTCATTAATACTTTCTAAAGCAGCATTTAATTGCCCCTTTCCACCATCTATAATAACTAACTGAGGAAACGTTTGGCCTTCTTCTTTAAGGCGCTTATATCGCCTGTAAACTACTTCTTTCATTGTAGCAAAGTCGTTAATTCCAACAACTGATTTTACATTATATTTTCTATAATCGTTTTTTGATGGAACACCATTTTTAAAACATATCATAGCAGATACTGGATAAGCTCCTTGAAAATTAGAATTATCAAAACATTCTATATGAACAGGAACTTCGGGTAATTGTAAATATTGTTGCAATTCATACAATACTTTTTTCTGTTCAAAATCGGTTTTACCTTCTAGATGAAGTAATTTTTTCTTTTTTAGCTCATCTTTAAAATAAACTACATTTTTTATTGAGAGATCAATCAACTTCTTTTTATCGCCTGTTTTTGGAACAGTAATTGTTACAGAAGTATCGGGGTATTCAATTAAAAAAGGGACAACAATTTCGTTAGATGTACTATTGAATAAAGTTCTCAAATTGCCAATTACTAACACTATCAATTCCTCCTCTGTTTCTTCTAGCTTGGTTTCAACGGGAACAGTATGTGTTTGAACTATAGTTCCATTCTGTACCATCAAATAATTTACATAAGCTTTATCTCCATCTTTTAAGATTGAAAAAACATCTAGATTGGTAATGTATTTACTTACAACTACAGATTTTGATTGATAGTTCTCTAGGCCTTCAATTTTTTTTCTAATTTCTTCGGCCTTTTCAAAATCTAGAGCATCCGCATATTGCTGCATTATTATTTTAAAATGTTGAATTACCGAACCAACATTTCCTTTAAGTACATTTTTCACCAGTTGCAAACCTTCTTGGTAATTAGTAGCATCTTGTAATCCTTCGCATGGGCCTTTGCAATTTCCTAAATGGTATTCTAAGCAAACTTTAAACTTTCCTTTTTTAATATTTTGATCAGATAAATTGAGTTTACAATTACGCAAAGGAATATACCGCTTCACAAAAGTTATTAGCTCTCTTACCGTTTTAGGATCGGTAAATGGACCAATGTATTCCGAACCATCATTCATTTTTTTTCGGGTTAAAAAAATTCTTGGAAAAGGCTCTCTTTTAATTACTACAAAAGGATAAGTTTTATCGTCCTTTAAACTTATATTGTATTTTGGTTGATATTCTTTTATTAGAGCATTTTCTAATAGAAAAGCATCCTGTTCTGTGTCAACAATAGTAAATTCAATGGTTTGAATACGCTGTACTAGTTCATATGTTTTTTGTCCAACAAAATTTTTATTAAAATAAGAGCTTACTCTTTTCCTCAAACTTTTTGCCTTGCCAACATATATTAAAACACCTTCGTTATTAAAGTATTTATAAATGCCTGGGTTTATTGGAATAGTATGTGCTATTTGTTGAAAAGCTTCCTGAGTCATTTGTTTGCGTCTTTATTCCAACTAATTAAAATTACCTCTTTAGTAATTTTGCCCTCAATTTCCTTTGATCTATTCACTTGAAATTGATGATCTGCTTCCCAATTAATTTGTTGAGTTGTAACAATTCCATTTTCTTTATTTATTTCGCGCATTAAAACCCGTTTGATTATTTTAGTTTCTTCACTTAATAATATATCTATCCTTTGTAAAGGAGTAGATGCGTTTACTGCTGTATAATTAATTGTATAGCTGTTGGTACTTAAATCTTGAAAAACAACTTCTTTATAAAGTTGTTTGTTTTTTATAAAATTTTTGGCAAGAGACAAAATTTTGGCAGCATCTATTAAAAAGGTTTCTTTATCAATTATTTTAATGCTCTTTGATGAATCAACAGATATTGTTTTTTGAATATTGTAATTTCGAAGATCAACATATCTCATTTGATCTTCAATAAAATTATCTAAGGGGTAAAATTTTGCCGTATCGGCTGCAAGTATACTTTTAGCATCTTTGTGTTTGCTAGACTGCTTGCAAGCAATTGAAGTAATAAATAAAAAGGCTGTAAAAAAAATAGCTGATTTAAACATGCTACAAAACTATCCAAAATTTGGACTATTTCCACTGACGAGTAATGCCTAATCTTATACCATAATCTAACAAATGTTCCTTAATTGGATATTCGTTGTTGTATGAAGGAAGGTGCTGGAACCTAATTTGTGGTCCAATTTGCCAAAGATTAGCTCCACTTTTATAAGAGAAATTAACACCAACACTAGTATTTATATTCCATTTTCGCAATAACCCATTGCCGTCGGTGTAATTTTTGTAATCTGTTGAGAGTAAAAAAGTACTGTTATTTATTGAGTAGGTTGGTTGTACCGAAGCCTCTGCATTTAATCCAACTCTGTTACCTTTTAATACTTCCCACTGAATTCCAACAGGAATTGAAACTTGGTAAGTTTGGTTGTTAAGTTGTTCTGATTTGTAACCTGCATTATTATTATAGGTCGAAAACAAGTTAATCGTTTGAATGCCAGTACTATTAATTAAAGAAAGTGTACTCAAATCTCTTGTAGCTGTTTTAAACGTTTCAATATGGTATTGACGAACATTAACTTGTAAACCTGTTTTAAATTTTAATCTACTAGAAATATTGTATAATGCTGCAAAACCTATTTCTAATCCTATAGCAGAACTATGTCGTACAATATCATTTACAGTTGCTGAGTAATTTAAACCCAAAGGAATATTTTGACCACTAGTATTTTGAACAGAATTTGGCTGAATAACACCTTTTACTTCTGCATCTGAAAGTGTGCGATAACTTTTTGATGGAGTAACGTAAAACTGAAAACCTATTTTTGAAACCTTTTTCCAAGGGATAGAAATGGTATAAGGTACTATATTTTTTAAGTATTCATCTTCCAAAATAATTTTCTTTTCTGTTGGAATTACTTTTAATAAGTTAATCTCTTCGTTAATTTTTTCTGATTCTTCATAAACTGAAATTGTTTGAATAATGCTAGGGAAGAGTACAGTTGCTTTAGTATTTTCTATACTAATGGAATTAAGCAAAACAGTTTTTTCTTTATTTAAATTTTCAGGCAATTTTTCTAACCCAACTGTTAACTCCTGACTACCACTTAACGAATTATAGGCAAGTGATGACTCTACTAGCTGATCGTTTTCTATGTTTGAGAAAGTTGCTTGAGTAATAGTTTGAGGTTCAATAACTCCAAAATACGGCACCGTATTTTCCTTTGCAGCAACACTGTTTACCGAATTTGAAACTTGTTTAACAATGGTTGAAGCAATAGGAGTAGTTATTTTAAAATGCTCTGTTGAAGGCGATAATAGTAGCGTAGAAATAGTTAACCCCGATATTATTAATAAGGCAATAAAAGTAAGTGCAGGCCAAGTTTGATTACCATGTATTTCTGTTCTGATATTACCCCATATATGATCAGACGGATACATACGATGTTGTTTTACCTCATCCTGTAACAGTTGTTCAAAATCCTCGTCTTGGTAATTCTTAAAATCCATATAAACAGTTCAACACTTCTACTTTTTAAATGCTGCCGCCCAGTCGAAATTCTCTCTTGGGCGATCTATAATTCTTTTTTTCACTAAAATCATCTCTAACATCGACTTTGCTCTTGTATATTGACTTCTACTAGTACTCTCTTCAATATCTAGCATTTCTGCTATTTCTTTATGACTATATCCTTCTAATGCATACAAGTTCAATACAGTTTTGTATCCTAAAGGCAAAAGGCGAATACTCTCAATGATTTGCTTTGCTTGCATTATAGAAGGAATTGTTTCTTCTTTCACTTCTAAAAATCCAGCTTGTTCCAAATCTAGACTGGTATTAAATTTTCTATTTTTCTTTAAAAAATTAATACAAGTATGCACAATGATTCTTCTAATCCAACCCTCAAAAGCCCCCCTGTTTTCAAACGTATGTATTTGGGTAAAAATTTTTATAAAACCCTCTTGCAGCATATCTTCTGCATCTTCTCTACTTTGACTAAAACGATAACAAACACTCAGCATTTTTGGACTGTATCTATTAAACAGTTCACGCTGGGCGGATGCATCATTTTGTAAACAGCCTATTAATATGGCTTGTTCTGTCATGAGGGGGAAATAATTTACCCTAAATATAAGACAAATTTATATTCAATTCGCTGCATGTTTTAGCTGTTTTTAGCGTTTATTTATATTTGAAAATCATTTAAATTAGTAGTTTTAGGTTTAGGTAGGGGTTTATAAAACAAAAAAAAGGGTTGTTTAACCCTACTTCTTATGCATGAGTAGAATTTATTTTGTATATGAAAATGGTCAATGAAATTAGAAACATCACCATCATTATCTTAAAACAATTTGCGATTATTATACCTAATCTAATTTGTTTTTAAAATAATTTTGGTCTTTAGTACACATTATCTGTTATTTTAGTATCTCTATAATGAATTGTTAATTTTTATTTTATGGATAGGAGGTCGTTCCTTTCAACTAAATCAACAAAAAAGCAAAATGCTAGTAAAATGGTGGTTATGCCTCCACCTACAAGTGGATTAACTCCTTTTACAGGTTCTTTTAAAGAACAAGAACTTACTCACTTACTTAAAAGAACAATGTTTGGAGTTTCAAAAGCAGATATCAATTATTTTAAGAATAAAACGCTAAACCAAGCTGTAGATGAATTATTAAATCCTACAGCCCCAATGCCAACACCTCCATTAAAAGATTATGCTGTAGGTTCTGCATTGGTGCCGGATAATAATATTTTAATTGGTACAACTTGGATAAATGATTTTAATAATGATGGAACCATATCAAGTTTAAGAAGATCTTCTTTTAAGAAATGGTGGATGGGTTTAATGATTAATCAGGATAGAAGTATCAGAGAAAAAATGACTTTCTTTTGGCATAATCATTTTGCAATAGAAAATAATGATGTTGGTAATTCTCAGTTTGTTTATAAGCACCATAATTTATTACGAAGTTCTGCATTAGGTAATTTTAAAACACTAACTAAAGCAGTAACATTAGATCCTGCAATGTTGATTTATTTAAATGGACAATTGAATACTTCAACTGCACCAGATGAAAATTACGGAAGAGAAATTCAAGAATTATTTTGTTGTGGTAAAGGACCGGGCTCACAGTATACAGAAGCCGATGTTAAAGCAGCATCAAGGGTTTTAACAGGATGGAGAAATAATACCTCTACCAATAGTTCGTATTTTACGGAGAGCAGACATGATATTACCAATAAAACTTTTTCATCTTTTTACAATAATACAGTTGTACAAGGAAGAACGGGTGCAACTGGTGGTGATTTAGAAATTGATGCAATGTTGAATATGATTTTTGCAACACAAGAAGTAGCAAAATATCTTTGCAGAAGATTGTATCGTTGGTTTGTATATTATGATATTGATGCAAGTGTAGAAACCAATGTAATTACACCTTTAGCCAACTTGCTCCGTACCAATAATTATGAAATTAAGCCTGTTTTAAATGCTTTATTAAAAAGTGAACACTTTTTTGATTCACTTACAAAAGGTTGTCAAATAAAAAGTCCTGTAGATTTAGTTGTAGGATTATGCCGCGAATTTAATGTTGTATTTCAGCCATCAACCGATTATGCAACAAATTATGGGTTTTACAATTATTTAGTAAGTTGGACTAATAATATGCAGCAGAGTATTGGAGATCCACCAGATGTAAGCGGATGGAAGGCCTATTATCAAGAACCACAGTTTTATCAAATTTGGATAAATAGCGATACGCTGCCTAAAAGAAATCAGTTTACCGATATAATGGTTGTAAATGGATATACTTTTAATGGCAAAAAAATAGTGATTGATTGGACCGAATACGCTAAAACTTTGCCTAATCCTCGAGATCCAAATATTTTAATTAATGATTTAATTACAGCAATTTATCGTGTTGATTTATCTACAGCTTCAAAAACGCAATTAAAAAGAGATATTTTACTTTCTGGTCAAACAACCGATTATTATTGGACGGAAGCTTGGGATCTATTTATTTCAACACCAACCAATACAACTAATACTACATCAGTAAGAAATAAGTTAAGAGATTTAATAAAATACTTGATGAACCTAGCTGAATACCAGCTTTCATAAATATTTACATATGAAACGGAGAGATTTTTTGCGAAACACTTTACCAATGGGTATTGCATTGCCATCATTGGTTGGTGGACTTTCGGTTAAAGCTTTTGGAGCTGACTCTGCTTTTGCTCAATCATTATTATTGCCTATTACCGAAACAGATCATATAGTAGTGATTATTCAGCTAAACGGAGGAAATGACGGATTGAATATGGTGATACCTTTAGAGAATTTTAGCAATTATGTTGCTGCAAGATCCAATATTTTTATTCCAGAAAATAAAGTGCTAAAACTAAATGGCATTACTAAAACTGGATTACATCCTGCAATGACTGGTTTGCAAACAATGTTTAATGAAGGGAAGCTAAATATAATAAATTCCGTAGGTTATCCTCAACCAAATTTTTCTCATTTTAGAGCAACAGATATTTTGATGAGTGCAAGTGATAGCAATAGAGTTGTAAACAGTGGTTGGGCAGGTCGGTATTTAAATTATGAGTATCCAAACTTTCCAAATGGATACCCTAACGCATCAATGAAAGATCCTTTAGCAATTCAAATAGGCTCAGCAACTTCACTAACTACTCAAGGCCCTGCAGTTAATATGGCAATGAGTATCAGCAACCCTTCTACTTTTTATAATTTAATAAATGGCGTACAAGATCCTGCACCAAATACACCAGCGGGAAAAGAGTTGACTTTTGTAAGGCAAATTGCTCAACAAACGCAGCAATATGCCACTACAATAAAAGATGCTTCCGCAAGGGTTACTACTCAAGCTACTTATCCCACTACAAATAGTTTGGCAGATCAATTAAAAATTGTTGCCCGATTAATAAAAGGAGGTTTACAAACTAGGGTTTATATGGTAAACTTTGGCGGGTTCGATACACATTCTGCCCAAGTAATTAGTACCGATACAACAATTGGAACCCATGCAACATTGTTGAGAAATGTTAGTAATGCCATCAAAGCATTTCAAGATGATCTAAAATTTTTGGGAATAGAAGAAAGAGTTATTGGAATGACCTTTTCGGAGTTTGGAAGAAGAGTTAAAAGCAATGCTAGCACAGGAACTGATCATGGGGCTGCAGCACCTTCCTTTGTTTTTGGTAAAAATGTAATTGCAGGTATTACTGGCGATACACCCAATTTTGGTCCTTCGGTTACATTTAATGATAATGTGCCATTCCAGTATGATTTTAGAAGTATTTATTCAACCATTTTATCTAATTGGCTTTGTGTAAAAGATACTGATTTGCAACAAGTGATGTTGAAAAATTTTCAAAATCTTCCATTGGTAAATGCTGCTGGCTGCAAAAAAGCAGTGAACCTTTCGGGCGAAAGTTTAATAAGTAATTACCCCAATCCATTTACTAATAGTACAGTAATTACTTTTAAAACCCAAGGTGGTCACACTTTAATACAAATTATGGATACTTCTGGAAGAGTAATTGCTAATTTAACCGATAAAGATTATCCTGCTGGTACATATACAGTAAACTTTAACGGGGGCAATTTGCCAAACGGTGTTTACTACGCTCGACTTCAAAATATGGCCATTCAGCAAGTACGAACAATGCTAAAAGTGCGGTAATTTTTCCTTTTTCAGCTTTTTTTGCAACAATGATGGAGAAGATTTGATGGCATTTAAATTTAAACAATCAAGTGCAAGTTTATACGGGTTTGAAGCAAAAATATATTTGCATTCGCAACCATCTGCAAGATTATTAACAGAGCTACGGGCAGACATTAAAAATACAGGTGTATTTAAAAACCTTTATATAAAAAAAGAGCTCGATTTTGGATT
>Ga0209591_10003214_pt1 | contig 19059 bp, 15 predicted proteins | sample MAT01_FD_187207 | JGI IMG/M metagenome (GOLD analysis project Ga0209591, IMG submission 187207) | Freshwater microbial communities from Lake Fryxell liftoff mats and glacier meltwater in Antarctica - MAT-01 (SPAdes) (version 2) | ecosystem: Environmental > Aquatic > Freshwater > Ice > Liftoff... | reverse complement strand
TTGTTAGGACTCGGGAGACTCGGGAGATGCTAAAAAATTCAATTTCTGTTGACGGCGGCCTTTAAGCCTGCTTCCTAGTTTGCTGTGGCCTGCGCTGTGCATTGCGGCAGAGCCGCCCGCGGACGTGAAGTGTAGGTTTGCCTCGGCAAGATCACGACGCTGTTGGCCCAGGCGGCCGAACTGGCTATCAGCCAGAAGACCGAATCCATCAGTCTGGACTTGCTCATGGACGCCGCAGCTGCCGGCATATTCAGCCCCCGGCAGAAAAAAGATCGATGCCGCCCTGGCCTGAGACGCTCAAGGCTGCATTCTGCTGAGACGTTGAAAAGATCAGGGGTGCCAATCGAAAGGTCAAAAGTGACAGCTTGAAGGGTAACCAACAACCAGGGTGATCATCCCTGATCCCGTGGGCAGCGTCATACCGCCGCCACGGTACCGAAGCCCTCGCGGGTTGCGGGCTCGCCGCCGCGGCGAACGGACACCGCACAGTATTTGAACTCGGGAATCTTGGCGAATGGGTCGAGCGCGGCATTGGTCATCAGGTTGGCCGCCGCCTCGTAGTAGGCAAAGGGCATGAACACGGCCCCGGTGGGCGTGCCGTCGTCGCGGCGCACGCGAATGACCACCTGTCCGCGACGGGATTGCACCGTGATGGCATCGCCCGGCTGCAGGCCCAGCGCCTGCATATCGGCGCCGCACAACGAAGCCGTGGCCATCGGCTCCAGCGCATTCAGCACGGTGGCACGGCGCGTCATGCTGCCGGTATGCCAGTGCTCCAGCTGGCGGCCGGTGATGAGCACAAACGGGTAATCCGCATCGGGCCGCTCGTTGGCGGGAATGATGTCTGCGGGCACCAGATGCACACGCCCGTCGTCGGTGTCGAAGCGGTCATGAAACACGATCGGCTGGCCGGGATCGTCCGCGCTCAGGCACGGGTAGGTGACGCTGGACTCGCGCTGCAGCCGCTCCCAGGTAATGCCTGAAATGGCGGTGTGCATGGCCTGGCGCATCTCTTCAAACACAGCGGCCACACCAGAATGTTCGCCCTCGTAGTTCCAGTGCAGGCCCATGCGCCTGGCGATCTGCTGAATGATCCAGAGGTCGGGTTTCGCCTGCCCCGGTGCGTCGATCGCCTGCTTGCCCAGTTGCACCATGCGGTCGGTATTGCTCACCGTGCCGGTCTTCTCCGGCCAGGCCGTCGCGGGCAGCACCACATCGGCGAGCCACGCCGTTTCAGTCATGAAAATGTCCTGCACCACGAGATGCTCCAGACTCGCCAGCGCATGGCGCGCGTGGTTCAGGTCGGGGTCGCTCATGGCCGGGTTCTCACCCATGATGTACATGCCACGCACCTTGTGCGGATCGGTGTCGGGCGCGAGCGCCTTGTGCATGATCTCCACCACGGTGTAGCCTGGCTGGTCGTCGAGCTTCATGCCCCAGAAGTTCTCGAACCAGGCATGCGCGGCCGTGTCGGTCACGCGCTGGTAGTTCGGATACATCATGGGGATCAGGCCCGCGTCAGACGCGCCCTGCACATTGTTTTGCCCGCGCAACGGATGCAAGCCCGAGCCGGGTTTGCCGATCTGACCGGTGACCGTACACAACGCGATCAAACAGCGCGCGTTGTCGGTCCCGTGGATATGTTGACTGACACCCATGCCCCACAGAATCATCGACGCCTTCGAGGTAGCGAAGGCGCGCGCCACTTCGCGCAGCGTCTCGGCGGGTATGCCGCAGATGGGCGCCATGGCTTCCGGGCTGTAGCCCTTCACGTTTTCGCGCAGCGCTTCAAAATTGCTGGCGCGTTTGGCAATGAAGTCAAGGTCTGCAAGTCCCTCTTCGATGACCACATGGATCAGCGCATTCAGCATGGCGACGTCGGTGTCAGCCTTGAATTGCAGCGTGCGCCAGGCGTGCTTGCCAATGCCGGTACCGCGCGGGTCGGCCACGACGATCTTCGTGCCCAACTTCGCCGCGTTCTTCATGAAAGTCGCCGCGACGGGGTGGTTGTCGGTGGGGTTGGAGCCGATGATGAAAATCAGCCCGGAATGCTCCACATCGTTGACCTGGTTGCTCACTGCCCCCGAGCCCACGCCTTCAAGAAGTGCTGCCACGCTGCTGGCGTGGCACAAACGGGTGCAGTGGTCCACATTGTTGGAGCCGAAGCCGGTTCGCACCAGTTTCTGGAACAGATAGGCCTCTTCGTTGCTGCCCTTGGCGCTGCCGAAACCCGCCAACGACTTCTTGCCGTGGGTGTCGCGCAGAGCTTTCAGTGTGCCTGAGGTATGTTCCAGGGCTTCGTCCCACGTGGCTTCACGAAACACACTGCTCCAGTCTGCGGTGTCGCGGTTCAGGCTGTTGATCGCCTCGGGGTCCTTGGCCACCCCGGCCTTGCGGATGAGCGGCACCGTCAGGCGCTGCGGGTTGGCCGCATAGTCGAACCCGAAACGCCCTTTCACGCACAAGCGGCTGTGGTTGGCCGGGCCGTCGCGCCCTTCGACGCTGACGATGACGTTGTCCTTGACGTTGTAGGTCAGCAAACAGCCCACGCCACAGAACGGACACACCGAGTCCACCTTCTTGTCCACGACCTGAGAACCGATCAGGGTCTTGGGCATCAAGGCGCCTGTGGGGCAGGCTTGCACGCACTCGCCGCAGGCCACGCAGGTGCTGTCCCCCATCGCATCGCCCAGATCGAACACGATCTCGCTGTGCGAGCCGCGCATGGCGTAGCCGATGACGTCGTTGACCTGCTCCTCGCGGCAGGCGCGCACGCAGCGGTTGCACTGGATGCAGGTGTCGAGATTGACGGCCATGGCGGGGTGAGAAATGTCCGCACGCGGCTGCTCACGGCGCAGCGCACGCAACTCGGGCCGCGCAGTGACACCCAGGCGTGCCGCCCAGTCCGACAACTCCCCATGCTGCTGGGATTCGTCCTCAGGGTTCCACTTGTGCCCCACGTCCGGCATGTCCGCGAGCAGCATCTCCAGAATCATCTTCTGACTCTTCACCGCCCGCGCGCTTCTTGCCTGTACTTCCATCCCGGCCGTCACCGCGCGGCAGCAACTCGGCGCCAGCGTTCGCTCACCCTTTATCTCGACCACGCAAGCGCGGCAATTGCCGTCGGGCCGCAGACCGTCCTGGTAGCAGAGGTGCGGAATATCCACCCCATGCCGCTGCGCAGCCTTCAGGATCGTTTCCCCTTCGAAGGCGTGCAACGTTGTGTTGTCCAGAGTAAAGCTGACGGTCTGCAGCGTGATCTCGGCGAGCTTGGGCGGCGCGTTCATGTCAACTGACCTCATGGGCAAAATGTTGCAGCACATGGCGCACCGGATTCGGCGCGGCCTGGCCCAGTCCGCAAATGGAGGCGTCAGTCATCACGACGTTGAGGTCTTCCAGAGTCTTTGCATCCCACACCTTCGCTTCCATGAGCGTGGCTGCCTTGGCCGTGCCCACGCGGCATGGGGTGCATTGTCCGCAGCTCTCGTGCGCGAAGAAACGCATCACGTTCAACGCTGCACCCCGGGCCGTGTCCATCTGGCTCAGCACGATGACTGCAGCCGAGCCGATAAAGCCCTGGTGGGGCTGCAGGGTGTCGAAGTCCAGCGGCACATGGTCCAGACTGGCCGGCAGAATGCCGCCGGAGGCCCCACCGGGCAAATACGCATACAGGGTATGACCGTCCGCCATACCGTCGCAATATTCGTCAACCAGTTCCCGCAGGCTAATGCCCGCCGGCGCCAGCTTGACGCCCGGAAACTTCACCCGCCCGCTGACGCTGAAACTGCGCAGCCCCTTGCGCCCGTTTCGCCCGAAGCCGCTGAACCAGTCTGCGCCTCGCTCAACGATGTCGCGCACCCAGTACAGGGTCTCGAAATTGTGCTGCAGTGTCGGCCGCCCGAACAAGCCAAGCTGCGCAATGTAAGGCGGGCGCATGCGCGGCTCACCGCGCTTGCCTTCGATGCTTTCGATCATGGCGGACTCTTCGCCGCAGATATAAGCCCCGGCGCCGCGGCGCAGCTCGATTCTCGGCAGCACGCAAGGTGGATCGGCCACCAACGCATCGATCTCAGCTTGCAAAATCTCGCGGCAGCCGTGGTACTCGTCGCGCAGGTAGATGTACACCACCTCACACCCCACCACCTGCGCAGCGACCAGCATGCCTTCGAGAAAGCGATGCGGGTCGCGCTCGAGGTAGGTGCGGTCCTTGAAGGTACCCGGCTCGCCCTCGTCGATATTCACGGCCAGCAGGCGAGGTGACGGCTGGTCTCGCACGATGCGCCACTTGCGCCCCGCCGGGAACCCCGCGCCACCCAGACCGCGCAGGCCGGAATCTTCCATGGCCTTCAATACCGATTCCACGTCTCGGCCGCCGCTTGCCACAGCCGTGGCGAGCGCGTAGCCGCCCGCTGCGCGGTAGGCCGCAAGACGCACCACCGGCGGCGCGACCGTCACCGCAGCAGCCCGGGGCGACACGCTCTGTTCAGCATAGGAAGCCGCCTCGAAATCTGAAGCGTCCGGTGCCGCTGGATGCCGCTGCAACGCAGCATTGACCTTGGAGGCAACCGCCTCGGGCGTCGCGAACGGCACCGGGTTCTGGTGCACCACCGCCACCGGTGCCTGCTCACAGCGACCGATGCAAGGCGCAGGAATCACGCGCACGTCCGCCGAGCCGAACAAAGCGCACAGATTCGTGAGCAAGCCCTGGGCGCCTGCCATCTCGCAGCTCAAACCATCGCACACCCGCACGGTGATGCCCGCGGCGCTGGCGTCGCCCTTCACCACATCGAAGTGGTGATAGAACGTCGCCACTTCGTACACCTCGGCCATGGGGATGTTCATCTCCCGGGCCAATGCCACCAGATGCCGGTCGTGCAGGCAGCGGAAGGCGTCATTCAGCGCATGCAGATGTTCAATCAGCAGGTCGCGGCGATGACCCTCTGCGGGCCGCTCGCCGATCAGGGACCGCACCTCCTGCAGCGAGGCATCGTCTGCCTGACGCCCCTTGAGCTTGCTTTTGCGGCGAATGCGTTGCCGCATGTCCTCCACGCTGGCCAATGTGGAAACGGACTCGGTGGAATTGGCGCCCATGGTGTGTAACTCTTGAATAGTGCGGAAAACCGAGCAATGCTTCGCGCTGTGCGGTGCGCGATTCAGGCAAGCATTGGTCACCAAGGATTGAGTCGATGTCACCACCGACCGCCCTGACCGTGTCAATGTCTTGGTCGGCGCCTGTTTGAATCAGACGATGAACTCTGATGCGGATGCAGTGTCACGTTGTCTGCGATGCGCGTCCAATCGATTAAACACATAGCCACATTCAAAAACTAAATGCGCCAACGCGGCGCGCAGCGCGGGGCGGGGCGGGGCGGCCCATTTTTGGAGGAGGAAGAACCTGGACCAGTAGCCGCTTCTCAATGAACCGTCGCGCCCGACGGCCAGACTGCACGGCTTTTCAGCGCTTCACCCGGTTGACCTTTCAATCCTCGGCTGTTTCAGATCGACAGGGGGGGGGCTTGCCTTAAACGCCGCTTTCTGCTTCAGGTTCTCCCAGATTTTAGCCATGCCAAGCGGTTGAAAGATCATGAAAATGATTATCAGTGCACCAAAAACCATTTGTTCAGCAGATGAGATAACTGTCGCATCGATGCGGCCATGAAACCAGGTGTTGCCGAGAATATTGAGGACCACCGGGAAAAGCAAAATGAACGCCGCCCCGATGAAAACTCCATTTATCGTTCCCAAACCGCCCAAAATAACGATGAACAGTATCTGGAATGACAACTTGATGCTAAAAGCTGCCGGCTCAACTGACTGCAGATAGGTAAAGGCGAAAAGAGCGCCTGCGACACCGCAATAAAATGAACTGATAGCAAAAGCTTGAAGTTTTGTCTTCAAAAGCGAAACACCCATGGACTCGGCCGCAATGTCCATGTCGCGCACAGCCATCCAATTTCTACCCGTACTGCCTCTGGCCATGTTCATGGCGACCAGGGTCAGAAAGGTCACGATGCCCACAACCAGCAAGTACATCGACATCGGGGAAGTGAAAGCCTTTCCCATGATGACGATCGGCTGTGCAGTAATGATTCCCGATGAGTCGTAATTCTTGAACCAGCCAAATTTATCGATCATCCACACGATGAAAAACTGCGACGCCAGAGTTGCCACCATCAAATAGATTCCTCGCACTCTGAGGCTTGGCAATCCGAATAATATCCCAAATGCCGCAGCCACGAGACCAGACAGGGTCAGGGCCAAAAGGAAAGGTATATCTGGCACCCTCAAAATCAGGTTAAAACAGGCAAATGCTCCGGCAGCCATGAAGCCCGCAGCACCGAGAGCCAATTGACCTGTGTAGCCAATTATGATTTGTTGACCGATACCGGCCAGCGCCAAGCACAAAAATGGGATTAATATCGAAACATACCAATAGTTGCTGGGAACCACGTTGGGAATGACAAGGAAAGCGATGACCATCAAGACAAGAAAGTTGAAAATATCTTTCTTGGTGAACGTCATAAAAATAGGTTTCATGATTCAAACTCTCCTGATGATTTTTTCACCAAACATGCCTTCTGGCCTGTACAGCAGGAACAGTATGGCCATGACGTAGGGCGCCCAGCCTTCGATGCCACCACCGAAAAAGGGCCCCAAGTAGACCTCCAACACTTTCTCGGTGGCCCCGACAATCAGGCCGGCAATCAGTGCGCCGCTGATTGAAGAAAATCCACCGATAATCAGAACGGGCAGTGCCTTCAAAGCCAAATCGACGAGGGCAAATTGAACACCCGCTCTCGCCCCCCACATCATGCCTGCAACCAAGGCAACGACGCCCGCCGCAGACCAGACGAAAAACATGATGTTTTTCAACGGAATGCCGATTGAGCTTGCAGCGCCGGGGTCATCAGCAACCGCTCTCAGGCCAAGCCCGATCTTCGTATATTTGAAGATAAGTGTGATGCCGGAAATCATCGTCAATGCAACCAGAGCTGCCGTAATATCAAGAGCGCTGATGAATAGTTTCATATTATCTGCAATCCATGGAATCGGAAAATCTGCGATCCCCAAGTCCAATCTTCTGACTTCAACACCCCACGTCGCTTGAGCCAGTCCTTCCAGAAAAAACCCGAGACCGATCGTGGCCATCAAGACGGTTTCTTCGCTTTGATTCGTCAAAGGTCGCAAGACCAGTTTTTCGGTCAAAAGACCGAGGAGCATCATCAGTAAAATTGTCACGAAAAATGCCACGATAAATGGCATCCCGAGCTCCATGAAGCCTACAAAGGAAAGTACGGCAAAGAATACCATTGCTCCTTGAGCGAAATTAAAATTCGATGAGGACTTGTAGATAAGGACATATCCCAAAGCGACCAACGAATACATTGTTCCGGACAGCAATCCGGTAACGACAACCTCGACAAAGAATAATATTTTATCAATCATGGGAAACTCCCAAATACGCATCTATAACGGCCTGGCTCGATCTGACTACATCCGGTACACCGTCGCCAATGATTTTTCCATAATCCAGAACCACCACGCGGTCGGAAATATCCATCACCACACCCATGTCGTGTTCGATCAAGACGATGGTTGTTCCAATTTCGTCGTTCACTTTTAGAATGAATCGGCACATCTCTCTTTTCTCTTCGACGTTCATACCTGCCATCGGCTCGTCCAGCATGAGGATGTCGGCTTCTGTTGCGAGCGCACGCCCAAACTCGACCTTCTTCTGAAGTCCGTAGGCGAGCTTGCCCACCGGGGTATTTTTTATGTGCTCGATTTCCAAGAACTTGACTATCTCTTCACACTTTTCTCTGTTCCGCCTGTCCTCGTTCATGGCTTTCGGGAGACCGAAACCAACCTGCAAGAAATTGCTGGTGGTATGAAGCGACCTGCCTACCAAAATATTGTCCAGCACCGACATTCTTTTGAATAGAGCGAGATTTTGGAAGGTCCTCGATATTCCATTCTTCGAGACAACGTTGGGGCTGATCTTCTCAAGAACCCGGCCGTTGAACAGGATGGTTCCCTCTTGGGGTTTGTATATTCCGTTGATGCAGTTCAGCAGTGAGCTTTTACCGGCGCCGTTGGGCCCGATGATCGCTCTTACTTCGTGTTTCAAGACATTGAAGGAGATATCCGTGATGGCCTTGACACCGCCAAAGCGCAAGGAAATATTCTTTAATTCCAAAACTGCGCTGCCGACTGGAAATGTTCTGCCTTGTGTCATGCTGCGCTCTCACTACTTTCTTTTCGTTGGTGAGCATCCTTAAAGTTGACTCTGCCGTCCTTTGAGATACCCAGATACAGCTCTTTTACTTTTTCATCGTTCAGCAAACTGGCCGCTGGGCCCTCGAGCTTGACATAGCCCGTTTCAAGGATGTAAGCATAGTCTGCATTCTTGAGGGCAATGTTTGTATTCTGTTCGGACAATAGAATACTCACGCCTTCTTTTTGATTCAATTCCTTGACGATATTGAATATTTCAGCCACCAGCTGCGGCGCCAGGCCCATGGAGGGCTCATCGAGCAGCAGCATTTTAGGTTTTGCCATCATCGCCCTTGCAACGGCCACCATTTGCTGCTCACCCCCAGAGGTGTATCCTGCCTGGCTTTTTCGTCTGTCTTTAAGCCGGTTGAAGTAGCCGTACATTCTCTCCAGCTCTTGCTTCATCTCTGCTTTTGACAGCTTTCTCGAATACGCCCCAGAGATAATATTCTCTTCGACAGTGAGGTGTCCAAAACACCTTCGCCCTTCCAGGACGTGGACTATTCCCAAATGGACCAGATCTGTAGGCTGCTGCTTTCCAATAACACTGCCATTGTATTGAACAGAACCTTTGGTGGCTTTTCCGCCTTCCAGGCTGAGCATATTGGATATCGATTTTAAAGTCGTACTTTTCCCAGCCCCGTTTGCACCCAACAGGGCTACGATTGTTCCCCTTGGAACGTTCAAAGAGATGTCATGCAGCGCCAAAATGACGTTGTTGTACATCACTTCAATATTTTTGATTTCTAATATATTTTGCGAATTGACACTCATCTGACGTCCTAAAGTATTCTTCTCCGACCATGAATCCGACTCAAAGGGGCAGTTGTGGGCACACCGCGCTTCGCGGCTCGCCCTCAATCTGTTGCCCTGCTCTTCATAAGAGCTGCTCGTTGTCAATCTGCACGCTGCCATGCAAAGACTGCGTGGTAGCACGCCGCACGATTATTGCCACGACAGCGTGAAGCAACAGTCAATCTGGGCAATCGCTCGGGCTGAATCGGCGTGCACGCCCAACGGTCGACAGACTGGTCTTATCTTGGCTGATGACGTCGATGAACAGGAGCCCGCGCTGAAGCGAAAGCGGCAGTGCAAAGTGCAGCTATCTCATAGGCTGAAACAGCTGGGGTTCATGACCGATTGAACTGCTGTTGTGACGATGTCATGAAGAACAAAACGGCGGGGCCCATACCCGCCGCCAGCAAAGTTACAAAAGTCAGAATTTAGCTATATCAGTTGAAAAATACCGCTAATACTCCAAAGTAAAGTCGGGCATCTACCGCTTTTCGGCCCGTTATTTTTCTCAGCATTTCTTGGGAACGATCTTGTTTTCTTCCGCAAATTTCGCGGCAGACTCTTCAAGGATCTGCCTGATGAATACAGGGTCAAGTGGTGCTGTGTAAGGCCTCACGCTGTTGAATTTCTTGCCATCCCACTGCATCAAGGCGAATTTACCGGCACCTTCATGGTTTGCGCATGTGAATGCAAAGGGCGCCAGCATGCCCGGAACACCCAATTCAGCCATGCGTGCCGGGGTCAGGTTGATGGCTTCGTAACCGTCTCTGAACTCCGCGCCCGTAACGGCCTTCCCGACCTTGTTGTGTATCCGTTGAGCGTTTCTCAGCCCTTCGACCCACATCATGGCGGCGCCTAAACCTCGGTTGTAGTAAACAGTACCGACGCGGTTTTGGTCGCTCATGTTGCCTTTTTTGGCGCCGTAAACAGTCTGCTTGATTTTTTCAACCAACGGGTAATTTCCAGGTATCGCATTCATGACGACATAGGTTCCAACGGCAGCTTGTCCTGCGGGGAACATATCTTCTTCGGCGCCGCCGAAAGTGACGTACATCATGCGATCACGCGGGAAGTTGATACGCGCAGCGCTGGTCATTCCTGTTGAATTCATGCCGGAGCCCGCGCCCCAGAAAGTCACCCAATCCGGCTTTTCTTGTCTGATTTGCAGCCACTGGGATTGTTGCTCCAGGCCAGGCGAAACCACAGCAATTTCGACCAAGGTGATTCCCCAGTCTGCGGCAATCTTGCGCATGGCTGGCAGTGGTTCGCGGCCGAATGCTGAGTCGATGTGAAGGTGAACGATTTTCTTCCCCTTCATGACTTTCTTGGCCTGGGCTTCTGTCAGGCTGTCGTTCTTTATTTTGGATTCTATTTCCGCCATGAATCGCAATTTGACTGCGATTTGATTCCAGTAGGTACTTGCCGCATTGAACACCCACGGCCAGACCCTTCCGTCAGCGGCGTCCGATCTTCCATAGCCGTATTGAGCCAGGACCACGTTGTCTGCGGCCATCCGATTAATCACGCTGTACGCGCCAGGCGTGCCGAGTGTGTCAAACACCACCATCTTTTGACCATCTTTGGTCGTCAGTCGCTGATAGCACTCGACTGTCTTAACGGCGTTGTATTCAGTTTCACACTCCTGCCATGTCAACATCACGCCGTTGACGCCACCGGTCATGTTGACGTAATTCATGTAGTCGATCTGCGCCCCATAATAGCCCGTACCCATTGCTGAAAATGGGCCGATCCGACTACTTGGTATCGGGAAATACTGCGTCTCCTGGCTGAAAGAAACTTGTGGTAAGCCGGCTGCTAAAACCAAAGTCACTGCCGCAGTGAAACGTAGCTTTCGAATAAACTGTTTAATCATGACCGTCTCCTTTTCAAAGTTCAATAATTTGTGTTGTCAGGAATGGACTGCAAAGTTCAGTCGAATGCGGTTACAGCGCATGGCAAATGGACCGCCATGTTTATTTGCGGTTGGGGCCCCCAAGCAACCCGTGCCGCCGCGAATAATGCCGCGAGCTGGATGCGCGGAATCTTCGGTCGCGTTGTACGCGTACCAACGCATGCGCCGTCGGCCAAGGCCCCGCCAAGTTTTTTCATGCTCGACAGTGGTTGGCATCGGGCTTCGTTGACCACGGACGGCTGGTTCGATCTGTGCGAGATCATCGCGCGCTGCGCTTTTGGCAGGGTTCGGTGCAAACGCATCAAGGAATCGGTCATCAGAGTTAATCCTGAGTCCTGCTTCTAATCGGCAGCGGTTACTGAACGAACCCGCTGCGCGTTTGCCGTCTTGACGACGCGGGCTAATGAAATCAACACTTTTTATCCTAGGGGTAGAAGTGACAAATGCCGCGCGTACTTACCCGCATTCCCTTGTGTAGTACGAGGTTTCGAAGTTTCGTTTATTGCGGCTTCCCTGTCGTTCGCAAGTCTGTGCCGGCAGGTTGTTGTCTGCCGTCATGCCCCTCCATCGGGAACCTTCCGGCAGGCGCCGATTGAGCCCGCACCCCTGTGCTGGTGATTGACTGGCGTGGCTAAGCGGGTGGCTAAGCGGGTGCAACCGATGGGGGCTTCGCTCAAACACTCCAAGCCGCAGGCAGTGCGCAAACGCGCCTGCGGCGCTTCGGGTTATGCCGAATCGTCGATCAACAATCCACTGTGTTCAGCAGCCTGGCGTCGCCAGGCATCGTCGTTGGCCAATGTCAAGGCGGCCTCCAATGCACGGGATGGGCGGGCAGCGGCGTGGAACATGAAGCCGATGGGTGTGCCCACAACAGGGTCGCACATCGGCAGGGCTTCAAGCAGGGGGTTGTCGCGGGCTGTGCTGACCAGCGCGCCCGGCAGCACACTGCACACATCGCCTGCCACGACGCTCAGAATCAGGGTGAGGATGGAATTGGTCTCCATCGCCGGTGTAACGGCAACGCCGGCGGAAGCGAACGCTGCGTCCACGACGGTTCGGTTGTGCATCTCGCGAGTCAGAAGGCACAGGGGAAGCCGGGCCGCTTCAGGCCAGCTCAGTGAGGCGCCGATTTGCAGCCCGGTTGTGTGGGGCGCGGTGCTGCGGCGCAATAAAAAATAGTGCTCTGTGTATTGGGCCAGCGCGTGCAGGCGGCTGGCGGGTTTCATCCGCGCGGTGTAGCCCAGTGCCAGTTCGATCGACATGTCTTCCAGACCCTGCTCCAGCGCTTGCGAGCTCATGGACAGCACCACCGGCGCAATGCCCGGATGGCGCGCACGCAGCATGGCAGCGAAGCGCCCCAGGATAGGCACTGCCGTGGGCACTGCGGCCATGCGCAGTGGCCCTTGCGGCACATGCAGCGCAGCTTTCAGCTCCTGCTGCAACACGCTGGCTTCATGCAGCATGAGCTGCGCACTGGCCAGCACCCGCTCGCCTTCCAGCGTAAGCCCCGCGAAATTGCGGTCACGTTTGACGATCACGACATCAAACTCACGCTCCAATGCTCGCAACGCATTGGAAAGCGCGGGCTGCGTGATGTGGCACGCAGCGGCCGCACGGCCGAAGTGCTTGTGCTCGTTGAGTGCCAAGAGGTAGCGGAATGTTGAAAGCAGGTTCACGGAAGGTTTGCGCTTGAGCGTGTTCAGGTGTCTTTGCTGATGCTGATCGTGCCCATCAGCGGCGCACGGCGGTGGGAAAGAAGAGTTGCTCGCCGCCGATCTTGTAGGCCGCTATTGCGGCCTGACCGGCCGGCGACGTCACCCAGTCAGCGAAGGTCTGCGCCAGTGCCTGCTTGACGTGCGGGTGGCGCGCCGCGTCAACCACCATCACGCCGTATTGATTGAACAGAGTCCTGTCGCCTTCGACCAGCACCTTGAGCTCGCCGCGGTTCTTGAACGACAGCCAGGTACCGCGGTCGGCCAGCACGTACGCGTTAGTAGACGAGGCCATGTTCAGCGCCGGGCCCATGCCGCAACCGCACTCGCGGTAACTGGCCTGGCGCGCCGCGGAAGGGTCGACGCCGGCCAGCTTCCACAACCGCAGTTCCGCCGCGTGGGTGCCGCTCTTGTCGCCACGCGAAATGAAGACCGCGCCTGTGGCCGCCAGCTTGCCCAGCGCTGCGGCGATGTCAACGCCCCGCGCACGGGCGGGGTCGGCCGCCGGGCCGATGAGCACGAAATCGTTGACCATCACTGGCCAGCGCTTGCGCGAAAAGCCGTCGGCAACGAACTTCTCCTCGGCCACGGTGTCGTGCACGAAGACCACATCGGCATCGCCACGCCGCGCGGTATCCAGCGCCTGCCCGGTACCCAGGGCGACCACGCGCACATCGATGCCGCTGGCCTGCCTGAACAGCGGCAGCAGGTGGCCGAATAGGCCAGACTGCTCAGTCGACGTGGTCGAGGCCATGACGATGAAGCGCTCTTGCGCGCCGACCACCCCGGCCGTAGCCAGGCCAGAAGCCGCGAGAACTGCGATCAGTGCGCGCCGGAGTGAAGGGTTCAAATCCATGGCAGCTCACCTTTGAGGAACTGCGACGCCACAGGTGGCAGCGCATTGTTGAAGAACTCGGCGACCGGCAAGTCGAGGACGAGGCGACCGGCCTCGAGATACACGACGCGGTGCGCCAAGCGCTTGGCTTGGCCGAGGTTGTGCGTGCTCATGACCAGCGTCACCCCCTCGTCGGCGATGGCCTCAATGAGCGACTCGATCTCGCGCTTGGCGCTGGGGTCCAGGCTGGCCGTGGGCTCGTCCAGCAGCAACAGGTCGGGCCGTAGCGCCCAGGCCTGGGCCAGCGCCAGGCGCTGCTGCTGGCCGCCTGAGAGATCGCGCGCCGGCCGACCTGCCAGACCTTCGAGGCCGACCCGGCGCAGGGCGTCAGTGGCCCGCGCAGCGCGCTCGGCCCGCGGCAGGCCGCGCAGCCACAGGGCCACCCACAGGTTCTGCCGCACCGACAGACTCAGCACGAACGGGCGCTGGAACAGCATCGCCACCGTTGGCGTGGCGCCGTGGCCCTGCATGACGCGGGCTCCGCTGCTGCACGGCACCAGGCCATGCAGCAGGCGCAGAAGCGTGGTCTTGCCCGAGCCATTGGCGCCCACCAGGGCCAGGCGCTCTCCGCGATGCAGGCTGAGGTTGACGCCGCACAGGGCCTCGACCGCGCCAAAGCGCACCGAGGCATCAGCCAGGACGAGCAGCGGCGGGCTCACACCAGGGCGTCGCGCGCCAAGGGGCTGCGCGCCTGCACGGCGCACACGGCCAGGTTGACCACGCCTACCACGCCCAGCAGAACGATGCCCAGCGCCAAGGCCAGCGGCAGGTCGCCCTTGCTGGTCTCCAGCGCGATGGCGGTAGTCATGACGCGCGTCACGCCGTCGACGTTACCGCCGACGATCATCACCGCCCCCACCTCGGCAATGGCGCGGCCGAAGGCGGTGAGCAGGATGGTCAGCACCGCGAAGCGCCCGTGCAACAGCAGGATCGCGCCGGCCAGCAGCGGTGAGGCGCCCATCGAATGCAGCTGGTCGCCGCCGTCGCGCAGGGCATCCAGCACCAGCCGCCGTGACAGCGCGGCGATCAGCGGAACGACCAGGATGCTCTGCGCGATGACCATCGCAGTCGGCGTGAACAGGATACCTAGCGGCCCAAGCGGCCCGGCGCGCGACAACAGCAGATAAACCAGCAGACCCACCACCACCGACGGCAGCGCCAGCAAGGTGTTGAGCCCCCACACCAGCACCCCCAGGCCCCGGAAGCGCGCCACTGCCAGCCAGGTCCCCAGCAGCAACCCGGCGCAGGTGCCCAGCACGCAGGCCGTGCCGCTGACGCGCAGCGACAAGCCGACGATGTGCCACAACGCGGCGTCGGCGTCCACAATCAGGCGGACAGCGAGCCAGAAGCTGTCGGCTACGGTGTTCATCGGATCGGGGGCATCGAAGGTCGGGCAGTCGACAATTTAGCCGCATTTTGAAGGCTGCGTCGCGAACCCTGCGTCGTGCACAGAAGCAAGGTCGATCCGCTATTGCAGAATCGGACAGGGCCGCGTCGACGCGATGCTGGCAGACAGGACCGCAGATGTCAGCACTCGGAGAATCCCCCCTGGCGGCAGGCGACCGCCAGCTCAGCGTGGCACAGGCGCGCGAGGCGATCGCGGCGGCGCTGCGGCCGATCACCGACACGCAGGAGGTGGCGCTGGAGCAAGCCCTGGGACGTGTGCTGGCGCGGGACGTGATCTCCCCCATCGACGTGCCGGCGCACGACAACTCGGCCATGGACGGTTTCGCCTTCGCCGGTGAGGCGCTGGCCGCAAGCGGGCCCACGCGGTTGCGTGTTGTCGGCACGCTCATGGCGGGGGCGCCGCACCGCGGGACCGTGGGCGGCGGCGAGTGCGTGCGCATCATGACCGGTGCCGTGATGCCCGCGGGGCTCGACACCGTTGTGCCGCTGGAACTGTGCCGCAGCGAAGGTGATGAGATCGTGATCGAGCCTGGCGTACTGCGTGCCGGCGAGAACCGGCGCCGCCGTGGCGAGGACCTGACGGCCGGTCGGCCCGCGCTGCGCCGCGGCCGCCGCCTGCGGCCGGCCGATCTGGGCCTGGCGGCTTCAGTCGGCATCGGGCGCGTGCGTGTGCTGCGGCCGCTGCGCGTGGCGCTGTTTTCCACCGGCGACGAGCTCCGCACGCTGGGCCAGACACTGGACCCCGGCTGCGTCTACGACAGCAACCGCTACAGCCTGCTGGGCGCGCTGCAGCGGCTGGGCATGGATGTGGTCGACCTCGGCCTCGTGCCCGACGACCGCGCGGCGCTGCAGGCGACGCTGGCGGCGGCTGTGGCGCAGGCCGATGTGGTGCTGACCAGCGGCGGCGTGAGCATGGGCGACGCCGACTACACGCGCGAGGTGCTGGCCGCGATGGGCGAGGTCGGGTTCTGGAAGGTGGCGATGCGCCCAGGGCGGCCCTTCGCCTTCGGCGCGCTGCGCCGGCCCGGCGGGCAGCCGCCGTCGTGCTTGTTCGCGCTGCCGGGCAACCCCGTGGCTGCGCTGGTGAGCTTCTATGCCTTGGCGCGCGAAGCGCTGCTGCAACTGGCCGGCGCCGAACCCGAGCCGCTGCCCATCCTGCAGGCCCGCTGCAGCAGCGCTATCCGCAAACGCCCGGGCCGCACCGAGTTCCAGCGCGCCGTGGTCGAGCCCACGTCGCAGGGCCACTGGCAGGTGCGGCTGACGGGCTCGCAGGGCGCGGGCGTGCTGCGCAGCATGTGCGAGGCCAATGCACTGCTGGTGCTGGGCCACGATCAGGGCTCGGTGGCCGCGGGGGACTTCGTGGACGTGTGGCTCTTCGACGGCTTGGTGTGATGGCCTGCCGGCCAGCGCTGGGCCGCTCCCAAGCGGCCACTGACCCGCTCGGGGGGTGACTGCGGACTGCCGCAGCCGGGGGCTCCAGTCATCCGGCGACGACCCGCACCGGCGCGCGCTGCGGTTCAGGCTCGGAGTCGAAACGCTCGGTGCCGGTGTAGCAGAGAAAGTGCCGGTTGGCGGCGCGGCCGAACAGCGTCATGCCCAGGCGCGACGCCAGCTCGTGCCCCATGGCCGTGACGCCGTTGCGCGACACGATGATCGGCACGCCCAGCTGCGCCGCCTTCATCACCATCTCGCTGGTCAGGCGGCCGGTGGTGTAGAAGGTCTTGTCGCCGCCGCCCACCCCGTGCATGGCCATCCAGCCGGCAATGGTGTCGATGGCGTTGTGGCGGCCCACGTCCTCTACAAAACACATCATCTCGGCACCGCGAAACAGCGCGCAGCCGTGCACCGAACCGGCCTTGCGGTGGATGCTGTCCTGCTGGCGCATGGTCTCGAGCATGCGGTGCAGCGTGGACTGGCGGATGCGGGCCGACTGGGCATCGGGCAGCACCACGCCGTCAAGCTGCGACATCACGTCGCCGAACACCGTGCCCTGGCCACAACCGGTGGTGACGATGCGGTGCGCCGTCTTGGCCTCGATGTCGTGCACGCCAGCGTGGGTGCGCACCGCGGCGGCACCGACGTCCCAGTCCACCGTCACCGACTCGACCTCGCTGACATCAGCGATCAAGCGTTGGTTGCGCAGGTAGCCCAGCACCAGCAGTTCCGGACGCGCGCCCAGGGTCATCAGCGTGACCAGCTCGCGCTTGTCGACGAACACGGTCAGCGGCCGTTCGGCGGGGATGTGAATGCTGCGCTGCTCGCCATGCTCGTCGACGATGCCGATGACTTGCAGCAGTTCGCAACGGGCCTGCGTCAGGCGCGGTGCACCGGCCACGAGCGGCCCGTCGGTGTCGCGCGTGGCTGTATAGATGTCGGCTGACACCGGCAGGGCCCAGCGCCCTGGCGGGCTGCTTTTACGGCCCGGCGGCAGGCACGGGCGCTGGCGCAGCCACGCGCAGAGCTCGGGCTCGATCGGCAGGTTATCGACCCGATCCTCCGCGGCCAGGCGCGGTTCGGTCTCGATGCTTGACAGGCTGACGGCGGTGATCTCGACCCGCGAGGGGTCGTTGGCGTCCACGCGCCACGACACGAACCACACCGGGCGATCCGAGGCGAGGTTCAGGGCGTCAGCCTTGCAGTCGTCGGCGAACAACCCGACCCGCAAGCCGGGGTACAGCCAGCGCGAGGTCTCGGCGTCGTCGTACATCTTGCGCGGCGGGTGGCCGAACCTGCCTTCGTCGGGCAACACGTCGACGACACGGAAATGCCAGGCCTCGCAGGCCGCCCAGGCCTTCCCAGTGTTAGGCGCCGCGACGCGCTCCATCACCACCGCGACCGGGATGCAGGGCTGCTGACTCATGGGTAGAAGAGGGTCGGGCCGATGTCGCCTGAAGAACTGCGTAGTCTAGTTGGCAGCGGCAACACTGCATGCGCAGCATGGGAGTGCGCCACGCCCTAGACTTCGCAGCACGCATGGCGCAAGAGACCCCCATCCCCCAAATACAGGACAGGAGCCGAGTGAACGAAGTCGACATCACCGGCGTCATCTTGTGCGGCGGCCAAGGTAGCCGCATGGGCGGCGTCGACAAGGGTTTGCAACTCTACCGTAGGATTCCCTTGGCGATGCACGCGATGTTGCGCCTATCGCCGCAAGTCGGCCAGGTGATGATCAACGCCAACCGCAACCTCGCCGCCTATGAGGCCATGGGCGTGCCGGTGTGGCCCGACCCTCTTGCCGACTACCCCGGTCCGCTGGCCGGGTGGCTGACCGGCCTGAAGCATTGCAACACGCCCTACCTGCTGACCGTACCCTGCGATACGCCGCGCTTTCCGGCCGACCTGTCAGCCCGGCTGGCCGAGGCGCTGTGGCGCGAGGGCGCAGAGATTGCCATGGCCGCCACCGTGGAGCACGGCCGACCGCAGCTTCAGCCGGTGTTCTGCCTCGTCAACGCGCTGTTGCTCGACAGCTTGGCGGCCTACCTGAAGAGCGGCGAGCGCAAGATCGACCGCTGGACGGCGCAACACCGTTGCGCGACGGTGGTCTTTGAAAACACCGGCGCCTTCGTCAACGTCAACACGCTGGCGGAACTGCAGGCGTTGCACGGCGACCAGGGCTGAGCAGGGCGCCAGCGGTACGGCGGTCGCGCGGTCTTCATGCAGTCGCCTCCAGACAGGCGGTCTGTGCCGTGCGGTCGCGATCCGCACGCTCTTGATGGCGCGCGTGTTGACGAAGTCCTCGCCTGTTTTGACGATCGGTAAGAACTGCTGATGTCGGTTTCCCTTCAATCCGTTACTGTAGGACTTTCGGTTCTTCCGGACTAACAGTTTTGCGGCGTCGTTGATCCTCAGGCCCTTCGCCACGAGCGTTCGCTCACAAGTTCCCACGGGCGGCGTTCGCCCGTCCTGCCTTTCCGATCCGTTCAATTGGCACAACCTTGCATTTGACCTGTTCAAGCTGTCACTCCCTGTCGGCTTGGGTGCGGTTCGCAAAGTCTCTGCGGAGCCGTCGCTCGACAGTAGAACGGCGGGTATGGGGCTCGAGCAGCTCTGCGCGGTGACACATT
>Ga0209591_10003213_pt1 | contig 19059 bp, 7 predicted proteins | sample MAT01_FD_187207 | JGI IMG/M metagenome (GOLD analysis project Ga0209591, IMG submission 187207) | Freshwater microbial communities from Lake Fryxell liftoff mats and glacier meltwater in Antarctica - MAT-01 (SPAdes) (version 2) | ecosystem: Environmental > Aquatic > Freshwater > Ice > Liftoff... | reverse complement strand
CTTCTGGTCTCGGTCCGCGATTATATCCGCCGCCGCCTTCTGGTCTCGGTCCGCGATTATATCCGCCGCCGCCGCCTTCTGGTCTCGGTCCGCGATTATATCCGCCGCCGCCGCCGCCTTCAGATCTACCTTCTGGTCTCGGCCCGCGGTTAAATCCGCCGCCACCGCCGCCTTCAGATCTTCCTTCAGGTCTTGGTCCGCGGTTAAATCCACCACCACCACCGCCTTCAGATCTTCCTTCAGGTCTTGGTCCGCGGTTAAATCCGCCGCCACCGCCGCCTTCTGGTCTTGGTCCGCGGTTATATCCGCCACCACCACCGCCTTCAGATCTTCCTTCTGGTCTTGGTCCGCGGTTAAATCCGCCACCACCACCGCCTTCAGATCTTCCTTCAGGTCTTGGTCCGCGGTTAAATCCGCCGCCACCGCCACCTTCAGATCTTCCTTCAGGTCTTGGTCCGCGATTGAATCCACCACCACCGCCGCCTTCAGATCTTCCTTCAGGTCTTGGTCCGCGATTGAATCCACCACCACCGCCGCCTTCAGATCTTCCTTCTGGTCTAGGTCCGCGATTGAATCCACCACCACCGCCGCCTTCAGATCTTCCTTCGGGTCTAGGTCCGCGATTGAATCCACCACCACCGCCGCCACCTTCTGGTCTTGGCCCACGGTTAAATCCGCCGCCACCTGCAGGTCTTCCTTCTGGTCTTCCTTCTGGTCTTCCTTCAGGTCTTGGTCCGCGACTAAATCCACCACCACCTGCAGGTCTTGGTCCACGGCTGAATCCACCGCCGCCGCCTTCAGGTCTTGGTCCGCGGCTGAAGCCACCACCACTGCCGCCACTTGCTGAACGACTGCCGCCGGACGAGCCACCATAGGAACCGCCTGGTTTGCGAGCTCCGCCCCCAGACCCACCATAGGATCCGCCTGGTCGACCTGCACCAGGTCTGCCGGCTCCCGGCCTGCTTCCACCACCAGGTCTACCGCCGCCGCCGCCCGGGCGACCGCCTCGACTTGGACCACGTGAACCACCATTACTTGACATTCCCATTGTTCTCTGTCCTTGACTGAAACTTAGATTTACTGCCGCTTTGCGGTATTTACCATGGACATAACACTCGAGACATGAATAATGGACTCAGGTAGTCCTCATTCCAAAATTTTGCGTAAAATCATGCTATTCGACGTAGTCTTATTCGGTTTGCCCATCGCTTTATCTATCTGCCTGGCCGCTCACGCAGTCAGAGATGACGATAAACGCTTCTGGTTACCCGCGTTCTCGTTTTTCGCCTACTGCATGTTTTACCTGGCAGGAGGGCGGGATGTATTACTTTATCTCACTACGGCCCTAGTTATGATGAGCGGATGCGCAATTAGCGGCGCTCCGTAACGTAGCAAAGAGGAAATTTTACTCAGAAAACTCTAGCGCGGGGTCAAGAACTGCGCTTTTTCGCTGCTGGCACTACCACTGAATGTCTATTCTGCTGCGCTTCCGCTAGCGATCGCATAGCAATATTATGCTTTTTTAGCCATCGAGAGATAGTATTTGGGTCACACCACTTATTTTCGGTCTCGCGATAAATCTTGGCAATTTCCACAGTACTGAGCTTCTCTTTGACATATTTCTGCTGTAGCCAGTCTTTGTCTTGATAGAGCGTCTTGGTTCTAAGAGTCTTGCCCACAGCTAAATCCACCATTAAATTAGTAAGGATGCACAACGGTCAATCAAGGAAATTCCAGTACTTTATACCCGCTTATACTACATATTCTAATTGCCCAGTATGATTTAAGGACTGCTTTTCTACTTTAATTTCAAAGGCGGCATCTAACCGTGTCAATGAAAAAAGACTTTCGCTTGCCGCAAATAGACAAAATCTTGCGCGAGCCTGCTCTGACAAAATTCGACCGGCTCAAGCGAGAACTGGTGACACGAAAGGTGCGCATGCACGTGGACAAACTGCGCGCCAGCTCTAATAGCGTTGGTGATACTACAGAAGCTCCTTGCACGGCTTCAAGCATTGCTGAAGCTGTCGCGCAAGAGCTAGAGCAGCTTTTAGGCGGCGGCGTGAAAAAAGTTCTCAACGGTACCGGCGTTATTTTGAGCACCAATCTCGGGCGTGCACCACTGCCGGTGTCGGCAGTGGATCAGCTGAGAGAGGCACTTTGCGGCTATTCAAATTTAGAATTTTCACTGACTGAAGGAACTCGCGGTGAAAGAACTGAAGAAGTTTCTCAACTGCTCAGCACTCTAATAGGCTCAGAATCAGCCATTGTCGTGAACAATTGCGCTTCAGCAGTGATGCTCGCGGTCAAAGCTCTTAGCGATCAAAAAGAAACAATCGTTTCGCGCGGTGAGTTGATTGAAATTGGCGGCAGTTTTCGTTTGCCTGATGTAATCACATCTTCAGGCGGACTGCTGAAAGAAGTAGGCACCACCAATAGAACCAGAGCGGCAGACTATGAAAAAGCAATCTCACCCCAGAGCGGCATGCTGCTCAAATGTCACCGCTCTAACTATCAAGTTTTAGGTTTTACAGAAGAAGCTGAAATTAAACAACTGGGCGACATCGGCCGGCAGCACGGTATTCCTGTGGTTTATGACCTTGGTGGCGGTTGTTTAATTGATTTATCAAAATACGATTTGACTCCTGAACCAACTGTGCAAAATACACTGGCGAACGGCGCCGATCTGGTTTTGTTTTCAGGCGATAAACTTCTCGGTGGTCCGCAAGCCGGCATCATCGCAGGCAAAAAAGAAATAGTGGCGCGCCTACGCAAATGCCCGATTTACAGGGCTTTACGAGCAGATAAACTGGTAATCGCCCTGCTTGAGTCAGTGCTCAAACAATACCTATATGTAGATGGCCATCAAAATTTGCCTGTATTTCAGTTTGCTGCATTAAGTCAATCAAGCATTATGGACAGGGCACTGGAAATGACCAGGTTGCTCGAGCCCTCGCTGACCCATATAAAGATGGTCGTTGTCGAAACTGAAAGCACAATGGGCGGCGGCAGTTTGCCTGGAGAACTGTTGCCCTCAGCCGGTTTAGCGCTCAGTGTTGTCACTACAGATGTCTCCACCGCCGCACTCGCCCGCCAACTGCGCTGCGGTGACCCGCCTCTAATAGGCAAAATTGAAGCCGACCGTCTGATTATCGACCTGCGCACAATTGCAGTGGAAGAGCAAAGTACTCTGGCCGCTGCTATTCAGCTCGCCGACGCCAACTTAGCCGGGCGCTAAGGCCAATATTATCAAGCGGTTATGATAACGGCACTCCACCGGGTAGAAAAGACGACGTAACTTGAGGTAGTGTTCATGGCCGAACTGAACGAATTGGAAAACCAAATCAATCAGTTGAGTAAACGCATGGAAGAACAAATGCGCATAACGCGCAACTTGACTGCACTCTGCACAACGCTCATTGTCGGCTTGATGTTCTTCATTTTCTGCCAGACCATGGAACATTTGCCATCAATAATAGTGCTCAAATATATGAGCAATCTTGACCCCATCGTTAAAGAATGGCGTCAGACCGAACGCAGCTTAAATGCCCGCAATCAAGAGAAAGTGCCGCAAACACCGTAAGCTATTTCTTTAGTAGAGCCTGACGACGCTTCACTTCAGCTTCAACTTCTTCGGCCGAAATATTGTTCACTTGCATGGGCCCGGCGCAAATTTCACGCCACGGAGCTCCAGCTAACGCCTGTCGCACAATCACTTCGAAAACCTGAGCGCGCACGCCGCTGCCATAGCTACCAGTGGCTCCGGCAAAAGGAGTTGTGGGAGCAGATACCTGCGGTCTGGGAATAGCCTGGCTGGGCATGGCCTGATTAAGAGTGGTGGCACCACCGGAAGCGGCCTGAGGTTGCGGTGCCAGATCAACTGGGGCCGGAGCCTGAGTTTGCATCGGATCATCCACGATCTGTTGTGATCCTGATTGAGCCTGCTGTTGCTGTTGAATTTGTTGCTGCTGAACTTGCTGTTGCTGGTCGGCAGAGAAGAGCGGCTTAGAAGGGGCATCGTTAAAGAGAGCCGGTTGTGCCGGCGGTTGATTTTGTTCGAAGAAACTGGCGGACGGCTTCGGAGCAGCAGGCCTTGATTGTGCCAGTTCGTCAGCGGCAGCTTTGGTGCTGGTGAGCTGGCGCTGCAAATCAGAAACCATGTCGCGAGTCTGATCGCGCATTTCATCAAGCTGAGTTTTCAGTTGGACAATTTGCGAATCTTTGTCCGACAATTCTGATTCTTTTGCTTGAATTAATTCGTTACGCTGTTGCACCAAGTCTGAAAGTTTTTCGTACTGGCCGGAAAATTCTTCCCAGCGCGAATTGAGCATTTCTTGCGTGTCTTGCACTTCTTGATCTTTAGCGGCGAGCATCTCGGCAAAGTCGCCTTCGCGAGCGTCTAAGCGAGCGCGCATTTCTTCATTATGCTGTCTCAGCTCTTCAATTTGAGCCATCACGGTTACATCTTGGACTACACGCACAACTTCAACTTCGCGCACTTCGCCGCTCTGCTGAGCGTAAACACGCGGTGGCGGATCTGGTGCTTGCACAGCGTCATAGGCAGCGCGGAAGAAATCGCCGGAGATACGCTGAGCACCTAGCAAATCAACCAGCTTACGCAAAAGATCGGCTGGATGCTCAGAAGGAAACACAGCCATATAGGCGCACTTGAAGGTCCAGGGATCAATCAGTCCGGTAGATAACTGATCAGCCAGCGAATGCACCAGTTCTTCTGGTGTAAGCCCGGTTTTCTCTTCAACCGGTGCCGGCTCGTTGCCTTTGAGCTGCAAAGTCGTGACCAGATTATCGATGGCGGGCACCAGCTCTCCCACGGCCTGCATCGGCTCTAGAGCTGCCGACATCGACTCACTCAAACTATTCAGACTCAAACCAATTTCGTTGAAGGCCTGATGTTGAATTGTCTCTGCCAGGTTGCGCACAATATCAAGCTGCTCATTGGCTGCTTTTGATATCTGCGCCATGTTCACCGAACATATTCCCAGCTGCTGATCAAGATTATTGAGCAAATCAATCACTTGCGATTGATGCACTTCCGTGGCAGCACTATTCAGCATCTGCGCCGACATTTGCGCCGAAATCTCTGTCGAATCAACATAGTTCATGGGCAGGGCGTTATGTGAAGGTTCAGTTGTATAGCTGGATGGCACGGAGGCCAATAAACTCTCTAACTCGGAACTGGATAGCGAACCTTCTGCCAGAGTGCTCATTGACTCGTCAACTTCGGGGGCCGAAAACTCAACAGCAGATTTAGCAGGCTTACCGCGATCGTTGCGAGCAGCTTTGACGGGAGACGCCACAGGAGATACCTCTGAATCTAAAGACTGATCGACCGATAATTCCGCCACTTCTTTTACTTCCGGTACTTCCGGTTCAGACGAAATTTCGACAATGGGCGAAAGGTCAAACTCCGCAGACGTAGCCATGACCGGCATGTCCTCTGGTTCACCGAACATTCCGGCCAGGGGATCGGCGCCGTTATCAGGCGTATGTTGTCCTCCACCATTTGAAGACAGGTCAGGCACAATAACCGGGTCTGGTGCGGCCGGTTCATTTGCGGCTGCGGCAGTAATGGCATTAGCGGCAGCAACGGCATTTTCTTTGGCAACCTGGTAAGGATCCGGCGCATAGGCGTCAGGAGGCACAGTCTGTTTTGCCAGAGTTCCCCGCAAGCGGGCCCGCCTCGCTGCCAGAGACGTGGAATCCTGGTCGCCAGACTTTCCCGAAGGCGCGTCCTGAGTAGAACTGGTGGCGCTTGCCTTGTCTTCGCGAGCCATCTAACAATCCCTTCCTAATGTCACCTTAGGCACCTATTTAAATATGTACCCGCCCAGCGAGGTAAAAATTCAAAGTGAAATGCCGGAAACACCAAAATATCCAAAGACTTGGGTTCAGCACCCCAATAACCACACCAAACAGTGCGCGCCAACTTCTCTAGTATATACCGCAAACGCCGCAAATAAGCGCCCCAATCAGCACTTGACAAGGCGAAGTTCCAAATGTAGAATTCCCCTTAAAATGAGTTTGCAAGCCACTTGCTGATAATTTTTCCTCCGCACAGCCATCCAGCTCTCGGTTCTCAATTTAGTAAGATTGTATAAACCAAGGCCTATCGTAGTGTTTCGGCATCACAGATGCAGATCTGCCGTCCAGCTTTTAGGTAATTGTTAAAGAGAAAGGCTATATTTTAATAGAATGCAACGTCGCTTGAGACGGGAGTAGTCGTGGAAATTGCCATCTGTCCTAATTGCGGGGCAGTGATTAAACAAAAAGCGAAGGGATGTGCAGGTTGTGGTGCAGCCCAATCACGATTTGCCGCCACCATGGTTCCTACCTTAGCCTCAGCCGCTGCACCCATGGTGGTGTCAGTAGCGCCGGACAGATTGATTCTCGAGCGGATTGTCTCAGCCAGATCGATAGCCACCTTGCTCCCCGAAAATGGCAATAACGGTGGCAGTGGATATTCGCCAGGCTCTGACGGCAATTACCTCGACCCTTTCAATCATGATGCATCGTTTCAAGATTTCATTCCCAATCTTTTTGGCAATGGTGCCGTTGCCGGTGGCGACAACGCCGTTCAAGAAGACGACAGCTATATTTCTGGCGCTGGAAATGGCAATGGTCACGGTAACGGCAATGGCAATGGTAACGCCGACATTCAAGATATAGGCAGTCAATCCAGCACCAACAATCAAGCATTAAATTCATCTGCTCCTCCCGCTGATTTCTTCACTACGTCAAATCGCACCGAAGAGGCGCCCTGGGACAGGGAAGTTAGAGAACAAGAGCCTGAAAACGAGTCCGGCAATAATAATGTGACGGCAGCAGTCGGCAATTTTACTTTCAATGAGAATGCGGCTGCTGAAGAGGTTTCCACTCCATTCAGCAGTGCGGCTGGCGACAATGATGAGGATAGTGTCAGCGCGTCAACTCACTCAGACGCTGAAGACCCGCATGCCGCCTACAAACAAGAAGCACTAGCAGCTCCGGAAGCCGAGCAACAAAACGAAAATGGTCAGAGTGCCTCCGCAGCCAAACCTGATTTCTGTGCCGAGCCGGATCCTGAAAAAGCAGCTGAAGTGCAAAAACCAGCTGCCAGTGAACCTTTTGATCTGCACAGAGAGCAGCCTGTGTTGACCCGCCCGCACGTTGCTGCACCAGATTTCTTTGGCTCTGATAAAGCAAAAGAAAATAAAGGCAGCACCGGCAGTGGTAGCTCCGACAATGTCAGCAAAGTAGCCAAAGCCGCTACTTCAGCTGCATTTGACTTCTTTGCCGACAATAATGCCCCCTCTGCCAAAAAATCATCGAGCGATGGATTTTTCGCTGATAATAAGTCAGATAAAAGCGATCCGCACAATACATTCGAAAGCATGCTTACTAAAAAGAGTAAACCCTCTCAAGCCCTCGATGAAGACTCGCCAAAATCGAAAAAAAGCAAATTGTCGGACGAGCCCAAAAGAGCGAAAAAGGGCATTGTTGACGACGACGACGACGATGATGATGATGATGATGACGATGAGGACAATGCCACCAAATCTTCAAGATCGAAAAAAACAGCCGCTCCGGTCGCTAAGCCAAAGCCATCGAAAGTTGACGATGATGATGATGACGATGATGATGATGATGAAATCGCCCACAGTGACGATGAAGACGAAGACATTCCGCAGAGAAGATCGTTTTCTGGTTCACCAGCCAGCTTAAAGGCTACCTCTGGTAAAAGCCTGCAGAAAACCGATCGCTCAAGAGGAGCAAGCAAACGGCCGCAGAAAAATGATGACGATGACGATGAAGGCGGCAGGTTAAGAAGCAAATTTGCCTCAGGTGGCGGTCTGTTCACCCTTGCTGGTTTCCCAGTTGGAATCAAACTGATTGCCGTCGCTCTTGCTATCGCCGGTATGATGGTTTTTGGCGTAATTCATGCCCTGGGCAATCTCGGCCCAGTGATTACCACCGCGCAAAACGCCGCTGACAAAGCTAACGGCTTGCAACCGATGCGACAAGAAACAATCCGGCTGGCCGGGCAATGGCGCATGCGCATCTGGCACAACGGCAAAACTATTGACGGCAGAATGGTCGTCAATCAAAGCGGCACTAAAATCAATGCTAACGGTTCAGATGCTGTAGGTCCTTTTAAGATCGATGGCTTTATTGATCCAGGCAAGAAGACCATGAATTTTACCAAACGCTTTGTCGATGCCAACGGCAGAGAATCAGGGCCGCCTATTTTCTTTGTCGGTTCAATTTTGCTCGATGACATTCCAATGCATGTTAAAGGTCAGTGGGAATTTACCAAAAAGTCCGGTTCAAATTTCGGCTATTTGAATAAAGCTCACACCTCAAAAGTGCAGGGGAAATGGCTTGGACAGCTGGACAAATCAATGCCCATGGAAGAAGGTACCATTGCCGACTTGATTCCGGGCAGCGCCACTACCGCTGCAAGCAACGCAGCTAAATCATTCAATATTTTCGATTTTCTCAAGGGTAACGGCATCTTCGTCTTTGTCGGTGTTGGTGCCGCATTCGTCATGAGCACATTCAGTTTGTTTGGACCAAGCGGTCTGATCAACATCTGGAACAAACAACAATATATCCCCAGCCAGGTAAAAGCACAGCACGACAAAATGCGTGCACAACTCGCGAAGGGCGTGAAGAAAGGCAGTCTGCCTCTCGGTCAACGGGTGGAATGGAAGTGGTGGTTCCCCATGCCGTGGGTCATCAAAGATCTGGCATTGCCGCCTGAGATGCGCAAAACCAATCCGCACGTACTAATTCTTGGTCAAGGCGGTAAGGGCAAAACCAGATTGGTTGCGAATATGGTGGCACACGATATCTTGAGCGATGATCGTGCAGTAGTTTTGATTGACTCAGACGGCACACTTATCGACTTGATGACCAGGTGGATATCAGCTCATCCGAAAGCTAGAGAACTAGCCAAACGGGTAATCTTGATTGACCCCACGCATAAGGGCAATACCAGCGCCTTTAACCCGCTGGCTCTGGCTGACATGGGCGATGTGCAAACTGCAGCAGGTTCAATCGTTTACGGCTTTAAGGCCATATACACAGAGCCCCCCGGTTCGCAGTCACAATGGAACGCTCAAACTGCAGACATATTGCGTAACGCCGTATTGCTCTTGATGGCCAACAACAAAACCCTTACCGATTTGCCAAACTTGCTGAACGACAACGACTTCCGTGACGTGCTTTTAGAAAACGTTGAGCGCAAGAAAGACGAGCGCATTGAATTCTCCACACTCCTTGATCAGTGGGGAAGATACAAGAAATTAGCCAGAACCGACCAGTGGATTACCTGGGTGGAGCCAATTCTTAACAGAATTAACCCCATGTTGAGTAATCCGCGCATTCGTTCAATTCTCACCAAGCCTGACGGCGACCTTCAAATTCTCGATGTCATCAATGAGAAGAAAATCCTGCTGGTGAAAATTCCTCAGGGCGAATTTGGTCAAGACGCCAACTTGCTCGGTTCGCTTATAGTTAGCGGCGTCAAACAAGCGGCCCTGACCCTCTCATCCAGCGGTGGTGCCAAGCAAAATCCGGTAGCGCTTTACCTCGATAACTTCGACAGTTTCATTGAGAAAGAAACGGTGGAGAACATCACTTCAGAAACTAAGAAATTCAAAATTGGATTCATCGGAGTAACAAAAAGTCTTCAGCACCTGCCGGAAGATTTCCGCAACGAACTAATCATTAATATCGGCACACTGGTTACCTTCGCCCTTTCCAAGAAGGATGGCGATTTGCTTGGCCCTCAGATGTTCCCCATCGACGGCAGAAAAGTAAAACACCAGACCATGACCAATATTTTCAACCGGGTCAATTCCACTCCACAATTCGAGCTTGTCTCTGACGAAGAAAAGCTCAATATCGACAAAGTTGTACGTCAGGAAGAACGCACCTTCTTTGCCTACAGAATGGGCGCCGAAGCCGGTCTCTTCAACCTGCGAAGCCATGACTTTGCCGACGTTCCAGATTCTAAAATGAATGAGAAATTGATCGAGAAAATGCACTTGGCTTCAGGCAAGAAGTCAATCAAGGCAGAATCTTCGAGCGGATCTAAAGCTAAATCTTGATAAGATACGCCTAGTATCAATCAAATTTTTACTGACCGGCCAAAAGCAATTTACCGCATTTAGTTGCAATCGAACTCATACATGACTCAGGCAGCCAACAATAGTCGCAATATTTGGGAAGAGAAAATTGCCGATCTGCGGCGATACGATCTTGACAATCTAGATAACGACCCGGTTGCTCCCGACGATATCATCAGCTGGGCTGTGCCTGGTTTAACCTTTGTCAGAGTGGACGGTATTTTGCGCTCGTGGGATATCGAGCGAGAAAAGCAACAGCACGCACAGCAAACACAATCTGATCCCGATCCGTCTAAACCGCCAAAACGCATGTATTTGATGGAAGACGCCATCACAGGCTTGTACGGAGAAAAAGCCAACCTAGCATTTTTAGTGATTGGCAGTAAGACAGGCGTCAACTACTATATGGGTATCTCGCAACCGCACATTACCGACGGTGATGGCGGAGACGCACCCGATATCGTCGCCCACAAAAGCTTGAAATCAATTCTACACAGCGTCTACGGCGGCGTGGACGTTTACAAAAAACCATTTAGCTCAGACGATATTCACGAGCTACTGGCGCCGTTGACCAAATACACCGGCATTATTTCCGGCATTCCGGCATTGAAATCAACCAGTGGCGAAACCATTGAGTCTGAGCAAATTGAGAGACTGGCAGCCGGTCTGGCCGGCCATGATTTTGCCTTTCTTACTCTTGCAGTGCCTATTCCACCCATGAATGTCACCAAAGAAGAATTTGCGGTTGTGGATCAAATTCAACGTGCCCAAGAAAACGAAGATCCGGAAAAGAAACGCAAAATCAAATATTATCTCGAACTGCAAGATGCATATTTGAAACACATTCAACTCGGTACGGCTGTAGGAATGTGGCTCACCGTGCCGTATTTCTTCGCCAAGGAAAAAAACGTATTTGTTCGCTTGCAATCGCTTTTAAGAGCCACTTACGTTGACGAATCAAGCCGACCCACACCCATGCGCACCCATGAAGTGCCTGGTTTAGCCAAACACATTCAACAATTCGGCTTACTGCGCAACAAGCGTTCTGAAGAAGTTTTTCAGGGCATGATGGAATACAAATTCTTGAGCCCTCTCAATTCCCGCATGCTGTCGGCCTTTATTCACCTGCCCAAGCGTGAAATGCCCGGCTTCCGCATCAGGCGATCGGCAGAATTCAGCCTGGCTGAAATTGCACCGAGAGATCCCAACCGCGTTATCGCTATCGGCAACATTCTAGATAGAGGCGAAGACACAGGCAACCTTTACTACATTGACGTCGACGCCCTGCAAAAACACACGATCGTCTGTGGTGTTACCGGCGGTGGTAAAACCAATACCTGTTTCTATCTGTTGGGTCAACTCTGGAATTTCGGCATTCCCTTCATGGTATGCGAACCGGCTAAATCAGAATATCGGCACATGATGCTCATGTCTGAATCGTTTAAGGGCATCGGACAAGCCTTCTCGTTGGGCGACGAAACCGTTTCACCTTTTCGTTTGAATCCTTTTGAAATTATCAGAGGGGTCAAAGTTCAGACTCACCTTGACGCTTTGAAATCAGTTTTCAACGCTAGCTTTGAAATGTACTCGCCGATGCCCCAGGTCTTGGAAAAAGCACTGAATCAAATTTACTCAGTACGTGGCTGGGATTTAGTCAACAACGTTAACAGACGTTTGCCACCAGGCATGAACCCTGGCGACGAGGATTGTCCATCAGAAATTTTCCCGACTATGAAAGATCTCTACGAAATTATCGATCCGGTTGTGGAAAGTTTCGGCTATTCAGACAAAATCGGACCCGACGTACAAGCGGCTCTTAAAGCCAGAATCGGCTCACTCTTGATTGGTGGTAAAGGGCAGATGCTCAACACCCGCCGCTCAATTCCTTGCGAACAACTTTTTGGTCGGCCTACAGTAGTAGAACTGAAGATGGTTTCAGAAGACAACGAGAAATCATTCTTGATGGGTATGCTATTCGTTTTCCTCTACGAATATCGAGAAGTTGGCGGTCCGTGTGAACACTTGAAACATGTGATGCTCATTGAAGAGGCTCACCGACTGTTGAAAAACGTGCCCACCGGCGGTGGTGCCGACACGGCCAACCCTGCAGGTAAAGCGGTTGAATTCTTCACCAACATGCTGGCAGAAATTCGTGCTTATGGACAAGGCTTTATCATTGCCGACCAAATTCCCAACAAGCTCGCTCCTGAAGCGCTAAAAAACACTAACTTGAAAATCATGCACAGAATTGTGGCGGTGGATGACCGCGATTCTATGGGTGGTGCCATGAACCTTGATGATGTGCAAAAACGGCACGTTACAGCCCTTGGACAGGGTCGCGCTTTGGTTTACGCAGAGAAAATGGAATCTCCCTATCACTTACAGATTATGTTCGACAAAGAGAAAATGGTGCCACCACCAGACACTCCAGCCGAGTCAGATCAAATCGTGCGCGATGCCATGAAACATTTGAACATCGTGGGCACCTTCGATCGCCACCTGGGCTGCAAGTTTTGCCTGCACCGTTGTGACTCGCAAATTTTAGACACGGCTGTACCCGTAGCTGACGACCAAATTTTCAGACAAGTTTACAACCGCTATATTTTGTCCACCCTGAAAGATTTGACTCAGCTTGTGCACTTCAGAGCGCAGATTATTCACGAAATTCAGCGGGTTATTGGTGGACGTGCCAGAACCGGTAACATTACAGGTATCACCTGGTGTGCGCTGACTCAGGCCACTGAGAGGTATTTCGAGCGCAAAGGTGAAGAAAATTATTGGTTCTATGACCAGGTGCGTGAGCAACATTTGCGCTGGCTGAACCTATTGCGACCAGCATTCCAACCCACTGAAGTAAACAGACGCTTGGATATTTCGGTGTTGCGACAATGGCGTGATGACTTCCTCGAACTGCACAAACGTGATCAGGGTCCGTTGCCGACTTGCGCACCATGCACGTCCAAATGTTTGTATCGCTTCGAAGTTTCAGAAGTTGTCCGCGATCCCAAAATCAAATTTGACTTTAACTCCTCTATTAACCGCAAAGATACTCCGGCTTCAGATTCTGCCGCCTGGTTCTGCAGACTACTGACTGAGCGATTGATTGGTATGCCCGACGTCGATCTGGCATATTGTTTAGCGGCTCACTTGATTAAAGATCAGCAGCTTTCCACCGACGCCCAGCTGGTGCTGCTGCACAAAGTAAGAAACGCCCTGGATAACTTCCAAAACGAAGGCGAGGCCGAAGCGGGCGATGAAGAATGAAGACGAACTAAATCAATCGCAGCAGCAGCAGCAGCAGCCTGATCAAGAAGCGCAGCGTGTAAATCAGCAAACAGTCCAGCAACCGCAGCAGGAGCTGGCTGACAATGGGCCTGAAAGCCTGGTAGACGAGCTGGGTATCTATGACATTTACGAACCCATAGCTGACCTTAACGGCAAAATATTTTGCACCGCCGGACGTGACGCTCCCGTTGCCGAATTTTTAGACGATTATTTGATCATGCACCCTCCTCAGCTGCCATTCTATGAAACTGGCCCTGAAGAGGAGTTTGTACTATTGGTAGACGACCGCGGTATCGTGCTCAATGAGCTCGGAGAAGCAAAAAGAATTCCCACGGCTAAATACCGTGGCTATCCGATTTATTATTTCGGTGAACAAAAGGAAGGCACACTTAAACACTATGCCGCGGTACTGGCCGACGACCAGAATCTCTATTTTATATTCGACGAATCGGGCGAACGGCTAACCACTGACGCAATTTATAAGCTGCGCAACAAATCAGTCAATGGCGAAATATCAAAATTTCCAGGCTTGCACAGTAACCTCGACGACAGCAGTATGGAAGACGATCGCATCGACGCCAGCACCATGGTCGACACCGACTTCAGCCCTGATTAGCTAGCGAACAAAATCAAGCTGAAAGTTTTCTACCTGCCAGATAACGCTGACAATAGTCGAGCCAATTGGCAGTCAATTCGTTAGTGACCATCTCACCGACGGCACCACTGGGCAGGTCGATTTTAATGGTTTTCTTGCGGCCGTCGCGACTGTATTCATGGCGTACCGACGATTCGTGGCCAACTTCGTAGCTGAGCACAGGCGTCCAATCTTCATCGATAAGAACTTGCAATTGCTGGCAGAAGAAGCGCTCACCATCAAGTTCTCTTTCGGTCTTGACCAATCTGCAAGACGGATTGAGGCTCTCAATATCTCTGCTAACTTCAATGGCATTTGAACGTTCATCGAGCGAACGATGACTGAGGTTAGTGGATGGTCTGCCATCACCCGTAGTGCCGGAGGCTTTAGCGGGCACGTTCGTGTTGCCAGTGTTAGAGCTGCCATTAGCGCCTGAACTGCCTCCATTGCCATTGGCTTTAGGTAAAGGCATAGTCGCTTTATCAATATCAACAACGGTCGTTTGCTCGCCATAATTGTCGACAATAATCGTATGCTCTGGCAGTGACAACGTGGTATCGCCGTCAGGAATATTGAAAGTAGTAGCCTGCGATTCGATGGAGGCATCACCTTTCATTTCGAATACATAGCCGCAAGCTGGGCAAAGGTTGGCGCTATCGCTGATTAAACGACGACATCCGCCGCAAGCTTTGGTGGCAACATCAAACAATGATCCGTAGCTGCCTGTAAATTGTTGTGGTTCTCGTGCCACTGGCTTAAACGATGCCGTACCGTTTCTAAAGATTTCGATTTCTTCGTGCGTAGGTATCACCAGGTTGGTACCACGTATAACAACAGCCAGCGGAGCGCCTTTACTATCGGTCTCAGTGGTCAAACCATTTTTGTCGGCAAGTAAGGTCCACAGTGTCACATCATGAAGATCAGGATGTTTCATCGCAATCGAGCGTAAAGTATCACCCAGGCGCACAGAGTATGTTTTCTCATCTCCGCCGTCGGCAGCTTCTCTAATCTTACCGAGCACTTTTTCAATATTAGCTCTACGTTCATCAGCTTTAGCTGACGACTTAGCATCAAGGCCTTGATGACTGGTTCTACTTGATACGTTGTTGAGACGGGCCGTCCATTCGCGCACTTGTTTGGGGCTAGGTAAAGTAAGAATGGTGCCGACTTCAACAGAATATGTTCTGCGGCCGTCAGTCCATCGAACTTCCACACGGTTCTTGTTCATCTCATAGATCAGATCAGTGAGGCGCGGATCGCGCAGTTTTATGCGAGCAATCGAAACCAGAGTGTCGCCTTGGCGCACCACGTATTTCTCTTGCTGATTATCTTTGCGAATCGCTTCTTGCGCCTTTTGCCGCTCTTCGCTCAGTCTTTGCGACTTGGCTTTAGCTTCAGCCTCTGCTTGCTGGCGCAGTGCGAGAATGGTGAGAATTTCATCTGAACGTCGTTTGTCTTCATGTTTGCGTTCATTCTCTCTACGATCTTCTTCTTCATCTCTGCGACGTTTTTCAGCTTCTTCTTGCTGCAATTTAAGATTATTGTCGCGAGTGACACGTTCTTGTTCTGCGAGGGCTAATCTCTCGTCTTCACTACTACGTAAAGCTCTAGTTTGCTCTTCAATTTGTTGATTAGCAAGATCCTGATCAGCCTTACTTGCCTGATCGGCTGCCGCCATGATTCCGTAATCGGCCCCAGAAGTACCGTTATTCAACTTGTCGTTATCAATGGTGCTGTAATCTAAACGAGGAGCGCTGGAATCACCGGCCACCACTGAATTTGTATAATTATCAGTATCTACTCTGTTAGAAGTGTATGCGATATTGTCTGTGGGTGTTGTAGCAGCGACCTCGGCCGCAGTTGCAGGTTTGACTTCATGGTGCTGCTTAGCTTCGACTCGGTGATGCGATTCATTGTGATCGTGCGCAGCTTTATGATCGGGCTGAGACGTACTCAGACCGGGCGACTGCAAGCCGAGATTGCTGGTTGCTTGTTGCAACCAATCGGGCATCTGGTTATAGATGGTTGGGTCGAGCTTCTGTGAGTGTGTGTGCACCGATTGAATGTATTCAACATTTGCAGAAGGTGGTGCTATCTGATTATTTACTGAATCAGCCGGCGCCTGACCATTGATATTTACGGCAGGTATTTGAATAGCTGGTTGATCAAAATTTGTTTGAATGGTTTCTGGGAATACAGGGGCTACGGGCCCCGGCACCACGTCAGAATTTACCTGTGCATTGTTCTCAATCTCAGGAGTTGCAGGCGGAGACTCGATATTAGCAGGCACAGGATTTTGTACAGTTGAATTTTGTCCAACAGGCTGTTGCAGACTGGTATCGCTGGCGGTCTGCGTATTCTCGACTGGAAGCGCTTGAATATTGTTTGGTACTTGCGTCGGCGTTACTGTGCCAAAATCTGTCTGCAATGGTGTCGGCACTTGCGAGCCGTAGCCATACTTGCCGGCCGCATCGCTGAGCCAGTCACTTGAGCTGTCTGTATTTTCAACATGAGGTCTAGACGGAAGACCAGCATCGACAGAAGCAATTTCGATATGTCGTTCGGAGTGATTAGGCATACTGAATGGGGATTCTGCCAGATTATGCCCCACATTGGGGCTGTGGCTGGCGGCGTCGATGCTCTCATATGCAGGCAAATTAGTAGATACTGGCTGCGTAGTTTGAGCTTCAGATTCAGCTCGTACAATTTCAGAATGACGAATGCGCTGCGATTCTTGATCGCGTCGAACTTGGTCTTGACGAAGCGTTTCTTGCAGGTATCTAGCGGCTTCTTCTTGACGGGCGATTTCCGCTATCCGCCTTGCCTCTTCTTCTTGACGCCTGATTTCTTCTTGGCGTCTGGCTTCTTCCTGACGAACTATTTCAGTATCTCTGAAAGCTGCCTCTCTAACTCTTTCAACTTCGAAGGCGTTAGACGGCACATAATTATTGTTGGAGAAGTCTATAACGACAGGAGTAATATCAATAAGGTCAGGGTGTTGAGACCCAGTCACATTTGTTGCAGCAGGGACGCCAGAGTGTGGTGCTGCTGGCACCGCACCAGAATTGGTGTTAGCGGCAGTGTTGCCGGTTGTAGTCGTATGACCTACTGCAGATCCAGTCTGAGATGATGTAGCGGATCCTGCCGCGCTGTGTCCTGCTGCTGGCGCTGTATTAGTTCCGGCAGATGGAGCGGAATGAGCTGCGGTCGTATTATTAGCTCCAGGAGCATTTACAGCTCCAGGGCTACTGACTGCTCCCGAGTTATGGGCAACGCCAGCATTACCAGTGGCGCCAGCATTTGCAGGAGCAGCGGTATTTGCGGTGGTTGCTGCATTTACCGACGTTCCCGATGTGCCAGGAACATTGGCTGTATGAGCTCCAGCTGATCCAGAAACAGCACTATTGTTAGAGCCAGTAGATGGAGCAGTGGTCGCAGTGTTTTGGCCTGCGGTGCTGACTCCTGTTGTTTGCTGGCTTAAGTTTCCGCTTGCGGTATTGCCGGCGGAACCGGTAGCTTGTTGGCTGAGATTGCCGCTTGCTGCACCTGCAGTTCCGGCATGAGCAGCAGGTGTGGTTGCACCACCAACGCCCGCAGTGGAACTAGCGCCTGCGAGATTTCCTGTTGCGTGTCCGATTCCGGTAACAGGATTTCCGGCAGGTTGAGTACTTGAAGTGACGTGTGTACCTGCAGAGGTATTAGGACCAGCATTGACACCGGCATTAGCGTTTGTGTTTGTAGTGCCTGAGCTAGTTGTAGTGCCAACATGCCCAGTATTCAATCCGGCGCTAGCATTACCGGAAGTAGTGCTGTTAATTGCACTACCTGCAGTATTAGCTCCACTGGCATTTGCACTAGTATGTCCTGCAGTACAAGTAGTAGCAGCTTGCTGGCTGAGGTTGCCAGTTGCACTAGAACCGGCAGCTCCGACATGAGCCGTTGACGCGTTTCCAGTATTCGATGCAGTGCCAGCTGTATTTCCTGTTGAATTTATTGTTCCCGTGCTTACTGAGCTCGTGGGTTGAGGGCCGCTTGTTCCATGTGTACTAGTCTGACCAACGCCAGCATTTGTAACGGAACTGGTCGCTGCTGCATTCGTAGTGCCTGAGGTATTGCTTGCACCTGTGTGACCGGAGGCCGCTGCGGTTCCTGTGCCAGTTACGACAGAATTATTGCCGACGTTGGCAGTGCCACCAGTATTGGTGCCAGTATGTGCTGTGCTTCCGGTACCGGCAGCTTGCTGACTGAGGTTGCCTGTTGGAACGCTACCGGTCGTGCCTGAATGTGCGGTTGTTGCACTTCCAGCCGGAGAAGCAGTCGTAGTCGTGTTTCCTGCTGTGTTTCCTGGTGTAGTGCCAGCATTCTGAGAAGGGGTAGTTCCGTGTGTACCGGTCTGCGTAGGCTGACCGACACCGGCATTAGCACCAGTTGCGGTGCCTGAAGCAGTATTTGAAATTGCGTGACCTGCGCTAGTTCCGGTCGCAGCATTACCAGCAGTTGCACCGGTATTGGCAGTGCCAGAACTGTTGGCAGCGCTACCCGTATTGACTCCCGAATGTCCGCCAGTGCCTGTACCAGCTGCTTGCTGGCTGAGGTTGCCTGTCGTATTTGTACTACCACCAACCGTTCCAGAAGAATGAGTAGGGGCACCTGGGGTATTTCCAGAGGTGGCAGCTGTTTGAGAGCCAGAGGTTCCGTGTGTACCGGTTTGCGTAAGCTGACTGCCACCGGTATTGGAAGTGCCGCTACTGTTGGCAGCGCCACCCGTATTGACTCCCGAATGACCGGCACTGCCTGTACCAGCAGCTTGCTGGCTGAGATTGCCTGTCGTATTTGCAGTACCACCAGCCGTTCCAGAAGAATGAGTAGGCGCACCTGCGGCATTTCCAGACACATTGCCAGCTGCATTAACAGAAGTGGCAGCTGTTTGAGAGACAGTGGTGCCGTGTGTACCGGTCTGCGTAGGCTGACTGGCACCGGCATTGGCACCAGTCGCGGTGCCTGAAGCAG
>Ga0209591_10003204_pt1 | contig 19087 bp, 14 predicted proteins | sample MAT01_FD_187207 | JGI IMG/M metagenome (GOLD analysis project Ga0209591, IMG submission 187207) | Freshwater microbial communities from Lake Fryxell liftoff mats and glacier meltwater in Antarctica - MAT-01 (SPAdes) (version 2) | ecosystem: Environmental > Aquatic > Freshwater > Ice > Liftoff... | reverse complement strand
GTATTTACAAAGCTTTCAGTTGCTCCTTTTACTACAGATGTAACGATAACACTAATCAATCCGCCGGAAGCGAGTAAGTTTAAAGCGAATCGCACATTCCAATCCATACTAGCAAGGGAGCGATATTTCTTGCTCGGACATTCCCACTACGACTAAATCAATATCAGATTTGTCATGCCAAGGGCAATCGCTAACTAGGGTTAATGGAATAAGGAGGCGATCGCACAAGTGGCTACCGATGAAGCCAGCAGCACCGGTTACTAGGCAGTGTTTAGAAGTAGTCAATCTGTTTCTCCTTAAATCTTGACATCATTTGACTTGCTGGAATTTTACAATAAACCCATCTTTTACAAGCTTTGGATCAATTCCCAATACTTGTTTCCCGCTTCCAGTTCCAAATTAAAGATTTCCCTGAGCATTGAGCGTGCCATATTCCACTGTACGTCTTCTGGATTGACGCGATAGCGTCCCAGATATTCTGTACAGATTCGCCTCAATGCACGGTAAATTTTAGTTTCAACCGTTGAAGGACTAAAGTTGTGTGTACCAATAAAGCTCATTAAGGTGTCTAGAGCCACATCAGTGGCAGAGTTCAAAATACAGAAATAAGCATACTTGAGAGTAGCTAGTTCCAAGCTTTCACCTTTGTAGCGATCGCATACCCAATCGTACTTCCTCAGCCATACACCATCTGTACCAATCAAAGCTCCATAGCGATCGTTATCTGGAACTAAGGGATTGGGATTGCGAAACAAAGCATGGCGGGGCACTCCCCGACCGAAGTAATCAAGATTTAGAAAAAAGAAATCCCGTGCTTGTAGATGATTGAAAATTTCTGGAAAAAGAGGAACATCCTTGTAAATCTGCTCAAATAGGACTTCTACCCGCACACCAAGTACGTGAGATGAAATCTGCCTTTCTGCTCCTTCTAAAATTTCTAATTCAGAACCTTCTGTATCAATTTTAAGAAAGTCAATATCTATTTGCCGATCGCTTGCCAGACTATCGAGAGATGAAGTTTTAACACTAATTACAGATTCAATTTCTCCTTCACCTGGTCTGTATCGCTTGAACCATTCTGAGTCGAGATTGGGCGGATAAAAAGAGCAATATCCCCGGTGTTTGGTGATATAAAAGTCTCTTTCTGCTTCTTCTTTTGCCAGGGCCAGCTCAATGACTTCAAAACCAGGTCTATAATTATACTGTCTCAGACGTTCGGCCTCTTCTGGATCTGGTTCAAAGGTCAGGTAGAGTAAGTCTCCAGCAAATCCTGACCAAGATGGGTGCATCCCATAACGACCACCCACATCAGCGACTATCGTTGTGCTTTCATTAGATTTCATGCAAACACCTATTTTGAACAGCTATTGTAGCAAGCCTTACATATTTTAGGAATATTTCCCTCCAAATGAGAACGTCTAAAGGCTATCATTCGTTCGCTATTCCACTCCTCTGTTAACTTGCGCGCATCCCCCAGTTCGTAAACTTCAGGATTGGCAACCATACAGCAAGGAACTATTTTCATGTCCGAGGAGATATAAAGGCGATCGAACGGCCAGGGGCAAAGTTTTTTGGGGTCGGTGGTATCATATTTCTGGTCAATGAACCAGAAAGTAACTTCGACGTTGTGTTCTTTACCAATAGCGATCAACCGTTCTGCCATTGACAAATCAAATTGTCGGTGAATGTCTACTTTTTCGTTAACTTCTCGCCACTCGTCTTGACCCCAATCATTCACGTCAAGAGATAAAGTTAAACGCTCAAAACCTAAGTCAGCAGCTAGGACGGGAAACTGTTCCAATTCGGAGAAGTTATCTTGCTGAACTACTGTCCACATTCGAGTGCGCTTGCGGTTAGTGTTACGACAATACTCATTTAGTAAGCGACAATTTTCTACAACTTTTTCAAAACGACCCCCTCGGCGAATTTTTTCGTAAGTCTCTTTCGTAGTTCCATCAATAGAAACCTGTAATTCACTGATGTCTGCATCTATCAGTCGCTTATAATTGTCTTGGAAATGCAAGATTGAAGCATTGGTGGTTGACCTTACCCAAATATTTTTCGCTCTAGCGTACTCAATCATTTCAAAGTAGCACTTGCCCAGCAATGGTTCGCCCATTCCTTGCAATTTGATTTCAATCAATCCGTACTGGCTATCAATCAGGTCTTTGTAATCCTCAAAAGACATATCATCAGCCCGCTGATAACCCTCCCAATCACTGACCTGGCACATTGTACAGTGATAATTACAGCGACTTACATTTTCAATGTCAAGCATGACGGGTAAGTAGTCAAGGACTTCACCCCTTTGAGCAGCTTGGTACTTGACGTAATTCTGTTGTCGCTGTGGAAATGTTTTGAATCCCGCTTCCAGGGTCGCTTGGTATAAACTAGCGTCGCGAAATGGTCGGGGCAGTGTGTTAAGTCTATCCATAATTGCTCCTTATTTATTCTGTGCCTAGGACAAATTTAAAAAAAAGTTCATCTGGACTTAGGTGTTCTTCACTGCCTATTAATTCCGTGTAAAAATTATTAACCTCATCAATTTTAACTTTTTTTGATTCTTGATGGTTTTGTCTCCCTTCAACAATTTTTTGAGGAATTGAATTATATAAGTCTTCATTGTCTCCCAAAACTAGGATAGTTATAAATTCATCATTACATAACACCAAATAGCCCAAGTCTTGAAAAAGCTTAATAACACTTTTAAAGTTATGAATTAACTGAGAACCTGAACCTTCAAATACAAATGCTTTGGGAAAAGCTTTAAACAATAGCGATTCTGATAAATATTCTTCTCTCAGCATTCTTTTCGCAATAATTAAGTTGAATCGCAAACTACGGTACTGCATTTCACACAAGGCATGATTACAGGTTACAATGTCAAAATATGGCAATTTTTCGTCCTTTAATTTCACATATTGCCACCAAGGAATGTGTATAACATTTCCTGGCAACAATAAATGATTGAATACCGGCTCTTTTTGATTGTACACCGCTTCAATCAAATTATTGTTAATACTGTCAGAAATAAAATTCCACAGGTGATTTTGGTACAGATAGAAAGCTTGAGATATGTCCGTGGCTGCATAAGGATAGCCTTCTAGCATCAGCATAGCACCCAAGTAGCCATTACCAGGTCCAATCTCGAATACTGTTGGGCGTGCGTCGCCCCAAACATACTGGATGTGACGAAGAATATTTATCATCCTTAACAGGCTTGACCTAGCAAGAACCTTGCGTCCAAACTGAGATTCACTGAATACAGATACTAAGCTGGTTAGGTGTCGTAACAAGCTAAACTCTTTCTCTGTTAGACCGTCCAGAAGAGTAGAGTAATCATTCTCAAATCTATTATAATGCAAGACTTCTATGTACTTAACCAACTCAGATTCGCGACTAATCCGCGTTGGGTAGCCTACTTTTTGAAAAGCCACTGGCTGGAAAGCTTCTTGAATTACATTGGGCAATTCAGAAATTGCCTCTTGTTCTGCCGAATCATATTCACCAACAGTCAATGGAGCCATACTTAATAAGTATCTATCTAGGTAAGAGTCTATCAAATATTCACAAATCCGCGGTAAAGCGCAAGGCTTCATCAACAATCATGCCGATGTCGTAATAGCGGTAATTCCCCATCCTACCTACAGAAAAAACGTTGTCTGGCATCTCGTTGCGATAGCGATCGGCAATTTCCTGCTGTTCTTTTATGGGATAGGGGTAAAGTTTGTTGCTCGTAGAAGGAATTTCTATTCCTAAGAGAGTTGTAGGAGATTGGTAGCCGGTAAGTTTCTTATATTCAACTACACGGGTAAAAACTTCATCGTTGGCATAGTGCAAGAAAAAAGTCGGGTCAGGAATGACTTGTTCTACTGGCAATACCAGCTTAATAAAATCACGACCGATATACTTGAGTTCACCATACTCGAAGTCAAACAGGAGGTCTGGCGAAAGAGAACTTACCAAAATATCTGACTTAATCCACTCTCCTTTAACTTGCACGGCTGCGTTTTGTACGTCAAAAGCTTCTATCTGGCAATTCATCCAAAGATTTACTCCAGGAGTATTTGCACAGATGTCGAAGTAGTCGTCCCAACCGCGCAGGGAGATGGGATAAGAGATGAAAAACTCAGGGCGAACCTCTTTCGTTCCTGTCCGCAACTGTACGCCTTTACCATCAAATTTGAAGTCAGTCAGTGCCGTGTTAGACTCAATCTGCCACATTTTTTGGGAGTAGTTTTTAACAAACTTGTCATACAGTGTTGCACCAACTGAGTAAATCCAATATTCCTCAAAGTTCCGTGCCGTGCTGGGGTCTGGTCTGTCGCGCAACTCCTGGTCTATTTTCTCTTTGTCTGGCATCAAGGGGATGTCATCGGCATGGATTGGGTAGGAGTAAAATTGACCGTCCCGTTCCACATAGGTTAACAGGTAATGATTGAGTATTCGTTGTGGAACTCGTTCGTGTAAAAAGTTGAAGACGGACTCATGGGCTGTGAACAGGTGGCGCGGGCCAAAAGTGTAAGGATGACCCCCATAATATAAGGTTTGACATCCGCCACCGAGCTGGGATGTACACTCAATTAATGTAACTTGCCATCCTTTCTTAGCTAGTATGTGAGCCCAGGTACAACCTGCAAAACCACCACCTATAATTGTTGCCGTTTTCACTCGTTCGTCCTCTTGTTTAACTAAAAAATTGTGTTTCCAGGGAAGTTTCTTGATGTTTTACCTAAATGGCTAATCATCCAAGTACGTGATAAAAGACCGACCCCACCATCCTACTTGGATGTGGGGGGCAAACTTGAATCGACTTTTTTGCTGAAACTCTGTGAAAGCTTGGGCAACTCCCTTTACAGGTGAACCTTTGTAACCTGTAAATAAGTCGTCAATATATAACAAACTACCTTCTTGCAGCAAGGGTTCTATAAACTCAAAAACCGGAACCGCTGATTCGTATAAGTCGCAGTCAATACAAGCTAAAGCTATTTTCTTATTTTTTGATAAAAAGCTTTTTTGTAAATCTGTAGTCAGGCTTTCTTTATAGAATCCTTTAATGGTTTGACAGCTATCTACATAAATCCCATGCTCTTTGATTAAATGCCAAAATTCTGCTTCGGCGGTTTTGAGAGCGCCTTGTTGCCAAACTTGGTGACTGGGCTGCGATTCGACTTCTGGAAGCCCCTCGAAACTGTCGAAGGCACAAAAATTCATTGATTCTAGGTTATGTCTTCGGGCTTCCGTTAGAGCCATTCTAAAAGTTCTCACGCGATGGCAGCCGTATTCGTGATAGTCCCCTTCTATTTTGTTGTCTGTCAAGAAATCAAAAGCTTGTACAAAAAAAGCGAGTTTTTGACATTGACGGTTGGTTTGATTGTAAGCTATCTCGTCGTTACGGCTCCAATTTTCTAAGTCAGAGCCATTTGCCAGTTTGACCCAAGGTTCTTGAAATATGGGTTGAATTTGGCTATATTCATTACTATTATTCATCTCAATTCACCTCCTGCAACTTGATTATAGGGTTGAAAGTAAGAACGCATACCTACCTCCAGATCCGTGAAACGAAAATTTGGAAGTAGTGAAGCCAGATAACTGGTATCAAATACCAAGTCAAAGTCTCTTGCTGCATCGGCAGCTTCATAAATTGTTTCAAACTCCATTGACCAGAGCGTACCCACTAAATTAACTATGTCAATTATAGTATAACTATGGCCAGTTGCTACATTTAGAATACCATGAAACTTCAAAGGTATTAATAATTGAATTAAGCGACAAATGTCCTCAATATAAACGTAATCGCGTAGTTGCTGGCCTCGACCTTTGATAACTACTCGCTTTTCATTTTTGATAACTGACACTATTTTCTTGATGACGCTGCGATCGTTGGGGGCACATCCATAAATACCGGGAATTCGTAGAATTGTTACTGGACACTTCACCTCGCCTGAAGACATTAGCATCCATTCGCATGAGTATTTGGCTAACCCGTACCAAGTATCTGGATCTATTTTCGATTGTTCAGTTATCGGCGGGCTAGGTTTGCTGCCATAGACATCAACGGAACTGAAATAGATAATGGATTGAATGTTAGCTATTTTGCAAGCTTTCAATAAATTTTTAGCAATTGTAAGATTTTGAATGTAAGAGTCAAAAGAGTTGTTCACTAATCGATTGATTGTTGCCAGAAAAACAAGCGTATAAGAGCGGTCTCTACCAAGAGATGCAAAAAGATTATCTACTTCACTTGCTTCTAAAAAATTACAGTCTTCCGATGAAAGTGATAGGACATTATCTCTATTAGTGGTATTGTACTTAGTCAGGTATCCCCCTATGTAACTGTTTTTACCAACAATAATTAAATTCTCTTTCATAACGATGATTGCTCTCCTTTAAGAAGGGCAGCATTTCTACGCAAAAAGTCACGCCCCATTCTCCCCGCACCGTAAGTCTTACAAGCCTCAGCTATGTCGTTGAATTGCTGTTGCAAGCATTCATCTTCTGTTGTGTACTTCACACTACCATCTACTCGCTCCAGCATCTCCAAAACTATTTCTTGAATTTCTTCAGCGGTGTTATCTACTGGATTTATACCCATCGATTTAAGATTGGTGCTCTGATCAATGTATCCTACCTGAGTAATTATTTCTGCAAAGGTTAGATAACGTTTTTCAGTTTCATGCCAAAATAACTTGGGAATAAAAATACTTTTACCATACCAAGGTCGAAAAATGAGTTGCGCCCAGTTAGTCAGAACGCAATCAACTCCAAAAGTCGAAGCAACGAAGTAGGGGCCAGAAGGCATTCCCAAAAAGAAACGATTTTGGGATAAAAGAAAGACATCCATCCAATCACTTTTTACCTCGCTGTGAGCGTAGTCAATCACTCGCTCCATTTGGGGTAGGGGTGGCATATTGCGATCGCCTATCCGTATAACCCAACCACCTTGCTCTACAATTGAGTTGATTGCTGGCAAGTATGCGTTAATATCTGCTGTGCGAGTCGCAGCATAGCCATCTTCTCTAATTTCTCGAACGTGCAAACTCACAAACCAGGCATCTTTTGGTAGACCTAATTTCTGTAAACAACGCCATCCTCGATCGTAGTCTGAAACAGATAAGCTGAGTAAGGGGGGACGGTTTTCGAGTTCCCATTTTTTTTGGACTAATCCTCCTGCCTGACCATGATACATCCATTCCCCTTGGCAGCAATAAAAACCTGTATGTTCTCGCAAATACCTTGCTAATGGCGATAGACTTTCAACTGTTAAAGGAGCGGAGATGATCGTGATGTAGCGGTTCCAGTAACTCAGATAACATGGATTAATAACCTGCTGAGGAGTAGCCAACATAATTGTACGGGTAGCAGGTCGCAATCCCAATTTTTCCATTTTTAAATATATATCTATTAAGGCTATATGACCTATACTTCCAGCCCAATCAAATTGGAGGAATCTAATTCCTAGTTGTGTCAATTGTTTGGCTTCAGCGAGTTGCATTTGGAAGGCTAGCGCCCTGTACACTTGACGAAATCCTTCCGTAAACTTTCCTTTTGCTGCAAGTTCCTCGCCCTGATACTGTAATTCATAAACTAGCTCTATAAGTTGAGATTCAGTTCTTAGTAATTCTGGGTTAAGAGTAATCGCTGTTTTATGCATTTCAATTGCTTCAAGAAGCTGCCTTTGTTCTGCCAGTATATTTCCCAAGTTGTAGTATGCTTCTGCTAGGTTTGGATGAAGAGTAATCGCTTTTTGATAACTCTCTTTTGCCTCAGCTAGCCGCCCCTGTTGTTTCAGTGTATTTCCTAAGTAGTAATTTGCCTCCCCTAGTTGTGTATTGATTGCCACCGCTTTCTGGTGATTTCCCGTCAGTGCTGATGTAACTTCACTAAGCTTCAATGTATTATCCAAACTCGATACTGCTTCTTCATCAATTGTAGGTACTTGTTCATCCCTGACGGCAAGGGTATCAAATGCAAATTTTTGAGTTTGTTCGTTTGCTGGCGCTAACCCTTTAGGGGGAAAAAAAATATTTCTATCGTTATCATCTTTGATCTCATTTTCCGCTGGCAATAGCCAAGCATATTTTTGTAATAAATCACGCCCTATACGGCTATTACCATAACTTTTACTATTCCTAGCGAGAGTTCTAAATCGCTGCTGCAATAACTCATCTTCTTGTGAATATGTTAGATATCCATCGGACTGTTGCAATATTTCTAAAACTACCTGTCTGATTTCATCAGGAGTGTTATCTACGGCCTGAATACCTAAGCGCTTCAATTTTTCTATGTGATAAAGACCGTTCACAGGAGCAGACATAAACTCCTGAAAAGTTAGATATCGCTGCTCTAGTTCAGACCAGTAGAGTTTTGGAATAAAAATATCTTGACTGTAGAATGAAGTGACTCCCATTGGAGCCCAGTTTGTTAGAACACACGGAACCCCAAAGGTTGGAGGAACAAAACTCAGTCCTGAACTTGTACCTATAAAGAAACGACAAGCAGCGCATAGAAAAACATCCATCCAATCACTTTTTTTATCACTGTGTACATAGTCAATCACCTGCTTCATAGGTGGTAAGGGCTTCATAGTTTCGTCCCCCATGCGAATTACCCAGCCACCCCGTGCTACAATTGACTCAATTGCTAGTAAGTAGGTATCAATATTTGCACTGCGGACTTGTAATAAAGAGGAAGTTTCGTGGCCGTGAAAACCATCTGTTCGGACGTGGAGGCTAACAAACCAAGCACCTTTAGGAACTCCTAATGACTCCAAACAATGCCAACCGTCTTCATTGTCTGAGTCTGACAGAGCAACCAATGGAGGCTTACCCTCTGTTTCCCATTGCTTTTGTACGGCTGTGGCTACCTCCCCATAAGAAAGCATTTCTCCATTAGAGAGAATTGTCAAGCCCGTAGGTTTATCTTCCAATAATCTAGCTTTTTGAGAGAAACTATTGATTTTGTCCCTATCAGAAACAACTTCGATGTAGGAGCGCCAGTAGTTAAAATAACAAAGGTTAGCGGTTTGCTGCGGAGTTGCCAAGACAATTACGCAGTGGGGCAAACGCCAGCCAAGAATGCCCAACTTAATATAGTAATCTAGGAGAGCAGTGTGGCCTATCGCACTTGTCCAGTCATGTTTGAGAAACCGGATTCCCAACCTATCTAATTGCTCTTTTCTAGCCAAGTCAATTTGTACCTGAGAAGATATTTGAATCCACTTTATCCATTCATCTTGCTTCCCCTGCTTATAAAAATGAAACGCAATAGCTTGGTATCCATCTAGATTGTTTGGGTCAATGGCGATCATCTTTTCCCAGTAAGCAATAGCTTCATCTTGACGATTAAGTTCATCGAGTACAGTACCCACATGGAAGTAAGGCCATATCCAATTTGGTTGAAGTGCGATCGCTTTTTTGTATTTCTCTATCGCTTCCTCTAGCTTGTCCTGTTTGCCTAATGCAAGTGCAACCGCAAAGTATGCGTATGCCGCCTCCGGTTGAAGCGATATCGCCCTTTTGTAGCTGTCAATTGCTTCTGCTAGCTGATTTTGATTTGACCAGGCATTTCCCAAGCCATTATGTGCCTCTACCGATTCTGGTCGAAGCGCGATCGCCCTTTTGTAGCTGTCAATTGCTTTTGCTAGCTGCTTCTGATTTAACCAGGCATTGCCTAAAGCGAGGTGTACATCTACCCACTCAGGTTGAAGCGCGCTCGCCTCTTGGTAACTCTCAATAGCTTGAACCCAGTCACCTTGTTGTGAAAGGGCACTTCCTTTGTTGTAATGAACCTCTGCGAGATTGTGATGGCAAATACTAAGAGCTTGCTGATAACTCTCAATAGCTTCATTTAACTGACCTCGCTGTGCCAGTGCCTTCCCCCACAGAGTCAATGCTTCTCCCAAACTTTTGTGAGCTTGCTGAAAGCTGGGATTGAGTTCAATTGTACGGTGGTAGGCTGCGATCGCTTCTTGCAGGTAAACTGAGCTGATTAAAAAGACTAGCAATGACGTAAATTCTGGTGATTGCCGGAATGCCGTCACAATTTCCTGACGAGTCAAACCTTCGCGTAAGCACTGTAAGTAGTGAGCTTTACCAGCCTCATCTGGTTCGCGTCTCAGATAGCTGCCATAGGCTTTTTCCAAAAAATCTTCGTCGTTCAGTTGACCTGTTACTTGTAAAAAATCCTCATCCTTGAGGGCATCAATTTGAGTTAGAGAAGCATAATTGGATGAAGATTTAGGTAATAAATCTTCTAGCTGTTTATATAACAATAAGCCTTCCATTAAATATTCTGGAGTTGTTTCAATTGCAAGCTGGTGAAAGGTTGCTCCCAGCTTAATGTAAAAAACATAAAAATTTGGATTGACTTCAATAGCGCGACTGTAGGAAGTGATCGCTTCCTTCACTTGACCGATTTTGGCTAAAGATTCGCCCAATTTGTAGTATGAATAGGCTGAATTATGATTTAGTTCTATCGCCCTCTTGTAGGAAGCTACCGCTTCATCCCAAAGACCTAGAGATGCTAAAGCTTCCCCTAAGTTGTGATGGCTCCAATAAAAATTTGGGTGATGCTCTATAGCTATGCGATAACTATCGATAGCCTCTTCTATTTTGCCTTCTTGTTTGAATTTGTTAGCTTTTTGTAAGAAATTATTTTGCATTTTCAACACTTCTTAATTTATTTCAAGAAATTTAGAGTTTTACCTTACCTTTCTGACCACCCAAATCTGTCTATTAATCGCTTGGGAATCATCTGGCAAGCTTTCTCAGTTTGTTCAGGAGAAAAAACTTGCCGCCATTCATCTATACTTCCCTTCCTGTAATGAGTTCCTGGCTTAAACTCTGGAGGATTAGGAAAATTGAACTTGGACTTTTCTATTTCATAAAAATTTAATATATTTTCAAAAAAAGGATCTTGATTTGCAGCCAACTCTTCATATGTTGTAAAGAGTATTTTTGGATAAAATGATGAATTTTCTTCAGCATCTAACCATCCCTCTATCCACTTTATTGCCTGAGGCATAAAACCTTTTTCAATTTGCCAAGTTATTTGCTCGGCCATTGATAAAGAAAAATAATTTCCTGAGTAAAGAGATGGAGTTCTTGATAGCCAATTAGGATACAAATCTTTTAACCTTATCATGTGGTGTACGAATGACAGTAAGGCTTGACGCGGTTCTCGAACGTTAACTATTAATCGATCCAATGTTTGACTAAGAAAACCCAAGTTTACTTCGCTAGCTGGAAAATGCTCGTGAGAAATAGTCATTCCTGAGCCTAATTCATTTAACTGCTCAGTATTAATAACATCTTCAGGAAAGGTGCTTGAAGACACCCGAATGAAACGTACACCTAACCCGGAACTGAGAGAAACGTAAATGTAAACACTCCCTGATTTTGGTAATGTAATTAGCATAATACCCGGAATTTTACCTTGAGATTTAATTGTAGAAAATTTGATTTGATTAGATTGATAATAACGCCGCAATGCCTCATTTTGCTTTCCATTTACTAATAACGCATTACCCAGTTGAAAATAAGCATCCTCAGAATTACGGTTAATTTCAACAAACCGCTCACAACAACTAACTGCTTTATCCAGATATCCCTTACGTCGCAGTTCCTCTGATAGGTGAGACAGGACTTCCACCCAATCGGGTTTAATTTCTAAAGCTTTCTCGTAACTTTGAATTGCCTTCTCAGATTCTCCATGCTGTATGAAGAGATTTCCCAAGTTGTAGTGAACCTCTGCCAAACAAGGATTCATACCTATTGCTTGCTGGTAAATTTGAATAGCATCGGAAATTTGACCTTGCTTTGTCAATATTTCCCCTAAGGGCTGGTAAGACTGATAAAAATGCGGATTAAGTATAATTACGCGACGATAAGCCTCTATAGCTTCCAACCATTGCTTGTTTGTACTTAAAATGTTTGCTAAATTCCACCAACTTTCCCAGTTATCTTGTTGAAGTTCTAGCAAGCTTTGGTAGACTTCCGCTGAGTTATTGTTTAACTCGATCACTTGCTGGTAGGCTAGTATTGCTTCTTCTTGCTGTCCTTCTTGCTTAGCCAAAATATTTCCTAACTTCCACCACATTTCCCAATTAGCCGGCTGAAGTTCTAGCAAGCTCTGGTAACCATTTACAAATTCGGGATTTATTTTAATAACATTCTGGTAAGCAAACTTAGCTGATTCCTGTTCTCCCTGTTGGGCATGGAGATTGCCTAACTGCCACCACATTTCCTGATTGTCTGGTTGAATTTTTAACAAACTCTGGTAAACTTGTACGGCTTCGGCATTGAGTTCAATGGCTTTTTGGTAAGCTGCTATTGCTTCTTCTTGCTGTCCTTCCTGCTTCGCCAAAATATTTCCTAACTTCCACCACATTTCCCAATTAGCCGGCAGCAGTTCGAGCAAGCTTTGGTAACCCTGCACAAATTCGGGATTTATTTTAATGACGTTCTGGTAAGCAAATTTAGCTGACTCCTGTTCTCCCCGCTTAGCATGAAGATTGCCTAACTGCCACCAAGCTTCCCAATTATCTGGTTGAACTTTTAACAACAAGCTTTGGTAAGCTTGTACGGATTCACCATTGAGTTCAATGGTCTGTTTGTAGGCTAGTATTGCTTCTTCTTGCTGCCCTTCCTGCTCAGCCAAAATATTTCCTAAATTCCACCACATTTCCCAGTTATCTGGCTGAAGTTGCACTAGGCTTTGATAAGCTGCCAGCCCATCAGGATTTAACTCGATCGCCCGCTGATACGCCACGATCGCTTCTTCTCTTTGCCCAACTTTCACTAAAACTTGTCCTAACTGCCACCAACCTTCCCAATTATCTGGCTGAAGTTGCACTAGACTTTGATAAGCTGCCAGCCCATCAGGATTTAACTCGATCGCCCGCTGATACGCCACGATCGCTTCTTCTTTTTGCCGAATTTTAACTAAAGCTTCGCCTAACTGCCACCAAACTTCCCAATTTCCCGGCTGAAGTTGCAGCAAATTATGATAAGCTTCTACCGACTCAGGATTTAACTCGATCGCCCGCTGATACATTCCGATCGCCCGATCGAGATCCCGCTGAGTGCGCTGCCTCAACGCATCTCCCAAACCAGATTGAATTTCCAGCTCATCAGGAGCCAGCTCGATCGCCCTTTCAAAACACGCGATCGCCTCATCCAACCGACCCAATTTAGCAAAAGCTTCCCCTTGATTGCAATAAGACCAAGCCGCATTAGGGTTAAGCTCAACCGCGTGACTGTAAGCATTCACCGCCTCATCCCAGCGCCCCAATTTAGCCAAAACTTCCCCTAAATTGTGGTAAGACCAATAAAACTTGGGATTTTCCTCAATTGCAGAGCGATAAGAGGCGATCGCCTCCTCAAATCTACCTTCCTGCTTGAGTTTGTTAGCAGCATCAAAATAGCTTACAGTCATTGCCTTGCTCATATTTCCCCTAAATCTTTGGCTGAAATTTCGACCCTTAATAATAGATAACTTTTTACCTTAGCTACGCTTTATGGACATAATCCAAAGGCTGCTTCAAAATCTCATCCCAAAAACTTTCTACCCAGTTTATTACACCAGTGACACCCTCTGTCAAGCCGATCGGCGAACTCCATCCCAACTCGCTGCGAGCCTTAGTGGAATCTATCACATAAGCGGCATCTTGTCCCAACCTTTCCGCCACGCACTCCGTCGCCTCAGCAAACGACAAATTAGCAGCCTCGCAAATAGTCTGAACTACCTCCCTGACAGCATACCCGCGATCGGGAGACAGATGATAGATTTCCCCAACCCGTCCTTTTTCCATCACCGCCAATTCCCCCCTAGAGACATCGCGGATGTGAATGTAGGACTTGACAGCGTGTCCCCCACCGTGCAACTGAATAATTTTGCCCAACTTTAAGTAAATCACCGATCGCGGAATAATTTTAAATAGCTGCTGGTAAGCTCCATAAACATTTGTAGCACGAACAGTCACCAATGGAAAATCGAAATTTTTATAATAAGTAGACAGCAGCATATCCGCCGCAGCCTTAGACGCTGCGTAAGGCGTAGAAGGATTCATCGGAGATAATTCGGTCACATTTCCTTCACAAGTGCCGTACACTTCGGGAGACGAAATGTGAACGTAACGCTGCAAGTATTTCCGGTCTTTTAAGTGGTTAATTAATTGAGCTAATGCCACGGTATTCGTTTGAAACCAGTGATCGGGATGCACCCAACTGGGAGCAACCTCACTTTGAGCCGCAAAATTAACAATATATTCCGGTGCAAACTCGTCAATCACCTGTAAAATCTGCGGCATATCCCCGTTAAAGTCCAATTGATGAAACTTAAAATTCGGGTTGGTATGGCGCAGATACGGTAAAAAAAGCGGCCCTTTCTCTGGAGAACGGCTGATGCCCAAAACTTCATTTTGAGCGTCTTCTAGAAGCAAATCAACGAAATCGCTTCCTGAAAAAGAATTGCTACCAAGCACTGCTATTTTGCGCGGACTCATTATTACTCCTAAATATTCGCTGTGTTGTTGACTTTCTAACAGAGTGATATTTTGCTCTTACTCAAAGTAAATAAAAGAATGGTCGCCCGTATAGCCGCAACGGTCAAACCACCACTGCCACTCATCAGGCGTATAGAAACTTTCACAAGTAAGCTGCCAGTAAAGCAGATTTGCTTTTTCTGCTTCGTTCCTATACGACTCTACCACAATATATTTGTTCCCCTTGCCAACTCTTTCTATTTCCCGCAGAGCTCGATCGAGCTCAAAACAATACAAATTGTGTAAAGTATTGATAGAAATCACTAAATCAAAGCTGTTGTCTGCAAACGGAAGTTCCGTGGCGCTGCACGCTTGCAAAAACGGGCGCACTTCTTCCTTAGCGTGAGCAATCCCGTATTCAGAAATATCAATACCAGTTACTTCGACTCCTGGTATTGCTTGCGTAAAATCGTAAAGTAAAAAAGCTTTGCCACACCCGACATCCAAAATGCGATCGCCCGGTTTCAAATTGTAGTGCTCAACTATCGGATCGGCAACCGTCCGCCACCGACCATCGTATTTATAGCCACCATAGCCAACTTTGCGATCGCCATCCCAATAATCAAAATCAAATTTCTTAGCGAGTTTCGCCGCCTCCGCTTTCGGAAACTCGTTCACCCGCCCCAAATAATCCCGTTTGGTACGCTTGTGAACTGCTGAAAGAAAATCAATATAAGCCATTTTATCTTACGTCGCCCATGTTTTTGTCAATTCTTGAAGAGCGCCGCGCGCCTTCTGCAATTGTGCAGCTTTCAGATCTTCTCCACCGTCAGCACTGCGAGCAAAATTGCGCCGCTTATTACCTACTGGCAGAAAATTGTTTAAAATAATGCAACACCATTTTACTCGATAAACGGGCAATAAAATTGCCATGCGCTGCCGGTGTATTTCTGAGTCGGACAGGTTTGCCACCACTCTCTCAACAAACTTGTGATAGTAATTCCCGGAGACGGGAACAGCAGGCTGGCAAAAAAAGTCGCAAACCATCTTAGCAGGATCGTCCCATCCTGCATACTCAAAATCAATAAATCTTAACTCGCCAGATTCGCTCAAAATCGCGTTGTGGAAGCCAAAATCTGATGGGGACAAACACTTATCCTGTGGGGGGATTTCTGCGTCTAACGTTAAACCCGATTGGATCGATCGATCGGCGACTAATTCTATCACTCGACTCCAAGCTTGACAAAGATAATTGTGAATAAAATCAGCCGCTGCGCGATCGCACTCAGTCGCAGCGCCCACAGTTTTGAGTCTTTCCAGACGGCGCTCCACGCACTGCAAATGTTCCCCAATACTAAAACAAGCTTCCGAAGCCTTGGGGAGAATTTGACCCCCCGGCAATAGCTTACAGCGGTTTAAGTCTCGGTAAAAGGCGATCGCTTGCTCTACTGCTGCTTCTGTCACCTCATCCGGTTGTAGCTGCCGTCCCCCCACAAACTCGTACAAACCTAAACCTTTTTGGGAGTCGCTGGCGATCGGCTGCGGCAACCCTCGCACCCCATTCTCCCAAGCAAAGCGCGAAAAAGCAAACTCCGTTCCCAACCTGTCTCTCGGATCGTCAGGATGCTGAAAATAAGCCTTCAGCAGAAAACTCTCCCCCTTTGCACCAACCCGGAAAACTCGATTATTGCCGCCCCCAGCCAGAGGTTCGAGACTGACATCGCCAGAGTACCCAGCCGCCGCCATCAAATCAACGGCTGCCGAATAAAGCGTTTCTGAACTCGCGGAAAAGTCTCTCAGCATGGAATTAACTGCTCGATCTCGGCCCAGGAAGAGGCGCGGCGAAAAGGATGTCCCGACAGGTGGTGATTCTGGGGATCGAACAAGATGCGATCGACTCCCGCCGGAAAACCAGCTTCTCCCAGAAATTCCGGCAAGTCATCAATAAACTCGCTGCACCCGTTCTTACCAATTCGTTGCAATTTTTCCTGCTTAGTCAATTCAAAATATACTTGGTCAGGTGACAGGTTAATGCGATCGGGGTCAAAAAAACCTTGATTTTCCAACCACCCCCGCGCCGCTGCGTGCAAATCGTATTTGGGGCCGATATAAGGGTGGCGCGTCTTGTGGCTGACAATGCAGACCTTGACTCCATCCTGAACGCAACGGGTAAAAAATTCCAGTACCCCCGGAAAGGGGTCAGCTTCTTTCATGCGATCGCCATAAACATAACCCTGCATTTCAGTCCAAGCATCTTCCTGCCCACACTGGCGCAAATAATCCCGCACTTGGCCTTTACTTACAGGCACTTCTGGCGGAATTAAGCCCTGTTCCACAGCCACGCGGTGAAACAGGCCGTCGTAACAGACGATCGTGTTGTCGAAATCAACTCCAATTAACATCGCTCACTCCCCAATAGCTTGTAGAAAAAAATTGTTGAGTTTTGGGTTTTCTGACTTATGATAATAACCTCCCATTGGTGTATTGGGTAAAGTTAAGACAGCCTGGATCATTTCCTCAAAACTTTCGATCTCGCTTCTATCTTTCAGTACCATTTCTTCTAAAGCTGCGTGCAACTCGCATCCAGCCTCTAAAATCCGGTCGTAGATTGCCCATCGCTCCTCGGCTCTCTGGGGCAACACAAACAAGCTAAAGAGGATTATGCCCTGTAGTTGGGGCAGTTCGGCCAAAACATCGGACAACATCATATAACATCCAGGCATTGCGTATTCAGTTGCACTAAGTTTATAAAGTAAATTATGCCTGGTAGCGAAGTCACGAACCACCAAATTTTGCACGCGGTGCGGGTAACTTACTTCCCGCACTGGACGGCTGACAATGTAACCCCTATAACCTGATTGTTCACTCATTAAACCCCCCTGGCATTGTAAACTTCATACCAATTTTTGAGGCGGCACGCACGGCAATCGGAGCGAAATATTCCCCCAGACGTTTATCAGAGTAAGGTGTAAATAAACCTTTAAATCGAATATTCATCGACCATCTAGTTGTAGATTCTTGGTTGAGCCGATTGCCGTGCATAATCGTCGGAGTAAATAGAACGACATTACCGTAGGGAACTTCCAACCATTCAATTTCTGGCTCGACAGCTCGATAAAGACTTTCTGTCCCGGCTCCGGCAAATTCCTTGACTCTTTCCCGCCATTTAGCATCAGCAGCAGGCGGCAAAACAAACATACTTTTTGTTCGATGGCAATCGACTAAGGGAATCCACAACACTACTTCAAAGGGGGAACATTCCGAACCCCAAGTATCAGAATGTAGGGGCAGTAGAGAACTGTCGTCACCGGGAAGTTGAATGCTTAAACCGATATTGCGCTGCATCACCAGTTCGTTGCCGACAATGGTTTCTACTAGGGAACGAGCGCAGGAAAAATAGGCTTCCCGAAACCAAGGTTCCGCCATCAAACCTGATATGATATGCAGGCGAAAAGAGTTGAGCTTTTCGACAGGTACTACAGAGAAAATTTTATCTAAAAATTCTCCGGCATCTTCAGGATATGGAACTTCTAAAAAATTTGTCGCTAAATCTACTGTTTTGTGCCTAATTTTATCCAAAGCAGATAGATTTTCGCACGGCTGGACTATATAGCCATTTTGAACAAAAGCAGCACTTAAGTCTGTTTCTATTTTTTTCAAGAAGTCCATATTTTTTATCCTTTAAATGAGCGGTTTCGCCACTGCAACTAAAACGGCTGCTGTTGTTTTTATGCTTTCACCGGTTGAGGCGCGACAGCTTGATACATCTGGAATGTTTTGTCGGCGATCGCCCTGGGAGTAAGACCAAAATATTCGCGGGCATATTCTTGTTCTCCAGCTTCGTGTAAGAACTTATCTGCCACACCAATTCGCAGGAGACGGGCTTTTTGATGAGCGCGATCGCTCAACCACTCAGCTACAGCGCCCCCCAGTCCGCCCATAATGCTGTGTTCTTCAACCGTCGCCACTACCCAAAACTGTGAAAACGCCTGGGCCAACAGTTCCTCATCCAACGGTTTAACAGTGTGAAAACTGACAACTTGAACAGAAACTCCCTGTTTGCTAAGTTCCTCTGCTGCTTCCAATACATTCGGTAGCATATTACCGGTACTCAGCAAGCAAACATCACTGCCCCGTCGCATCACAATTCCCTTGCCGATCGCAAAGTCAGGCATCCCCTCATGGACAAGGGGTTCACCTTTCTTACCCATGCGAATATAGGCAGGCTTATCCTGTTGTAAACAAGCTCGCATGGCCGCCCGCACTTCCCAAGCATCGCCCGGACAAATCACCGTCATATTGGGCAGCATCCGCAGCAGCGCAATATCTTCACAGGAATGGTGAGTTGCCCCGTTTCCGGCATAGGACAAACCCGCCCCAACTCCTACAATAATCACAGGGACATTGTGATAACAAACATCTACCCGAATTTGTTCCAAGCAGCGAGTTGTAGTGAAAGGTGTAATCGTATAAGTAATCGGGCGGAGACCAGACATTGCCATGCCAGCCGCTACACTCATCATGTTAGCTTCCGCAACGCCGCAGTTATAAAAGCGATCGGGAAAACTAGCTTTATATTTATCAAACAGGCGGTTGCCAATA
>Ga0209591_10003200_pt1 | contig 19102 bp, 39 predicted proteins | sample MAT01_FD_187207 | JGI IMG/M metagenome (GOLD analysis project Ga0209591, IMG submission 187207) | Freshwater microbial communities from Lake Fryxell liftoff mats and glacier meltwater in Antarctica - MAT-01 (SPAdes) (version 2) | ecosystem: Environmental > Aquatic > Freshwater > Ice > Liftoff... | reverse complement strand
AACATATTTGAATCTGAACTAATAAAGCAATGAAAAATAAAACAGCAATTGAGTGGCTTAATGAGGCCCGCGCAAACGGTGAAACATGGGTTGATGAGGCGATTGCAAATATTAATTTGCAGCCGGATTATGAAGATCGAAAGAATGACTACCAATTCCTTTCTTCAGTAATTTTTTGCGAGTTTTCTTGGGCCGACACACCCCAGCTAGAGGATTATTGGGGGGATGTTCATGACCGGTTGTTTGATAGTGGAAACCAAAGCGAAGATGAGCCTAATATTTGACATATACAACGCGATAAAGCCGCAACCAACTCCGCCCCTTTCGCAACTTGCGTACGGCCTTTGCGCCCTGCCTATGCCCCCGCAGCGCGTGGAAACGGTAAAGACAAAGCCGCCTGTTGATATGTATGTAATAGACAAAAACAAGGAGGAGTACGGTTTCAACCGGGCGACAGCGTTAATGCAATCAGAGGGGAGCGTAGGTCATTTGACCTCCTATGACATGGATGCTTTGAGACAATCAGGCTACTGGACAAAGGGCGTAACCAAAACAGGGCGGGCGGCAAATAGCCAAACTGAAACCTGCAAAGCACACTGGCACGGAGGCAAAACTGTAAAGGAAAGTGTCGCAATGTTGGGCAAGTCGGATAGCTGGGTAGAGAAGCGTTACGGAAATTTCAGTTCTGCCCTATCGCTTGAAAAGCCACAAGAGCCTATTTAGTCGCACAAAATGTTGCATAAAAAAACTGCAAACTGATAATCAATGATTTACGAACAAAAAAATGAAATCAAGACAGTGCAACCAACCCCCAAAGCGTTGGAATATATTACCACTGTGTCCCCTATCGTATGGGTATGCTTCGTGCTGCTTGGGCTTATGGCGTTTGGCGCAATTAGCGTAGGCGTAGGCATAGGAATAGGCGTAGCAGCCTTTCTGTTTCTTCGACACTTGTCCGCTGCTCAAGCCCTGGAGAAAGCAAAAGCGCAGGCCGCCGCTTTTACAAACTGTATAGGGCCGGTAATGGTGTGCAGCACATTACCGAACGAGGGGGTAGAGGTAATTCGAGAACGCGCGGAGGTGTGGCGAGAAAGCCTGAAACTGTCTGGAAACCCGTACTGGAATGTGATCCCGATAATTGAGTTCCCATATTCTCCGATGCTTTTTAACTCCTCACAGTTGGCAGCCGGCTGGAATATTTACCTGCACATGGCAGACGCTCGGAGGCACGCTGAAAATATGCAGTGGTACGAAGGTAAATGCCCACAGGTGCTGAAAGCTTTATTCGCAAACGCTGTACTCCCAGCCCCAAAACAGGAATTGTAATGGAGTTTTTCTTTTCCGATCAATTCTATCAAATACTTTTTCCGGCATGTGTTATTGCCTTTTTTATGCAGTTCACAACGCCGACAAAGCGCAAGACCCCTCAAAAAAAGGCGGGTAGGCGTGGAGTATTAAGGGCTAAGTCCAGGAAGGTATCAGTACCTTCAAAACGCCCCAAAAAAGTGGCAAAGAATAAGCCTAAAAAGTGGGCAAAGCTCCCAAAATATACAAGGGAGGATATAGAGAGGATTGAAAATATTTTCAACAAACGCGAAGGCGTTAAACCATGCGAAAAATGGGAGTTCAATTACGGGGGTGGCATAGCCCCATGACGATAGAAGACGAAGAGAATATGTACAAAGGATTGTCTGATCTCGAAATAAGGGAGACGGACAATGCCCGCATGGCTATATTATCTAGCTATACGCCTAAAATTGAAAACGCGCAATTGCAGCCGCGTTCGGTAAACTTGATTGAAGTAGCAAAGCCTATTTTAGGGCTTGGGTTAATAGCCGGGGCGGTAGCTGTTGGCGTTTCGTTTTTTTCTGCGTTATGCTCAGTTGTTTTCGTGTTCGTTACTGCGAACGCGGGGATAGTTGCCGGGGCGGTAGCTGTCGTTTTGGCTGCCGTGTGCCTAATTTCTTCGCGTAGCAGCTCTGATGCTAGGAACGAAACAGGGCCGGGCGGGTCGCAAAACATAAACGTGGTAGTAAATGTAAATTCTGGAAATGGAAAGCTTTAAATATTTTGTGAAAACAATACCCGATTGGGCATTGCTTGTTTTAAGCCTTATTTTTGGGCATTTTGATATTTGGATCGGAACACTGCTTTGCGCTGTCATAGTTGTTATAAAGCTGATTGATGGAGATTACTTTGATAATGATGACGATGATGACGATGACGGGTACTACTACGAGGAAGAAAAGCCGAAAAACCCGTATGTGTACGCTTTAAACTACAAGAATAATGGCACGAAATAGCACAGGCGGATGGCTGCTCTACATAATGGTACACTTCCCGCTGATATTTTTTTTCAAGGTGGGCATAACCTCGCTAACCCTAGGTGCTCTTTACAGGTCTAAGTTAATAGACCGCGAAATGCCGGGTATCCCGATACCGATATTTATCCTGCCGTTGCCGGGCGCATACCACGTTGAGCAGGAACTTCATCGAATCCTGAAAAGTACAAACGTGGTTTTTTACAAAGGGTCAGGATGTACAGAGTGGTTTTTTATTTCGCCCCTGTTTGTTGTCCTTCCTATTATGCTGACAATTTGGGCCGGGTATTTGTGGTTGGCTGATTGCTTTTTTGGGACTACAATGCTACCTTTTTTTTCAAAGTGGTTTTTTTACGCATTGTTTTGGATTTGTGGTGTTTGCTGATACCGGCGGCTTCCTTTGACTAAAGAATGAATTTTTGTTTGCTTTTAATTTATGGCCCTGAAGTACTTTCAGGGCCATTTTTTGCTTTTACAAAAAATAATTTGAAAATAAATTGATCTTTGTTGTGTGGTGTTAAAAGTATAGTTGTATCTTTGACCTATCAGAAAGCCGAAAGGCATCACAAACAAAAATTCTAATATCATGAATGCTAAATTCGCAAAGTTTTACGTAGCTCTAAATTCTCCAATGATTGAAGTGGCTAGCGTTAACAGGGACACAAACCGGGTTCAAACAGACTACCCCTACCTATACCCCGAACTTCAAGACGCAAAGGATTTTCAGGATGTTTCCACAACGCTACTTGAAAACGGCTTTGTACCAGTCAAAGACAATTTTAGCCCTTTTGTAGTACCTGACATTAGAGAGGCGTGCAAAGGTGCTTCCGATGAGTTTAAGCAAATATTTGAAGAATCGCTCACATTGTAAATAACCACACCACCAACACGCCGTGAGGCATAACAAAATAAATTGAAGATCATGAAAATCGAACTAATCAAAACCTCATACTCGGTAGCCCAGAACGGGCTGTTTGAAAATTTTACCGTAAAGATTGACGGGGAAAAACTATTCGGATGGTCGGACAACTCTGGGTTGCATGACCACTCTAGTGGGGACGACCCACTAATCGAGGAAAGACTTAAATCATTGCCTACAGAAATTGGACAGATATATAGCCGCATGGAGCAGGCGCGGGAAGCGTATGGAGAAGAGTGGGAGAAGATGGACGGTAGCGGAGTGTATGCCCGCGATGGGCGAACAGACGAGTTTGGGGCAATTTGGGAAGAAGCATAATCAACACTAAACAAAAATCTAGCATCATGCCACATTCAAATTTTACTAGAGTTGAAGACTTTTGCCCTAAAAAACTAGCGGCTGCATTTATCGACCTTGCAACAGAATGGACAACGGCGAAAGACGACAACGGGACGTTTTATGAGTTTATTCGCGAAAACGTAGAACTCTTCCCGGGGCTTAACACTAAAGATCAAAGCGCAATGAAACACGCAAACGGCCTTTGCCAAGAGGTTTTCACAATGAACGAAGATGAAATTGCAGAGAATTACAATGCATAACCACACCACCAACACGCCGCCCAAAAAGCCGTACGGGCGGGCGGCGTGTAAAAAATACATGATAGAAGACGTAGCCGGGTGGCTAAAAACGTTTAGCCGCCTGGCTTTTTAAACTGCAAACAAAAACATTTTCACCCATGGCTATTAAATCAATAGAAAATTCAAAAACCCTAAAAGGGTACGGCAAAAAACTTGGACGCCAAGGGATTGCTAAAATGGTGATAGGTATATGCAGGGATGTTAACCTAAGCGGGGACTACAAGGAAGCAATCGTAGCTCTAGGGAAACTTCGCGCACTTTCGGAGGCCTGCAAGTACGACCAATATTGGGAGGAAAAAATGCTCGACGGATTCAATAAAATGCTCGAAAGGGCGGAAATAGAAACGCAATGACACAAGAACAAATCGAGGACTGGCTGCTAGAAAGCGGATTCAATAGGCGACTAAAAACCCGCTACCGTCGCGACTTCATCGACCTTAAAATCATAGAAACGGAGCCTGACGTTTTCGGCATTAGAATAATGGTTTACGCGCCGGACTGCGACAGCTTCCTAAACCTTCAAATTCCGCTTTCTGGGATTGAGGTTATTGACAACAGGGAAGTGCAAGTTTTACCTTAACAAAATTGAATTATGGAATTAATTAGCTCAAAATCCACAATATCTGGATCCATTGGACTATCCGATGTTACCGCACAATTTATTAAGGAAGAAATGCGCCTTTCGCACCAAAATGGCGAAGACCTTTTTTCTGTAATAAACTCGGTTTTGGGCAAATGCTCAACAAACGAGGAGTGCTTTTACGTGGCTTGGGTTGCACATGAATTGTACAGCAAAACACAAGCGAACTTTGAAAAGCTTGTTTCTGATTTCACGAATATTCAACTGCGATGCGCAGACATGAGCAAGGAAAGCGAATATCTAGAAGAAATAAACCACATTATGTGGACTACTTGGGGTTTGAAAGACTGCGAGTTTGGCCGATCAGAAGGGAAAAGAATTATGGATGTTTTGAACAAATGGGCTAAATAAAAATAGCATTAAAAAATTCAACAATGGAACAAAAATCATTCAATCTAACTAAGACAACCGTAGAATGCTATAAGATACGCCAACTTGGAGGGCTACTTTGGGCGGACATCGTTGTTGACGCCTCGGAAAGTGCTGGGCGCATCCAAATCGCTTCGGATTACGGATCTTGGGAATACTATTGGGGGTCGTTCGGCGAAGGCTTTAAAAAGTTTTTAACCGGGCTTGACATACACTACACAGCTGGAAAGTTTGGTGAGGGTAGATGGTTTGACCAAGAGGCGACCATTAATGGCCTGAAAAAGTCTGTAAAGGAATACGATGGGTCGAAAAGCGAAAAGGGTGAAATGTTGGATGAAATTGCATCACTAGAAGACTACACAGATGAGAACACCTTTACGCACATGGCCCATGATCGCAAAAACCTGCATAACTTATGGGATTGTGGCCCCGACATTAAAACCGGGATTAGCCCATCATTCCTAAACTTTTGGGAAAAATTATGGCCTGTTTTTATTGATGAGTTGAAAAAAGAGGTTGGGTAGTATCAAAAAAGCATTATCTTTGCTTTGCAATCGAAGGGTTGCCGAACGGCGTGGAAACCGGGGGAAAGCGTTTGCACAGAAACGCAAAATATTGGATCAAATTTAAAATCGCCTCTGCGGTTTTGTTCGGGCCGGACTGTGTTTCCGACCTGTGCCTTTCATGAATGAATAGGTAATGTTTCCCCGCCAAGGGAGGCCCGAACAAAATTAGTCAGGGGCTTTTTTATGGGGTTATGATACAAGTAATTAAATACAAGTGTTGCGGGCAGATATTCGCTGCCTGCTGTGAGCCTGGATGCTACACGGACAAAGATTGGTTAAAAAATATGCGAAAGTATGTCCTAAGGGGCGATAAGGTAGAAGTTATGGAAAGCAGAAACGTTAAGTTTGGAAAATGCGAGTGCTCAAAAGTAGAAACTTCTAAAAGCACCGACTTATTTGGCGGCTTGTAAATAAAATCGCGAATACTAAAAAAGTTTTAGTATCTTTGCAATGCAATGAAAGAATTGCCTGACGGTTTGGAAGCCGTCTGAAAGCGTTTAATAGGCGCAAAATGCTGATAGGACAGCATAAAGTAGATTCAGGTTATCGCCCTTGCGATTTCAGCGGTTTGGAGTCCTATCCCAATCAAGTGCCTCCCAAAGGCCGCCGCTGAAATTCCAAGGGCTTTTTTTTGCCAAAAATGGATATTTTAAGGCTCTCAATCCCGCTCATGGTCTTTTTTAAAGAGGACGGAAGCGTAGACTTTTTCGATAATGGGAAAAGAATATTGCCAAGTGTTACGGAAATTAAATCCGTAATTGTTGGCGCAAAAAAATACATAAAGAAGTACAAAACAGACAATGAGGTAGAAAGAGTAAACATTGATTATTTTAAAAATAAGAATATTGAGGACACCCAAAAACGAATATCTGACAGAAAGGAAAGGGTACTAAACCCTCCGAAAAAAACAGACGTTTCATGCTATATCTACTTAATGAAGGACACTATTAGGGGCTTTCACAAAATAGGGATGTCCGGAAACGTTGGTGCAAGATTAAAGCAATTGAAAACTGCAAACGCCGGGATAGAGCTTGTTTGTTTTTACCGAGGTAAAGAAAGTGATGAGCGGGTCATACACTCGGTTTTAGGCAGCTTTGGCAAAAAGGTTGACGGCGAATGGTTTTTGCTGAGTACAGCAGACCTAGACTATTTTCACCAATACTTTGAACCCAGACCATTTTAATTATGGAGTTTTCACTTACAATCCGACAAAAGGAGTTTCAAGACAACTTCCCAACGCTTGACATAAAAGACGCTGCAATAGTGGACTTCCTTGCGCGCTTTGCCCACTCAAAAAGCATGGTTAAAAAGATAGTTGAAGGCAAGGTTTATTTCTGGTTTGATTACGGGAAAATAGTCACGGAACTGCCGATACTCCGACTAAATAAGGAGTCTATTAGGAAGCGAATGCGCGAACTTATAAGGCTTAAGATATTCGATTCCCACCCTGAAAACCAAGGGGAAAGAAAGGTCTTTTTTGCCTTTGGGGATGCTTATGAGTTGACGCATAAACATCGGGAAAATAATACCGATGTTCAACACGAAGGGGCTAAACATCGGGAAAACGGTACCGAGGCATCGGGAAAACAATCCCTGCAACATCGGGATAAAAATCCCGACAATCATATATACCATAATCAGGAAACCATTGATCAGCGAGAGAGAGACGCGCACGCAAATTCAAAACCCTCAAAAGCAGAAATTTCTAAGAGGGATGTTGCGCCCGGCCCCGAAAGCCCAGAACAAATCACGCCGTGGAATGAAGACCTGCTTGCAGCCGAATTCCTGAAACACATTGCCGGCGAAACGCCCGAAACCGCAGCAAAGCACGCGAAAGAGATTTGCCAAAAAATTGATATGCAGATGCCGCCGACCGACCGCGCCCCGCTACGATACGACCAATACCCAAGACCCACCAACGCAAAAGAACTCCGAGAGGCCATGAGTGCCTATTTCAAAGACAACCCCCACGAATGGAGCGACGGCGTTTTGGAAGAGGGAAAAGCAAAAAATTGGGCAAAGGAAAAGGTTGTTGATACGATGACCATGTTTTGCGCCCATCAGGAGAGCGAAGGGAATTTAAAAAGAACCTACGGACAGTACAAGGGCATGATAGTAAAGTGGTTTTTGAATCAGTCGCGGTTTGATGCTCCTGTGCAAGGCAATGGATACCAAGCAAAAAAAGAACCTTCAGTGATCCCTTCAAACATTCAACGATTCAAATGAGCATACAAGAACAAGTAAGGGTGCTTAAATTTCGGTTTGAAGCCCACAAATACGAAACAAACGGCTTTAAATGGGACTTTGAAGCCGCCGAAGCCGACGACGTGTTTAAAACAAGCCCAGTAAGCCAAGACACAATAAACGGCTTGTCCTCGCTGATAATGAAAATAATTGCTCCCAAGGGCCGTCCAACACTAAGGAGGGAAATTGCCTACCTTTCAGGGCTTCGCCATCGACAAAGCGAAGTTTGGGCCGAAAAGATTAAGGACTTTGAGCAGCGCACTAAAAACACAAACCAATGGGTTCAGTCAAACCAACGATAGATCAAGAGGTTCAAACCAGGTATGAAGCCTCGTTTGAATCACTTGCGAACCGATGCCTGGGAGAGCCGTACAACTTCCACAGGGTAGCCCCAATGCTTTTGCCGGGGCTGCTTGATAGCGACCTTCATAGCGCAAAGATCGTGGCGGCCTGTTTAAGGCAGTTTTCCAAAGCCGATACCTACGCCCCTCAAACCGTCGCGATAGAGTGCGGAATGATACCAGCAGATGCCGTAGCAGCGTCAATGTTGGATTCCGAAATGGATTTACCTACCGCCATGGACATGTTTTTGCAATTCCACGGGCAATGGGCGGAAATGCGAATATCAAAATTTGTTGATACTTGGATATTAAAGGGACTTTCCAGCGAAGAAATGCAGGTTGAGGCGGCGAAGGCAAGGAAAGACTTTGGTTTATGCTCCAGGCTTACAAGCAGCGACGGGAAAGAAGATTTTGAAAAACGGCTACTAGCGGCCATTGATGGTAAAAAGTTTCACTTTCCTGTTTCGCCATTCCTGAAATCTGTACGCGAAAAAGTGCCTTATTATGAGCCAGGGGATTACATTGTCGTAGCGGCTTTGACGGGTAACGGTAAAACGTACAATGCCCTAAATCAAATCCACTATCTTTCAGTTCAGGGAGTGCCTTCGTGCTGCATCAATCTAGAGAACACCCCTGGGAATATGCAAAAAAGGATGTGGCAAATCCACTCAAAGACATTTTTTGCGCCTGACTTAAGAGGCACAGACACCGAAATGCAATCCTACTTAACGGCCTGGGACGAGGTGAAGAAAATGCCATTCAGGTCTTACAACCCAGGGCCGTCGCTACCAGCCATTGTTTCTGCAATCCGTCAAGACTGGCACGAAAGAGGTATTCAGTTTTGTGTGGTAGATTATGCGCAGCTTATGAATATCCCTGGATACCGGGGAGGACGTAACTATGAGTTAGGGGAAATAAGCGCAACTTTTAGGGCTTTAGCACTTGAATTGCAAATACCAATCATGGTTTTGGCTCAAATGAAGCAAGAGGTCAGCAAGACAGGGGATAAGCGCGGCGGCCTTTACGACATAAAAGATTGTGCAAACTTTGCCCAAGACTCTACTTTGGTACAATGCCTTTACAGGCCGTCTGTTTTTAACATTAAGGAAGACGAAAATGGAAATGAGTACGCAGAAAACTACGCAGACATTTTCATTGCGAAGGGTAGAGAATCGGGCATTGCACTTTGCGAGGCGCGGTTCGACCACATAAAAGGTTTTTACGATGTTGAATTTAATCCTTCGCCGTTCGACTACCCGCCGCCTGTAGACTTTTCAATACCTGAAAGCGCAAGACCGAATATTCGCAATGATGAAGATACCCCTTTTTAGCCCATGGAAAAGCAAAAGCAATACCCTAAAACACCCATTCAACGCCAATTTGCCCCACTTGAAAGAGCAGGGTTACACATAATGCTTTCACTTACAGCACAGAACGCTGTAGAGTTTGAGGCAAGCACAAAGCAAAAAACCGATCTATACGAAAGAATCCGCCGCTACCAGCCCGAATTTGTGGAGGACGTAGTTGCCATTGTAGGTTGGTAGGGCGGTATGCGGAAGTATCAAATTTTCACACTTTAATTTCAATAAAATGGAAGACAGTCTTTTAAAAATTATCCAGAAAGGATACATTGTGATAATACACAAAAACACGGTTGGTTGGGTAGTGCAATTAAAGAATGCTAAAACAAGCCAGGTTGTAACCGAGCTGTCACATACCGACCTAACGGAATTGTTGGATGAAATATCCCATTATCGTTCCGCATAACTGAATCACGCCCAGCAAGGCGTACGCCAATCAACAAGCCAAAATTAAAAAATTATGCAAACAATACAAGTCGGTGACACCGTGATGTTCACCAAAAAAAACGACCCATTGCATCTTTCCGGGATCCGCATAGTAAAGCGGATTTTTATAAAAAGCGGCAATGGTGTGACTCAGTACCACCACCCATGCCCGGTAAGCAGGGTTAAAAGAATAGACCTCGAATGCGGGGATATTCTATTAACCGCTGCGCAAGGTGAATTTCAAAAACTGGAAAAACCATGAATACTATTTTGGCATTTCTTATGTTCACCGGCGTAATGCTTATGCTACACAAAATCGCTGACCTGCTTAGCGAAATAATCAAACTTTTAAAAAAATGAAACAACATCCAATGCTTTTTTCGCCGCCAATGGTCACGGCTCTGATCGAAAACAGGAAGACCCAAACAAGAAGGATCATAAAGTTCCCACCCGACTTTGACGGGGAAACCGTTTACCAGAACGGGGGGGACGGCGTGAAATACGGTGGTGTCAACGGAGTAGGCACGGTTAATAGGATCTACCCGCGCTGGCAGGTAGGCGACAGGATTTGGGTAAAAGAAACGTGGAGGCCAAAGGGTCACAACTTTCCTACCGGGTGGCCCTACGAATACCGCGCTACCGCTGAGCAGGACGGAACGCCGACCGAAGGGCCATGGAAGCCATCCCTTTTCATGCCCCGCGAAGCCGCCCGAATATTTCTTTGGGTTACGGCTATTCGTTCGGAGCAGCTGCACGACATTACCGAGGCCGATTCGATTGCCGAGGGGGTAGAAAAATGGGAAGACGGCAATTTTAAGGCTTACGGGAAGTACGCTGGGAAATACCGTCACGCAAGGGATTCATATCTTAGCCTTTTTGAATCCTTATCTAGCCCGGAAGTTGTTGCGTCCAATCCATGGGTGACGGTAATCACTTTTCAAAAACTGGAAAAGCCATGAAACAGTACAATGTACTTTCACTTTTTGGAGGCATAGAATGTGGCCGGCTCGCAATGGAGCGGGCTGGGCTTCCCGTTGCAAACTACGCATCTAGCGAGGTTGATAAGTACGCAGTTAAGGTATCGGGGAATATGTGGCCGGGCATTCATCACCTTGGAGACGTTCGCGGCGTTCGGGCAAATGACTTGGGTTTTATTCCAGACATTATTTTTGCGGGCTTTCCTTGCCAAGGCTTTTCTTTTGCCGGTAAGGGGTTAAATTTTGAAGACCCAAGAAGTCAACTGTTTTTTGAATTTGTCCGCATATTGCAAGAGTGCCGCGAATTAAACCCTGAGGTTCTATTTTTAGGGGAAAATGTTCCCATGAAAAAAGCGGCCCAAATGGTGATAAGTGAAAGGATGGGACTTAACCCAACCCGGCAGCGGGGCGCACTCGTTTCGGCGCAAAACCGTGACCGCCTCTTCTGGACAAATATTAAGACAAAAAAAGTCGGGCTGTTTGGCGAAGTGCATAGCGATATTCCGCAGCCGTCAGACAAGCGTATATTTTTAATAGACATTTTAGAAAATGAAGTAAGTGAAAAGTACCTACTAAGCGATTTTGCCCTTGCAAGAGTTGAAAGAACCCGTTACTCAAAGCCAAAAGTAAATCCTGAAAAGTCCGGTACTGTAACCTGCGCAAACAATGGGTCTAAGTTAAGGCTAGATTCTGGAACGTCTTTAATAGGGTGCGTTAACGACAACGGATTCTTAAAAACGGACATAAACGGCACGCCAAAACCAAACCAGAGCAAGGCGGACTGTTTTACCGCCGGTGCAAATTCAGGGGGGAATCACTCACAAATGGATTTGATTATCCAGCAAGGGCAGGTGAATAACAAAGGAGGCGCAACCGTACGCCGTCTGACGCCGGTGGAAGTGTGTAGGCTCTTTACTCTTCCAGATGACTATTTTTACAAGCGAGGCAAGCAGGTTGTCAGCGATTCGCAGATTTACCGCCTTTGTGGAAACGGGTGGATAGTTGACCAAGTGGCGCACATTTTAACTTTCATAAAAAAATGAACCATGCTAACACAATTACAAAAAGAAATCCTTCAGTGCTGCCAAGAAAACGGCGGCACTATCAAAACAAGCCAGCTTTTGGGGGCGTTCAATAGCGCGTATTATGGCCATACCGTGATCGGCAACGCGCTAAAAGCTCTTGTTAGGGAAAAGGAGCTGAGCAAGGACGGGCGCGGGGTCTACTCAATAGGCGTAGGCACTAAGCCCGTGGTCGAACAAAATTTACTTTTTTGAAAATTTCAGACAAATGAGCCAACCCGTACGCATTCAAAGAAAAAGGACAAAGGGGTTTAATCTTCAAGCGCAGTCCCCTGACGGCGGACAAGTCGTAAGCGTGTGCCGACCTGGGAAATGGGGAAACAAGTTTAAAGTCGTGCAAAGCGGAGCCGCTTGGGCTGTTATGGAAGCTGGCATAAGCGTGAATCTTTGCCTGTTTAAAACTAAGGAGGAAGCCACACGTTGGTCGATACAAGCGTTTGTAACGGGCAAGCAGCTTTTTGGATGGGGAGAGATTGAAGAGCTTAGGGGCAAGCACCTTGCCTGTTTTTGCGAAATTGGCAGCCCCTGCCACGCAGACGAACTTTTAAAAGAAGCAAACAAATGAAAACGATACTGCCTATTTTATTATTAAAATCACGCCCTATATTCGGGCATAAATACACAAAAAATGAGTAACTTTGGAGGATGGACACATGAAGACGTAAGGGCGGCACAGGAAAGAGCAAAGGCAAATCCGAAACCACAAACGCCTACCCAAAAAATGCAGTCGCTTGGAAGGTTGCCCGGTGGGGTGATTGCCGACGTAATGGTTGGCATAGACCCCGGAACGCATACCGGGTTTGCAGTCAAGTATTGTTGGGAAACCCCTAATGAATGGAAGGAGGTGTCAACACTAACAATTTTTGAGGCAATGCAAAGGCTTCAAATACTAAACGAAATGGCTAGTGTTGCAGGAAAAACTATTTTTGTAAGGTTTGAGGATGCAAGGCTGCGTACATATTTCGGAAAGTCCGGCCCGGAAAAATGGAAGGGGGCTGGAAGCATTATGAGAGACTGCAAAATTTGGGAAGAAATGCTAACCTATCTTAAAATCCCGTTCGAGAAAGTACACCCCAAAAACGTAAAAGAAACGGATGCTAAAACCTTTAAAGGGCTGACAGGCTGGAAGGCCAGAACATCAATCCACGCAAGGGAGGCCGCATGGCAAATACTTTAGTTCTAAACAATTCAAATAAAAAAAACATGTCAAGCGAATTTAAGTACATCGTTCAAGGTTTACAAGTCCTTCACGCTCTTGAGGTTCTTGAGTACCACAATAAAACACTTCTATATGGAAGTGATGCAACGCGATCCGAATATAAGCAAGATGAGATTCGACGCTTAATAAGCCGAGTAAATGCGCTTTCGGTTGCTATTTCAATAGAAGATTCACCATGTGCCACACCTAAAATAGAAAATAAAAGTTGCTCGCAATTCGATACAACAAAATCTAGGCAAGGGTAATTACCCTACATAACTTACCGGAAAATCCACCGTAAAAAATAAAAACCATGTTACAAATAAAATTAAAGCCAGACTGGCCACAATCTAGCTTCGGTGAATATCACCAAGAAGCAAAAAAACAACTAGGGTTGCTGTGGTCGCTTTCTGACGATGCTACCATAGGGAATTGCGGAAACCTTAAACTTATATGGAGTCCAACCCGATGGAATTGGCTTTTAGAATCAGAGGGTAAAGAAATTGGACGTTTCGTGCTTCCTTTTACCGACAATTCCCTTATCCGTTTCCAAAAACTGTGTTCTAGCGAATTTCGCAGCACTGAATAATTTAAACTTTGACACATGAAAAACATAATTCTTTTCACCCTAATTTTTCAGTCTGCACTTTGCGCGGCGCAGGATCAGGGAATAAATTTGCCTTCTGGCGGCATGTTTGGCGGTTTTGAGTATTACCACCACCCAACTATCCCGATGGACAAAAATACATTTACGGTAATCACCCCTTCGGCAAAGCCAATTTTCAAAGAACTTCTTTTGGAATACGAGGCGTACTGCAACGAGATTGTGCTAGATACCATTACAGAGTACGGTAAGCTAATGCCCTACAAGCAAGGCTTTCCAGATACGGCTTGGATAGGCTACAAATGCGGGGAGTATAAGCGCGGAAGCCAAATTGTGCTGACAACCGGACTTCGCTCAGGCGGTTGGCAGGTTGTAGACGGCATGGGCAATGTATTAGAAGACCACCCCGATCCGGTGTACGTTAAAACAATCCACATTTGCTCTGTAAAGCGCGCTAGGGTTGAACCGTGGAGCGAACATTTTTGGAACTGGATAAAAAACTAAATGATGAAAAACGAAACAGCAATTGAAGTATTGACCGCGTTCAACGCATGGAGGCGCGGCGCGGAAATGCCCATGCCCAACCCACGCGAAGCCGGACAAGCCATCGACGTGGCAATTGAGGTAATGAAAAGTCCGAAAGGAGACGCAAATGATTTTGAGGTTAAACTTTATGCGCTGATAAACAAACATTGTAAGGCCGGATTAAAAAAGCCTGAGTTGATAGAGAAAATGAAATACGTTTTGCGATCTTGCGAGGTATCGTAACAACCAAGGCGTTAAAAAATAATTCGCAATGTCACTGCAAGGCTGTACATTTACCACATAAAAAGCAAAAAAAATGAGCTTAAAAATTAAGCAAGGAGTAGAGCCTATTGGAACCGAACACCACGCGCCCGGTAGCGTTGTTGGCTCTAATATCGAGAGGGCAGGCCATATTTACTACAGGGTACACGCCGTAACAGGGACAAACCCCTTCGTACCATTCGGCGACGAGCCGATAGTTTGGCTTCGGCTAAATCGAAAAACAGGGCATGACGCGCCTAGAGCCTACTCTTTACCGCTCAGTTTGTTTGTAGAATTTTTTGAACCTACAAGCGAGGCGGATGTTTTTTGGGAGCAGGTGAAAACCACCGACAAGCGCACCGCCAACGCAAAAGAGATTGACCTCCCAGAATTCAACAACCAATGAGGATACTTTTAATTTCCATTGTTATTTTGCTTGGATGCAAAGAGCAGATCCAACCCCCAACCACCTGCGAACAAATCCAGGGGGTTTGGCGCGGCGTGGACTACCCAAAAAACCTGTACTCATTTTCGGATGGTACAGCATGGACAAAGCAGATCTATTCAGGTGTAGTCATTTACCAAAACGATTATTCCTACAGCTGCAAGAGCGACACCATCAAACTGATTGATGTCACGGAGGGGACGCGCACGGTTTTTGCAGTAAACTTCCCTACCGACAGCACCGCCGTTTTGGATGGTGTTTTTTCGATTAAAATCAAGCGGGTAAAATAAAATGACATACAAAAAAGCCCTTCAAAAGTTTTCGGCAAAAAAGCTTTCTCATTTAAAGAAGCCAACCAAAAGAAAGAGAGATTTGGTTGAAATGTTTGCTTTCGCACTTATGGTAAAGCATAAAAAGTTTGGAGTGTAAAATAAACTAATATGGCAAGATTTATCAAACTACCTCAAAAGGACGGCAACAACATAGTCCTGTTAAACACGGACTATGTGGTAATGGCTAAGTACCACGACAACCGTGACGACCCATCGAACAGCGTTATTATCGAGGTTGCAAGAAATAGTCACACAGACTTATTGATCGTTGACTTTAAGTCAAAAGCGGATGCAACGGAGTTCCTACAAAAGAACTTCCTGATTTTTAATAGTTGAAAAAACCACAATTTGAGCAAAGACCTGTTCACGCGCAAGCGCATCAAGATTTCCGAACTATCCTTCAATACGGGGCAAGTCCCTGGCCTACCGAAAAACCCGCGCTTTATCCGGGATCAGAAATTCGAGGCCATGTGCCAGTCAATCCGCGAAGACCCTGAATACCTAGAGGTAAGAGAGGTTTTGATTTACGACTACCAAGGGGTAAACGTGGTAATAGCAGGTGAGATGCGGACACGCGGCGCAAAGCATGAAGGCCACAAGGAAGTACCGTGCAAGGTGTTCCCAGAAAGCACCCCTATTGAAAAAATACGGGCATACGCAATCAAAGACAATGCCCACTACGGAGAGTGGGATCAAGATTCGTTGGCAAATGACTGGGAGGCGGGTGAGTTGAAAGAATGGGGCGTTGATGAGGCAAGTTGGGGTGAAGTAAATGAGGAACAAGTGTTACCAGAAGGAGACGATTTGATTGGTGAAAAAAAAGGATTACCCCCAACACTTAAAATAACTTTTGAAGATGTTGAGCACCTGCAACAGGCAGAAATTGAGGTTATTGAAATACTGCAAAGATACAAAGGGTCATTTTACAGCCTTTCATGTGGTGAGGTATGATACTTAAAATCGCAAACAAAAAAGCCGTTCAATATTCCTGCAAAGTGTTTCATTATGCAAAATCGGTACCTATTTGGAATGTTGCATTTTCTGTTTTTAATGAGTTAGATGAATGGTGCGGGTGCATTGTTTTTGGGCGGGGCGCAAATAATAATCTGGCGGGTAGCCTTGGACTTCCACAGGGCGGTTGCATTGAACTGGTAAGAGTTGCACTAAATGGTAAGCAAGGATTAACAGGAAAGGCTTTGTCAATAGCATTAAGAATACTACCATCACATGCTCCATTGTGTAGGGTGGTTGTATCATACGCTGACCCGGAGCAGGGGCATATAGGAATTTTATACCAAGCAACAAACTGGACATACTTGGGAAGGACTAAGCCTGGGAAGCAATTAATTGACCCCAAAACAGGAAAGGTGCTTCACAAGCGTACTGCACACTCAAAGTATGGCACATCTGTTGGGCTTGAAAAAACAAAGGCAATGTTTAAGGAAAAGTATGTATTCCCCTTAAATAAGCGCGATAAGGTTTATATTTCAGGTATGGCAAAACCGTACCCAAAATGCGTTTAAAGCATAGTGTGCGATGTGCTTGGCAGCCTGCCAGGAAAGGGCGGTTCGATTCCGACCTAAACGCTCAAATATGGCCACAATGGCTTTCAAAAAAAAGTGAACTAACTACGGCACATCTACGGTGAAAAGAGTAAAACAGCCACACGGCGGGACATTGACAATTCCAGAAAAAGGAGACAGGTTTAACCCAAACGGGCCACCTCGCAAACTTACGTCCAAAATCATAGCGGATTTAAAGGCAGACGGGGTAGAAGCAGTTACGCCTATGAACGTTTCAGACGCGATTTCCGTACTACTAAACCTGACACTTGGCGACCTAAAAAGACTGGCATCCGATGAAAAGGCGGCGATACTAGTAAGGCGCACGGCGCGCAGGTTAGCAGCAGCAACCGACAGGGATTGGGACAAAGTGATAGCAGACAACCTTGACCGCGCGCACGGCAAAGCAAAACAGTCCACGGACATAACGAGCGGCGGTGAAAAGATTACAGGCGCGGACTTTTCAAAGTTGACGACCGACGAACTTCGTGCCCTTGCGAGCATAAGAAAAAAGGCAACTGAAAAAACGGATGGGGAAACATGAATTTACCGAGGCCGAATTTGACGGCGCACACAGCGAGCTTTGCAAACGTGAATTTCGCGACTTTGTAGAGGCGGTAAACCCTAACTACATTTTCAATTGGCATCACCTCGTTTTGATTGATGCGCTCCAGCGGTTGGCAGAAAGGAAGATAAGGCGGCTGATTGTGATGCTTCCCCCTCGGCATGGCAAAAGCGAATTAGTGTCTAGACTTTTTCCGGCATGGCTTTTCGGTAGGGATCCAAATGAACAAGTAATAGGCGCGTCATATTCCTTTGACCTAGCCAGTTCAATGAACCGAGACTGCCAGAAAATAATCAGTTCCGAGGCTTACAAAAAAATATTCCCAAACACAAGGCTAGCAGACGGGCGCGACACAGGCTCGGTAAAAACCTCAAAACGTTTTGACATTGTAGGCCATAAAGGCTACTACGTCAGCGCAGGTGTAGGAGGGGGTATAACCGGGGTGGGATGCACGTGTGGCATTGTTGACGACCCAGTAAAAGATGCTGCGCAGGCCGATAGCACAGTTTATAGAAACAGGGATTGGAATTGGTATCAAACAACTTTCAGAACGCGATTTGAGCCTAGGGCAATAGAGGCTTTTCTTATGACACGGTGGAACGAAGACGACACGGTTGGCCGCATCTTAGTGCAGGGAGTTGACGAATTTACAGAGGTTATTTCTTTGCCTGCAATTTGTGAATCAGGCGAGGAGGAGTACCGCGAAATCGGGGACGCACTTTGGGAAGACCGCTACCCGCGTGCCGACCTTTTAGCGATGTCCGACCCTTCAGGCACTTCTTTTATCGGTAGTAGGACATGGAACGCTCTTTACCAGCAACGCCCGGCAGCCGACGAAGGGAATATGATAAAGCGGCAATGGTTTCCAAGGTATGATATTCGAAACTTTGACCTTACAGGGAAGCGGGTAAACTTCTATTTTGATACTGCATACACCGACCAGGAAAAGAACGACCCGACCGCCGGGATAGCCTACGTAAAAGAAGGTGCGGATTTTTATGTTTTGGAATGTATAGCCAAATGGCTTGATTTTATAGGGCAAGTTGAGTTCGTAAAGGATTTTTGTGCAAGAAATGGTTACAGTAGACTATCTTTGGCACGAATTGAACCCAAGGCCACAGGCAAAAGCGTGGTGCAGGTGATGAAAAAGCAGACAGGGCTTAATGTAATAGAAGCGATAAGCCCGAAAGAATCCAAGCCAGCACGCGTAAATAGTATTTTATCGGTTGTCGAGGGCGGGCGCGTATATTTGCCTGAAGGCATGGAGTGGGTAGGGCTTTTCCTAGACGAATGCGCATCGTTCCCGAATGCGGCCCATGACGACAGGGTTGACTGCCTTACAGGAATGATCCTAAGCGAAAACGGACAAAAAAAGCCATTCAAAAGGCCAGTAAGATAAAATAACTTTTTATGGATACCGAAACAAAACCAGTTGGCCGACCAAAGGCTGCGCAGGAAGCCCCACAGGCGTTAACCGCCTATCAACACTTGCAAGAGGCATTCAAATCACTTGCAAAAGAGCAGGGCATTGACAAGCCCAACACCAGGATGCTTGCCATTGTGATTACAAACCTCTACCGAGGCGAGGGTAAAAATTTCATTTTGAGCGTACGACAAACGCTTCGCGGCTCAGTTGCAGCAACACGCACAGCCCGAGCAGTTGCGGAAAAGCCGAGAGGCGAACGCGAAACCCAACAGCGTTCGCTGACGACGACTTTGGGGAATT
>Ga0209591_10003197_pt1 | contig 19113 bp, 15 predicted proteins | sample MAT01_FD_187207 | JGI IMG/M metagenome (GOLD analysis project Ga0209591, IMG submission 187207) | Freshwater microbial communities from Lake Fryxell liftoff mats and glacier meltwater in Antarctica - MAT-01 (SPAdes) (version 2) | ecosystem: Environmental > Aquatic > Freshwater > Ice > Liftoff... | reverse complement strand
AGTACCTTTTAATTGTTCTTGTATTTTCATATCTATTTTAACACTTAACTATTTATTTATTCAACTGTAACCTCCTCCCAGAATCCCATTTTGCCATATTTTTCAATACGATCATTTACACGTTCTTTAGGGGTTTTGTGTGTTAATTCTCCTAAAGCTTTAGTGATATAAGTTTTTAAAATATCAGCTGCTCCTTTATAATCCCAATGAGCACCTCCAATTGGTTCATGTACAATTTCATCAACCAAACCAAAACCTTTCATATCGTTTGCAGTTAATTTTAATTGTTCAGCAGCAGTTTCTTTCTTTTCCCAGCTTCTCCAAAGGATTGAACTACAACTTTCTGGAGATATTACTGTGTACCAAGTATTTTCCATCATGAGTACTTTATCTCCAACACCAATACCTAAAGCGCCGCCACTAGCACCTTCTCCAATTATAACAATTACTATTGGAACTTTTAATCGAATCATTTCATATATATTTCTAGCAATAGCTTCTCCTTGACCTCTTTCTTCTGCTTCAAGCCCCGGAAATGCTCCTGGAGTATCTACTAATGCAATTACAGGCTTGTTAAATTTTTCGGCCAATTTCATCAATCTAAGCGCTTTTCTATAGCCTTCGGGATTAGCCATACCAAAATTGCGCATTTGACGCATTTTAGTATTTACTCCTTTTTGTTGCCCAATAACCATTATAGTTTCTCCATCTAATTGAGCAAAGCCGCCCACCATGGCTTTGTCGTCTTTTATATTTCTATCCCCATGAAGCTCTAAAAAATTAGTGAACATATTTTCTATGTACTTTAAAGTGTAGGGCCTGTCTGGATGTCGGCTTAATTGAACTTTTTGCCATGGGGTTAAATTAGCAGTGATCTCTAACCTTTTATCAATGATAGAGTCTTCTAATTGCTTTAGGGTAGAGTTATAATCAATTTTCGGATTTTTCTCTGCAAGCTTTTTAGTATCATCTATTTGTTCGTATAATTCCTTGATTGGCTTCTCAAAATCGAGGAATTGTCTATTGGGGTATTGAGGCATATTTGCAAATTAAGTAAGTAAAAATAGGGATTGCATTTTTTTTTGAAAAGATTTGTTTAAAAAAGGTGTTTCCCCTTATCTTTGCCGTCCTTTAAAAAGGATGGATCGGTAGTTCAGTTGGTTAGAATGCCGCCCTGTCACGGCGGAGGTCGCGGGTTCGAGTCCCGTCCGGTCCGCAAAAGCTTCTCAAATGAGGGGCTTTTTGCTTTTTAATACTGCTTCCACAACAAATACCGGAGTTTCGGTTGCATATATTACTTAAACTTAAAAATATCTACAAAGAGAAAAATAAATAAGTAAACGAAAATAGTTGCCTTTCTAAACGAAATTTAAAGAGTTATAACTTTTCATCTATATATGGTAGATGTTTAAAAAACCAAACAGGAAGTTCTGAAATTTTTACAGCCTCTGTTATTATGTCTTTTTCGATATTAGCTAATAATAAATGATCTGTATTATAAGTATCAATTATTATTAGATTATCATTACTGTCCGAGATAAATAAAAAAGTGAGCCATATTTTTTAGGATATGGCCCAAATTATATAGGTTTAGTTTACCACAACTTAACTATATGAACAATAGTACAAATTTTTCGGGTAATTCTGTTTTCGGACACTAATGAAAAATTATATAGCATTCATTAACCTTAATGTTCAACTTGATCAGAGATTCGCAAAAGCTGCTCAATTGAGCGGCTTTTTATATTTATGGATCACGTTAATTTTAATATTATTTAAAGCTAAACACTACAACATAATTGGTATTTTTTTTAAAAATAAGTATGTCAAATATCGAACTATAATAAAAGGTTTAAAGGAGATAGGTTTTTTTATACCTTGCAATTAAATAACCCTACAACATAAAAAGAAATACAATAAATAGGGTTGTTCAACCCTATTTATATTCCGCTATTGGAATGATACTTGTATCTGAAAACAAAAACATGAAAATTAGCCTACTAAGTCTTTTAATAGCAATTTTGTCTATTACAGCAATATCCTGCAAAAAAACAGATAGTGTATCCTCTGAATCCACCGCCAGTAAAATTGCACCAGACGGTTTTACATATCAGACTACTAAAATAGTGTCAGTTTCTATTAGCACCCTTTCAAACAAAAACAAGGCTTTTGCTGAAGTACCTTTAAAAATTTACATGCAGTCCAATGGTAAATTAGGGCAATTATTATACAAGGGTTTTACAAATGCTCAAGGAATACTGAAAATAAGCATGACTGTTCCTAGTTATTTAGATACGGTAATTATTGATCCTTCTTATCTTGGATTGGCAAGAAACATGAAAGCATATATCAGTGGAAATAGCCTTTCTTGTATCATCGGCGGTTCTAATAGCTGGGGAGGTAATATAGTAGGCACTCTTAGTGAAAAAATCAACAACTCATCAACGGTAAAAGGTACTTTGATCGGTTCAAACAGTAGCAATTTGTTTTCTTCTATGAACATCAATGGAGTAAAGACAAATATCAAGTTCACCTATCTCTCAGACTATGATCAACTTGGTCGCCCCTCAAAACGCGTAGACCCTTCAACTGAAATTTCTAAGGAAGATGTTGAAAATCTCAACGAATCTTTACCTGAAGGAGTGTCGGTAGCAACTCGGATACCTGAATATGTTGATAAACTCGCAGCTTCCAATATTGAAGTGATTTTAGATGGAGAAGTATTTGCAAGTTTCGTTTTTGAAGGTTCGGCATTCAATAATGTATTAGGATTTTACACCTACAATACCAAGAATCCTCCTGCAACGCTTGCCGATATTAATGAGATTAAGTTCGTACTTCCGAATGCCAGCTTTAAAGGTAGCGGCGGCGGAATGGTATCGGGCGATAGAATAAGTCTTGGCATATTCCCCGCAGGAACCACTATCGGTTTGGTATTATTTCAGAATGCTTGGAATGGAAAAGAAGTAGATGTTAACGCACCCGCGTTTTTCACAGACTCACGTTTCAATCCAGAAAAAAGCGATGAGCAGAAAAAACACAGCGTATTACTGAAAAAAAGTGATAAAAAGCTAGCTGTTGCATTTGAGGATGAGCGCAGAGACGGTTCATCTGACAACGACTTTAACGATATTGTAGTATTTCTATCTTCTTCTAACGCAAGTATGTCATTTTCAGAAGATAATATGAAGGAAGAAGTAAAACCAATCGATTCCGATGGTGATGTTATAAAAGATATGTTTGATGGATATCCGAACGATCCTGCACGTGCATTCTCTAATATCTATCCTTCTCCTACTTCACCCCATGATAATGATGTTTGGGGAACCCTTGCATTTGAAGACCTTTTTCCTAATACAGGTGACTATGATCTGAATGACCTTGTTGTTCGCTACCGTTACAAAATGGTAACTAATGCTCAAAACGAAGTCGTAGAAATGTTCGCATACTTCCAGCCTTTGGCAGCTGGTGCCACATATAGGAACGGATTTGGAATACAATTTCCTTTCAGTAGCGATTTGATTAGATCGGTAACAGGTGGAAAAACCTCCGCTGGTATCACTAAATTCAATAGCAACGGAACAGAAGCAGGACAAAAGAATGCAGTAATTATCCCATTCGATGATTGCTCGGTTTTGCTTAAAAATTCCAATGGCGCTTTCTTCGTTAATACTACTAATGAGCAATCAAAAGTAACTGCCGACGTCATTACAATGTTTATCACATTCAAATCGCCAATTTCTTCTGATATTGTAGGAAGAGAACCTTTTAACCCATTCCTGATTAGTAACCTGAACAGAGGTATAGAAGTGCACCTTCCTGGTTCAAGTCCCACCGATCTCGCCGATCTTACCAAGCTTGGTACAGGAGATGATGCAAGCAATCCAGCAAAAAATATTTTTTATCTTACCAAAAATAATTACCCATGGGCTTTAAATTTTTACCAAAATTTTCAATATCCTTTAGAGCGTGCCCCAATCAATACTGCTTATCTCTACTTTTTTGAGTGGGCATTATCAGGTGGCAAACAATACAAAGACTGGTATTTGAATACCGATGCAGGTTATAGGAATTCCAAGAATATTTATTCTAAATAAAATTACAAGAAGTATTTTTTAATAATAGAGATCGGCCCTTCGCCGGTCTCTTATTTTTTATTGATTAGTTCAAAGCAAGACTAAACAAATTTATTATTAACTATGCTCCCTTGCACTTTTGACTACCATTTTAAAATGACGTTAGTCCACATAAGGCTTCTACAAAAAGAACTTTTTTAGAAGAATCTAATTTTTTTGTGTGGGGTCTTGTGAAAATATTTTAATTACTATTCCCAAAAATAAACACTGGAGTTTCAGTAGCATTTACTATTACTTTACCAGCATTTATCTTAACTTTTTGCATTTTCATATTATCAGCTCCAGCATTTGGAGTATATATAAACGCAGTATTATATTTCCCTATATTCAATAGATAATCCCCCATTCGCGCCCTTTCATCTGGTAAATATATAGCATACATTAACTGGCCTTTATTATTTTGATATTGATCTACGATTGGATCCTGACTTATCGTTTTTTGGTATGAATAATTTCCAAACAATTTGTTTGTTTGATAAAGAAAATCAGCTGCTGGTCGTCTTGTTTCATCAGATTTTATCAACCCGCTTGTTGCATATAATCCATTGGAGTTTGGATTATCATCATATAACTGATAAAAAAATAATTTTTGTATACCATTCCTTGCATAAAGTAATGAAGTTCTAAGCACCCAATCTGCCTGTGTTTGTAAAGCAGTTTTATTCCATATAGGAATTGCTTTATTGGGACTACCCTGATTAATATCATACCCAGCTTCTGTAACCCAAACAGGCATTCCATTTAAATATTGATTAGCTACCGAAATAAAATCTTTTGCTATTGCTGCAGCATCAACACCTGGTGCAGATTTTTCAGGGGCCATTCCTCTTTCTTTAATAGGATCATTTGTATATAAGTGATAATTAATAATATCCCAACATACATTTATAGTTCCATCTTTTTTATACCCTCTAAACTCTTTACACCAATCAATCATACCTCGTAAATAATCGGTATTTGCCAATGCAACACCTGCCATAACTACCTGAACTTTATCATCTGCATTTTTTACTCCTACACCAATGCCCATAGTATTTTTATGCCCATCATAAAATGCAGATAAGTTAGCAGCATATTCTCTTGCAGTTTGATAAGCTTTTCTACCCTTCCACCATTTATCGCGCTCATTGTCGCATTCAATGTATTTAATTAAATTCATTCCAATTTTAACTGTGTTAGATTGATCTCCTGTCCACCTTTTAGCAGTATTCACTTTTACCAATGAAGGATTTAATGTTGAATTATTACCATATCTGGCGATAAATTGAAATGCAACTTTAGCTTGATCAATATATGAACGAGGATCTGATAGATTAGCGTTGAACTTAACAGGATTATTCTCATTATTTCTAAGGTTTTCTGGATATGTTGAAAGTATCCAATCGGGAATGGTTTTTAAACAAGCAAGTACTTCAATTCCTTCTCTTTTACATCTTTCATAAATTGCATCGTAGTTCCACCCTCCATCATGAGTGGGATTAAAAGTGTATTGCCCATTTGTAAGCTCAAGTTTTTTCCAATCCATATAATGTCTAAACCCTGTAAAAGCTTTTACAACGTTCATTTTTTCTTCATCAATCATTAAAGGATTCTTTTTGCCATCTTCAAAATTCCATTCATACCCATTTATACCAAAGAAGTTGGATAGAGAAACTTTTGGGTTTACAGAAGATTTAAAAGGATCGGGCTTTTTATAATACCCGTACAATTCAATTTCAGTTGGGAAAACATCACCAGAACGAATCATTAAATAACGAATATTTTTTATTGCTCCGTCAAGCTTAAACTGCTTTAATTTTTTTGGATTGGGGCCAACCCATTCATCATATTGATTACCTGTAAATATTGCAATCGGTATCCTTTTCCAGTTCCCGTCAATTGCATAAATAATTGTAGGAGTTTCAGATACTCCCTTCCAATCAAACAATTTTATTGCATCAATTTTTAATACTTCACCTTGAAGAATAGGATAATAAGATTCGTAATATTTAATTAGCTTACCATCCCCAGTAAATATATCGGTATGAACTTCTTTGTCGAACAATTGACCCAAGCCATTTGTAGCATTGTTAAGCTGGTACCATCTTTTAGGGTCGATAGGGATTTTGTTAACAAGAGTAAAAGTTGATTGACTCGATCCATTAAGAACTAGGGTAATTATAAAAACTGTAAGTATACAACACTTCATACAGTGTAAATTTAATCAATAAAATAACTGAAAAGTATTAGAAAAATTTTTTTATAAACTCATCTTCTTTAAGCTCAGCCAAATTTTCTACACTTAAGGGCTTACTAATAAACTGCGCAACTACAGCATACTCCTTGGCATGTAAAAGGTCTTCAGGATCTATAGTAGAAGAAAGTATTACCACTTTAGTATTGGGCAACTTTTCGGCGTATTGAGCAATGTAGGCATCTAAAAAATCCCATCCATTTATAACTGGCATATTAATATCTAGCAAAATTAAATTGGGTGCTACTTCTTGAGGATTTGTATTTTCAGAAAAAAGTGTTTCCAAAAAAATCAACGCGTCACTTCCATCAATTGCAGTAAATATTTCATTAGCAAAGCCTGTACGCTTAAGCAATAGCCTTGAGATAGTAAGAGAAATACTATCGTCATCTATACAAAGTACTTTATTAATCATATAATATTAAAAATCTGACAATAAATTAATTGAATAAAATTATTGATAATTCTCCACAAAACATAACCATTTATATAAGTTGTGAAAAATACAGCAATCATGGTATTTAATTACCGGCGTTTAGCTTTTTCCCAAAGCACAGATTGCTCTTTAAAAAGATGTCGAAACATGCCTGCAATTACCGCATAATTCATTAAACAGAAATAATACGGGATAAAAAATATTTTTACTTTCATTTCTCTTTTTTCTAATACCCAACCTAAAATTGCAGCAATATAGATACTGCTTTGCAAGAGCATCATCAATCCATAAATGGATACAAACCCTGATTGAGTCACTAAGTATATATTAATAAATAATGCAATGATCATTAAATAAGGAGTTACTACCCACCTTAAAATTCGGTGACTAATATATTGAAAAGTAAGGATTGGGTTTTTAAAAGGTAATAATAATTTTTTTAGTCTTATTGTAGATTGAATACCTCCAGCAGCAATTCTGATTTTTCGTTTTAGTTCTTCACTAGTATCTGAAGAAGCTTTCTCTAAAGCATAGGCTTCCGGTTCATAAACAATTTTAAAACCTTTTAGCGCAATATTCATCGAAATCATAAAATCATCTAATATAGTATCGGGTTCAACTGGTTGATATAAGTTAGTTCTAATACTAAACAATTCTCCGGCCGCACCTACAACAGAGTATAATTCAGAATCCCACTTTTTCAGTTTAGACTCATATTTCCAATAAAATCCTTCTCCCGCGGTTGCATCTGAACTATCTTCTATCTGTACTCTTTTTTCGCCTGCAATTGCGCCAACCTTATGGTCTTTATAATGCCTGCATATTTTTAATAATGCTTCTTTATTTACTAAAGTGTTTGCGTCGGTAAAAACTACAATTTCTGTTGTTACTTCAAGCATTGCTCTATGAACAGCTGCAATTTTACCACTTCTAATATCGATGTGCATACATTTAATTTCAGGGTACTTTGCAACTATTAAAGGTGTTTCATCGGTAGAACCATCAGTAATAAAAATATACTTGATTTTATCTTTAGTATAATCTAAATCAAGTGTATTAATAATTTTTTCTTCTATACAATACGCTTCATTAAATGCAGCAACAATAACAGTTAAAGTAGGCGTATATATTGGATAGGTTACATTTTTGGGATAGATTAACTGCTTAATTTTTAATAAGATATACAAAAGCAACCCATACCCGATATAAGTATAGGCAATAAAGAAAACTACTATCCAAAAAATAATTATCATACTCAATTGTTATGGTCGATATCCTAAAAAATTACTTTTTACAGAATTTGTAAAATTCCAGCAAATAGCTCTGATTAATTGCTTTGAATAACTGAAATTATTTTCTTTTAAATAACTCAACATATTGCGAGGTGCAACAAATAATATAAAATAAAAGAAAAAGAAAAGTTTAGGAAAAAAAGAGGCGTTTCTACGAATAAATAAAATCCTATTTCTATTCATAAAATATTCTTTCAGGGCACTTTTTTTCCCTACGGAAATAGACTCTTTATGGTAAATAACTGCATTGGTATTGATCCAAATTTCGAAACCGGCCTTTTTAATTCTAGCACACCAATCTAACTCTTCATAATAAAGGAAAAAATTCTCAGCCATCAATCCCACTTTATTAATAACTGACCTACTAACCATCATTGCAGCACCATGAGCAAACGCGGTTTTACCTGTGATTGAATTATACTGTCCATTATCAATTTCAAATTGTCCTACACAACTATTTCTCGCTGTATAATAATTCATTTCTGTATATCCAACATACTGCAATAAATTGGGTTGATCATAATAGAGTAGTTTAGGGGAAATGACACCAACACCACTGTTTTCGATTAATGTTTGTAATAAACTTTCTATTAAATTGGAGGTAAATATGGTATCATTATTTACTAAAAACAAGAAATCACCAGTGGCAGAGTGAATCCCTAAATTATTGCCGCCAGCAAAGCCGAGATTTTTTTCAGACCTAATAAAAATAAATTCCGGATATTTTGTATCCCAATAAGGTATTGAATTTATATCACTACCATTGTCAATAACAATTATTTCAATATTAGAGTAGGTATTATACTTTATAATAGAATTGAGCAAATCATCAGTAACTTGACGTTGATTGAAGTTTACTGAAATTATGGAAATTTTATTCATTTAGTAAATAATTCTAATTAATGTTGTAATTTATTTAAATTAGCGCAAAAAGAAAAAAAACAATTGAATATGGGGATGGAACAGGATGAATTTTCTGAAATAAACAAGTCTTTTGATCAATTTATAACAGAATTGCAAAAGCAGCCAGTTCCTGAAAAAAAAATCATTGAACTTTCAATTAAGTTCCAGCAAGTAATGCATCAACAATCTAAGCAATTTATTGACTCAGGGCATGAAAGTGAAATTCAAGAAACAACAATTACAATAAATTTAAAAAAACTCAACAGAGAAAGAAATTTTTTTGAAAAATCTAATTTACAATATAAAGCAAGCAAATGGGCCAAAGGTTTAGTACTTTCTTCTGCAGGGATATTATTTATAACAATTGGTTTTATATTAATTGTAACACCTGCATCACCAGAATTTGAAATTGCCACTATATTCTACTTTAATGAATTTGATGGATTTACAGTAATGGACATGTTTGCGCTAGTACTAATTTTTATAGGTATATTTTTCTTTATCCGTGCATTTATAGAAAAAGAAAAAAACTAATCTCAGGAATTTCGTTTTTGATCAATTAAATCAAGAATTTTGGCATCTACATTAACATCAAATTTTCGGGCAAAAAATTGATTTGATTCAATTAATAAATTGAAGTCATTACTTGTAAACACTTTTGGATTTTTTTTCCCTTCAGACCAGTCAATAAACCTTAGATTATTGTTGATAATATCTTCTTTATAAATTGAATTAAATAAGATTGTTTGAAAAAAAAACTCATCTGGTGCCCAAGTAAATTTAAAAAAACGAACAAGGTCTGGATTTTTAGCAATTTTAGCTATTATATATTCTACATGCTTTTTAGAAATTGTAAACCATTGAGATCTACCAACAATTGTAATATTTTCAGGTATTTTTCGCTCAGGTAAAATAAAATTTAATATATTTTGAAGTTGATATTTTCCTAGAAATTTAAAATTAGTTAGATGATACTGAGCAACCCTGCTTTTAGCTTCAGTCCACTCGGTATTTATATCTAAACTATGCATAAAAGCCTTACCCTTGTTCGCATTCAAAAAATCATGAAAAGATGATATGGGTTTTAGTAAATAATCTTGGCCACTTAATAAATTTAAAAACGAAAAATTGGGCACTTCCTCAATTATTTCCTTGAAGCTATTTACAGTAGCTTCTATCATAGAAAATGCAGCCCAATATACTTTTACGCGTTTTTTAATAAATCGCACATTAGTATGATTTACAAAAATATTTTTAAACTCATTTACATCGAACTTAAGATCAACATGTATATAAATTAAATCATCTTTATATTTCAATAAATCCACGATCCTTACCAAATTATTTGGCGAAGGATAATTATGCGCTATTATGAGATGTACAATTATCAAAAGTTAAATTTATTTTTTATAAACCTTCTATAATACACACGTGTTTGTATATAACCGAATACAAATATGTTTGAAAATTTAAAAGGAATAAATTTATTAAGATGATAATAACCAAAAAATAATCCAACCAATAATGGAAATATGGTGCAGAGAGCTACTCCATATAGATTTCCAAAGATAAAAATACCCAAAAAATCACCAGTTACATTCATAATCACCATTAAAATAACTTTAATGAAATTTATTTTAGGTTGATGAATTATATCGAGACTAACCCCAATAAATCGATCGATCGGATAAAAAACAGCCAGTACCATCATAATTCTATAAACATTGGCAGCTTCTGTATTCACGTATTTACCACCACCCAATAAACCAACTGCAATATCAGCAAATAAAATCCCCCCAATAGTTAAAGGTATAAATGCATAAAAAAGCGCACCTGCATATTTTTGCAAAATATACACTACTTCTTTTAAGTTATTTCTATTATATGCTTTTGCCATAGAAGACATTCCAGTTGATACTGTACTTCTAATGGGTATTTCAATTAGTTCCATTAACCTAAGAGGAATATTGTATATAGCTAAAGCAGCTGGACCTAATAAAAAAGTTATAATAAATGTATCAGAACTACGCAACAAATTAGTACTAATGGAAGTACCAACACTAAATTTGCCAAAATGATAAACCTCCAAAACACATCGCTTTGTTCTATTAAAAACAGTACTAATATGTGTCCACTTAAAAAGTAATACTAAAATACTAACAAATACATTAATCAAAAAATTGACCAATAGTAAATGATCCAGATTTACTTGTTCAAAGAAAATTAAAAACAACAAACAAATAATAAATGAGCCTTGACTAAGTAATCTTAAAATTAATAATTTCCCAAAACTTTGATCAGCCTGTAAAATCCAAGAAGCTATGCTAGAAGGCAAAGTTGCTAAAAAAGTAAGTCCAAACCATTTAATTGTTACAAGAATAGCTGGGTTATTAAAAAACTTAAAAAAAGGCAAAATTACTAAATTGGCAATTACAAGAATAGCAGTAATACAGATTGCCAAAAACCAAATAGATCCAATTACTTCCTTAGCTCTCTTTTCTTCGGCGCCTGTATAAAAAGTAATTAAAGCTATTTGTAAAAACCCAGTTCTAAAAGTGTCGAGTAATACAAATAACGTTTGAAAGAAAAACCAATAACCAATATCTTCTTTAGCCATTGATCTAAAAAGAATTGCGATAGTTATCATTGCCAATATTGACATCAAAATATTTCCTGTAAAAGAAAGAAAATGCTTGTTATTAATTTTTTTATAAATAGATCCCAGCATAATTCAAGCAATTTATTTAAAGCGAGTTTTAAATACTTTATTAAAAATGTTTTCTATTTTTTTAATTAGCCTACCCCATTCTGTTGCTTTTGGAGTATTCATCCACAATGTTTTGCTCAAATATCGAAAAAATAATTCTTGAAACAATATATTTCCTTTATAACTAGGATAAATAGGTTTACGTCCAATAAAATGAATAATATTAGGATTACTCTCAGTTCCATCGCTAAAATAATTCCACATTGGATCAATCTGTTTCCATTGATTAGGCAAAACAACATTCAACCCATATTGATCAGGATATTGTGCATATTTTTTATTATGATTAATACATTCAACTACTTTTTGAGTAACTTCAAAATTTCTCCATTTCTGCATATCTATCATCAGCAAACCAGAATTAAAATAAGGCAAATCACCGCTTAAACCTAATAATTTATAGTTTAAAATTCCACCCCATTTATTTGCAAATAATTTAACCCGGGGATCAACAACTGCAGCAACTATATTATCACCCAAATCTATTTCAAAAATTGCCCTAATATCAGTCAGAACCAACATATCTACATCGAGGTACAATATCTTATTTATATGATCTCCAATCAAATAAGGTATCAATAATCGCATATAAATATTTTGAGGAAAAGAGCTAAAATCAATTGGAAAATTATACTCTTTTAAACTTACACCTTCAAGGTCAATCCAAATAATATCAATTTTGTGGAAATTAAAACTTTTCTCAAGTTTCTGTTTATTTACTGTAGATATATCATCGGCTAAAATAAAAAAATGAATAACTTGATCGCCTTGATAATTACTTTCAATAGACTTTATTAATGCAGCCAATAAAACAAGAAATGTTTCATCTGTTGTAACTATAATATTTATATCAATATTGGTTTTCATTTTAAAAACACATTAAATAAAGCAAAATTGAAAACTATTTATAATTATTTTCAAATTGATTAATATGATCATAAATTTTTAAGACATTGTTTTCCCAAGAGTGAGTTGCGGCAAAATCTTTTCTTGCTTTAATTAACTCATCACTATTCTCATTTAATGCTCTCTCAATTAGTATCACATATTCTTCGGCTGTGTTTCCTAGGTAAGTATATTCACTAAAAACTTCTTCCATAAATGGGGTTTTAGTGGCTATTACAGGTTTACCCATTGCCAAATACTCATCTATTTTTCTTGGATAATTACCAATTGTAACCTGACTGAGTATTTGTGGGTTCAAACAAATATCAAATGAATTTATATATTTTGGCAAATCACTTGGAGGCTTTGATCCTAAGAAGTAAACATTACCTGTTTGATGCAATTCACTTTGTTCAAACTCTTCATCTTCAGGACCAACCAACACTATGCTCCAATCTGGTTTGGTTTTTGCGATTTCGAGTAATATCGAAATGTTTAACCTAAAACCAATTAATGCACCTACATAACCAATAATGGGTTTATTCAGGGGTAAAATATCGGCAGGAATTGTTAGTTCCTTAATACTAGAAAATTCTTCAATATCGCATCCTTGTCCTATATTGAAAGATTTAGGATTATACTGTTTGCAATAATTGGCCATATAGGAGGAGTTAGATAAACAGATATCGCTTTTGGCAATTAACTCAGGCTCTAGCTTTTCTCCATGTTTTTTCCAATAATCTACAGCAAGCATATAATCTCTCGAATAATAAATGCTTATTGTTGGAAGCAGCATCTCTTTCAAATAAAAACTCTTGAAAATATCGTTATCATTAAACAAAATATAATTTTTAAACCCTAAAAGCTCAACTGCCTCTTTTATACTATTTGCAAATTTTTTATTATTTATTTTATTAAAATACTCAAATATTTGTTGATTGTTAATCCAATTGATAGACTCAACCATTCTATTGGGATAAAGATTCCACAAATTATTTTCAATAACCACTAGACCATTTTCTTTGCCTTTAACTACATTAATCCTTTTTTGAATTTTAGGGTCGCTTTTTTTAGTAATTGCTGTAATTCTATCAAGTGGAGAATTTACATACAATACCCGATTGTTTTTACTGAATTCTTTTGCAATATTTTTACAATTGCTTCCAATTTCAACATCCCATGGCTGTTGACCAACAACTAATATATCTCTTCCTTTTATCATTTAATCAATTGAATTAGGTTAATGTCATTTTGTTGTTGATCATCTATTCTTCTGATAACTACAATTAATGCAGTAACAAGATAAAAATAAACATTGGATGGGAATTGGACTAATGCTTCTTGAGGATAGTTCCCAATATGAAAGGCAAAAACAACAAGCACCATTGAAAGACTGTATGATTTAAGGGATGGATCCTTTATAGCATAATAATTGATTATACCAACCCTGAGTATTGTAAACATTAATATGCAAAAAAGCAGAAGGCCAATCCAACCCATTTCCACGGCTACTCTAACATATCCGCTATCTGGGGGAAATTGTGCCAAAAACGATTGAGGTGCAAATCTTTGCCCCCACGTTCCAGTAGCACCTAAACCGCCACCCATTGGATGAGAAAGTATATAGGGTTGAATTCTTTTTTGGTTTAATTTTCGAACATTAAATGAAGCATCCTCGGAAGGATTAAAGGCAGATTGGAATCGATAAATTGCTTGATTGGAAGTAGGCATGAAAATTAATATAGCCATAAGAAAGGCCCCAACAATACCCATAAGAAGTACTTTCTTATTAAATCGTAAAATAGCAAACATTACCATAGCTATTGGTGGCAAAACAAATGCACCTCTTGTGCCTGAATAAAGCATGGAAAATAAACATGTAGCTGCGCATATTCCTAATAAGTACTTTTTATACAACTGCATTGGACCTGTCATTAAACCAATACATAGCAAACTACTTACAACCATATTATAAGAAAAAGCAACAGGGTCGGTAAATATTGAGAACTTACGCCATTCACCATTTATAAATAATAATAAAGCAATATTAGGGTCTGAATACAAATATTTTTCTTCAAAATCTGTAAATCCAATAAACTGTTGTTTTAGTCCATATAAAGCAGCAAAAAATGATAATATCAACCACAATTTGAAAATTAAAATAATAAATTCTTTAGTGCGAATATTATAAATGAAAATGAAGTACATCAACATGATAACTGCAACAGACCTAACAGTATACACCCAAGCTAATCGAGATTCTGCAGCAGGATTAATTACTTCTAACAAGTTATAAATAATCCAAACCAATACTACAATACTAATTGGTCCTTTGAAAATCTCCCATTCCTTTTTCTTTTTTTTTTGAATAAATAAACCTAAAATGAAAAACAAAATCATTCCATCCATTAGTGTTCCCAGAGGAAAATCAATTCCAAACTTACCAACATACATAATTATATATGCTAAGAATAAATAAAGTAGTACCCCAAATTTTGGATAAACAACTAACCCGTAAATTATAGGTAACCCTACTAAAGTTAATAAAATTAAAACGCCAGGTACAAAACCATATTGAGCTATAATAAAAGAAAAAACTATCGAAACAGCCAATAAAAAAATAAACCCTGCAATGCCTCCCAACTTCTCTTTTAAAAATAAATTATATAAAAATTCCTTAAAATTAAATTTTTTATTTTCGCTCTTATTGCCTGTAGATATATGAAATTGATTACCCATTATAAAAACAAGAGTTTAATAAAAAAATAAAATACACTAAAAAAAGCTAAAATCAATGCTGCATTTTTAGTGTTTTTTTCTATCAAGCTTCGCTGATATTCAGCTTGCTCTTCTGATGTTCTTTTAGGTATGGATGATTCAACTCTCAATTGGTAATTTTAAGTTATATGGGTAATTCATTTGGAATGAAAAAATAATCTAAAGTTACTTCACCATGATAAGGAACTAATTTATTATTACTATACACTTTAGTTTTATATCCTAGAGATTCCATAAGGCTTATACAATCATTCTTTCTATCATTATTCCATAGTTCAGCAAATACTATTGGTCGATGTTCTAACAATAATTTTTTAGCACCTTTAAGTACATAAATTTCATAGTTTTCAACATCAATTTTAATAGCTGCAACTTTATTAGAACTTAGTTCTTCTAGTAAATTATCTAAAGGTATAATAGCGATTTTTTCTGTAATTAAAGTTGATGCTTTTTCACTAACATCAACAACACGACTCAAACCTTGTTTTTTAACTCCATTTTCAATTGGGGTAGTTACTTCGACCGTCCCTTCTTTTTCGCCAATAGCTATTTTTCTAGGATTTACGTTTTTTATATTAAAATGATTTAATACTTTAATAACAGTATTGAAATTGGCACTAATTGGTTCAAATGAAAAAATAGTTCTATTTGGATAATGTTTTGCCAAAGTAGCGGTAGTTACACCAATATTTGCACCCACATCTATTATTATCGAACCATGCGTTTTATTGATCATATCTAAAAAAAACAAAAAATCTTTATCCTCTTTAAAAAATTTCATCCGATATATCGAAAAAATAGAAAAACTAAATAAGTAATTATCATACCCAAGGATTTTTTGCAAAAAAAGTTGAAAACGTGATTTCATAATTTAATTTTTTTTAAAACTTATTTAACTTATCGTTATAATGTTTGGTTGCAACTGATCTTTTATTGGCATTATTCGCTTGCATTAATGAGATTAATTGAAAATAGATAAATTTAGGAATACCCCACAAAGATTGATAAATTTTAGGATCAGCTTTGCCAAACATTAATGAAAGTAAAAAGCCAATAACAAATAACAGGATAGCACAAAACCAGATAATCGCAATAAAAGGATTAAATAATAGATTAATGATAAAAAAGCATATAGATAATAAAAGGAAAATAAATAAAGGTGGCCTTAATAAAACCAAGCCAAATAACAATTGATTCCAACTAAATTTGAACAACCCTTTTGCAATTAAATTAAAGCCAAATGAAAAATATTTGAACCATGTATTAATCCACCTTGCACGTTGATTTATAAGCTGATCTGAATGAGCTGTTTTCTCATCATATACAATTGCATGTTCAGCAAAAGCAATTCTATATCCTTTACCTACAATTTGTTTTTGGAGGATTTTGTCGAAACCTGCCCCAACTATATCTAAATGTGCTAAACAGTCCTTATACAATTGAACAGTAAACGCCATACCCGAACCTGATAAAGTAGCAGAAGAGCCATCAGCAAAAAGCAGTTTCCCATCGTAAAAATGATAATAAATATCTCTTGCTGCATCTAATGCTGCATACATTGTATTAAAGCTCTTTGCCGCTCTTAGACCTTGTACGGCAATAAAGCCTTTATCAAAATACTTATTAAGTTCATTTAGATATTCAGGATGAACAAGGTTATCACTATCAATAATAGTTAATCTATTGTGCGGCCTTATAAAATTGTTAATAGCATAAAAATGTGAACGAGTATTGCTTGCCAATATTTTTTCTGGCCGAAGAAGTATTATCCGATCATCATCAAAAGACAAATCAGAAATATCGCATTTGTCTGCAACTATATAAATTAAATAATTAGAATAATTTAATTGTAAAATCGATCTAACTACTCCATGCAACAAATTAGTTTGTTCATATGCAGTTACAATAATTGCATAGTCGGCTTCTTCTGAATTTGAACTAATTAAAGTTTGCTTTTTCTTGCTTTTAACAATATAAATCGCTAATAATAAAATAGGCATAATTAGATTAAATCCAATATAACATTGAAATACTTGCCAAATAAAATGCATAATATTTTGGAGCATTCTATATCTTTTAATATTTATTTTGGAACACGCTCTAGTCTATTATATTGAACCTTATTAAGAACCCAACCTATAAACTTGTTATCCAATTTACTTAAAAATTGAATATGGGGTTTATTACTAGCTTTAATTGCGTCTCCAGAAGAAAATACACCTAATATTTTATCGGCTACTACAATCCACTCTCTAGATTTATTTAAACGATCTAAGGAAGGTATTTCAACTATAATAATATCAAAAACATCTCTTAAGTAATTAAATTTAGGAATAACAATACTTTCATCACAAAATTCAAATAAAGAAGTATCTCCACCTCTATTACCCATGATACTTACTTTGCCATTTCTTATTATATCTGCAACCGAAAGTCTATTCTTTAGATAATCTTCTAAAAAATAAGTTGAATCACTAATTTTTGTAATTGAAGGTTCTTCAAAATTTCCATCTATTAATAACACTTTTTTATTCACCATTGAAAGGGCATAAGCTAACCCAAGTGAAATTAAACTTTTACCTTCTCCACTATGTAAGCTTGTTACAACTATCATTTTCTTGTTCTCCATACTCTGAACAACTTCAAAACGCAATGAACGGAGTAGGTTTTTGAAAGCTATCGTATTTCTATTTATTTCATCTCCTTTTGATAGACTTGATAAATCGAGCATTGAAGTATTAATAAAGGGTAGAAATGACAAAACCGGATTACCTGTTTGATTGGCAAGATCAGCTGAGTTTTGAACTGAATGATCTAAATAAAAGATTACGAAAAGCACAACTAGACAAAAAACAAAACTAAGAATACCACTAAGCAAAACTAACAAAAGCTTTTTAGAAGGTTGCGCTTGACCTGGCATTGCCATTTCTATTTGTCGCAATTGCATCCCTAAACTTGTTTCATAGGAAGTTCTATTGAATTTATTCAAAATCTCTAGATATTCTTTTCCTGCTACATCTACAGCTCCCTCATAGTTTTGTATCAATGCCTCATGTGGAACTAATAAATCGAATTTTTTATTTAATCGCTCTATTTCTTCATTAATAGACTTAATACCACCAATTGCTAAATCTCTTGAAATTTCAAGTGTAATTCTTTGTTGAATAAGTGACTGCTTATTAGAAAATGGACTAACCAACAATTTATCGGTTGATATTAAAACTTGCTCATCTAATAATGCTTTTAAAGAATCTTGTTTAAATTGAATTTTTTTATCATAATTACTTTTAATTAATTCAACTGTTACATTTTTTAATTGTTCTCTTATAGAAATAATGGATTGATTTACAGCAACAATAGTACTCTCTAAATACTTTCTATCTTTCGGATTAAATTTAGCATCAATTCCAGCAATAGCAACATTAAACGACTCGACATCTTTATTAGCAACTTGGAGCCTATTTTCATAATCAGTTATCTGTGAATATAAACTTTTTGCTTGTTCATTCAGATTTAAGATGCGATTTTTAATTTTGTAATCCCTCAACAACTTCATTTTATTATTCATTGAGTCGTACTTTTGCTTCATCAATGTATCTAAAAAATTTACAGCCCTCAATTGATTAGATCTTGTAAAACCACTATAATAATCAAGAAATTCTTTAATAAGTACATTTATCATA
>Ga0209591_10003196_pt1 | contig 19114 bp, 15 predicted proteins | sample MAT01_FD_187207 | JGI IMG/M metagenome (GOLD analysis project Ga0209591, IMG submission 187207) | Freshwater microbial communities from Lake Fryxell liftoff mats and glacier meltwater in Antarctica - MAT-01 (SPAdes) (version 2) | ecosystem: Environmental > Aquatic > Freshwater > Ice > Liftoff... | reverse complement strand
CAAACACGGGCGCGAAAAAATCGACTATCCTCACCCAATCTTGGAGCCAATCCTCAACGAAACTTACGGCATCATGGTCTATCAAGAGCAGATCATGAAAATCGCGCAGGATATGGGCGGTTACTCGCTGGGACAAGCCGATCTGCTGCGACGCGCCATGGGTAAAAAGAAAAAGTCTGAGATGGAAAAGCATCAGGAACTCTTTGTGCAAGGTGCAGAAAAAAATGATGTGAAAGCCAAGATTGCTACGGATCTGTGGGAAACAATGGTGCAGTTCGCGGAATACTGCCTCAGTGCTGACACGCTGATCCTGACGGTGGAATATGGCGCGATCGCCATTGGTGAAATCGTCCAGAAACAATTAGCCTGCACGGTTTATAGCGTCGATGAAAACGGCTTTGTTTACACTCAGGCGATCGCTCAATGGCACAATCGCGGCACCCAAGCCTTGGTGGAATATCAGCTTGACGACGGCACCACCCTCCGCGCCACACCTGACCACAAATTTATGACCACCGATGGCACCATGCAGCCGATTGATACCATATTTGAACAAGACTTAGATCTTCTCAAAGTCAACGCCAAAATTCCTGTTCCCATTTAAATGGAGGCTGTTATGGTCAGCACTGCACTGGAAGATATACAGCAAACCGCGATTCGTGAAACGTTAGCGAAGCTTTCCAGAGGACTCCCTACGGGAATCGCCCTCACCAGGAAGAGTAGTTTTCTTGTATTAAAAGCGTGATTCCCCTTTCGCGGCGGGAGATTCTTTAGCTTCTAGGGAATACTGACCAGAGCATCCATAGCAAGGAATGAAGCCATGTCTGAGTTAATGTCACAAGGTTTGGAGGAATTTAAGGCTCAGAGCTACGCAGAAGCAATTGAGTTATTTACTGCTGTCATTGAGACTGAATCAGAAACATCAGATGCTTATTACTTGCGTGCTTGGGGTTACTATCACAAACAAGAGTACGCAAAAGCAATTTTAGACTGTACGGAATTCATTGCCTTAAATCCAACTGATGATGGTACCTACTTGCGCGGAAAAGCTTATGAAGAACTGGGAGAATTACAATCAGCGATCGCTGATTTCACAACATCAATCGTTCTCTCGCCATTAGATGCGACCAGTTATTTTCCTCGTGCTTTTGTTTGGGAAAAGCTAGGTCGCTTTGATCAAGCTATTGCAGACTATACAACCACTCTAGAGCTTGATCCAGGCAATACAAATGCTTTGGGATTTCGAGCTTGTGCTTATCAAGAATTAGATATGAAAATTGAAGCCCTCGCAGATTTACTTCAACTTCGAGACATTGATCCAAATCGTGAGAGATTGGCTGAACAAATTCAAGCAATTCAGGAACAATTAGGCAGAGCTTCCCAGAAGGGAGAACAGGTTTTATCTGACCAGGGTACTGGTCTTGAAGAAGCGAAGTCTCTGGAAACACTACTTGCTGAGTTAGATCAACTGACTGGCTTGCCCAACGTTAAAGCTGAAGTGAAGAAATTAGTTAACTTGGTACGAGTGCAACAACTTCGTCGAGAACGGGGTTTAGCAATTCCACCTTTGTCTATGCATCTAGTTTTCACAGGAAATCCTGGAACGGGCAAGACAACCGTTGCTCGCTTGATTTCACGAATCTACAAAGCCTTGGGGTTGCTTTCAAAAGGGCATTTAGTTGAAGTAGATCGCTCTGGCTTAGTGGCAGGTTTTGTTGGGCAAACTGCGTTGAAAGTGACAGATGTCGTTACTAAGACACAAGGCGGAATACTCTTTATTGACGAAGCTTACACATTGGTTTCAGCGAGTGGAGGTAGCGGCGATTTTGGGCAGGAGGTAATTGATACACTGCTAAAATCAATGGAAGACTACCGCGATGATTTTGTCGTAATCGTAGCGGGGTATATGGAACAGATGACAGCATTTTTAATGTCTAATCCCGGCTTGAAATCTCGATTTAATAAGTACGTTGCCTTTGAGGACTACACAATCAATGAATTGTGTGAAATCTTAGACAATCTATGTGCGTCCTCTGGATATTTTCTGAATGAGTCAGCAACTTATTATTCTGTTGAACTGATTCAAGATTTAGTGAGTCGTTGCCCAGCAACATTTGGCAATGCGCGAGGGGTTCGTAATTTGTTTGAACAGGCTATCTCGGCTCAAGCTAGCCGAGTTATAGAACTCGAAAATCCTAATGAAGTTGATTTATGTACCCTGGATGCAGCAGACTTCATCAGTACTCCTCTAGTTCTTGCTGCTTCATAAATGATGTTGCAGCATTGATGCGCGTAGAACTAGGCTTGGATCTGCTCAAAGTCAACGCCAAAATTCCTGTTCCCATTTAAATGGAGGCTGTTATGGTCAGCACTGCACCGGAAGATATACAGCAAACCGCGATCGCCCTCCAAGGGGAACAGCGCGTTGTGATTCATGACGTGACCTGGGAAGGCTACCTGCAAATTTTGGATGCGCTGCCCCAAACCCGCAGCACCCGCCTCATTTACGACGAAGGAACCCTGGAATTTACGATGCCAACCGAAGATCACGATTTTTCAGGACGGATGATTGGACTATTTATTCGCGTTTTAGTGCGAGGATTCGGCAAGAAAATTAAAACAATGGGGTCAACCACGCTCAATTTTCCAGGATTGAAAAAAGGCGCAGAACCCGACGAAGCGTTTTATATTCAAAATCAGCCGCTTGTATCAGGCAGAAATGTTGATCTAGAAGCTGATCCAGCCCCCGATCTAATTGTAGAAGTCGATATTACCAACACCGATATTGATAAAAATCGGCTCTATGCCAGCATGAACGTGCCTGAATTTTGGCGGTTTGATGGTTACATCCTCCGCATTTATCAACTGCAAAATCGGCAGTATGTTGAAGTAGAAACCAGCCCCACTTTTCCCACAGTTCCGAAAGAATGGCTCTACGATTTTTTGGAGCAATGCCGACAGGATGAACTTGCGGCTGAAGATAATTTACGCGATCGCCTCCACCAACATTTAGCCTAACTTGCCCCGCGATCGCCGCTTCACTTAGAGTCGCATCCATGCAGTCCCCCCAAAAAGTCAGCCTCTACCATCTTCAGCCCATTAGGACATAGCCGCTACAATCGCAAGTAAGATGCTGGGCAAAGCTAAGGATTCCAAGGTCAGGAGAGGAGTCGAAGGTGCTAACAAATATCCGCGATCGCTTTAAAACCTTCAGAAATCAGAGCAATAACCTGATTCACTTGCAGCAGCTTCGAGCTGAGTTACTAGCAGAATCGACCCCGGACTCGTCCTACTTAATTTTAATTGTGAGTTCCTGCGCGATCGCTACCTTCGGATTGTTGTCAAATAGTACAGCAGTAATTATCGGTGCCATGATCATCGCGCCTTTGATGCTGCCGATTCGGGGACTGGCATTTGGGGCACTGGAAGGCAATGTGTTGCTGTTTCGTCGCGGTCTAGTTGCAGTTGCGGTGGGCACCGGGCTTGCAGTGATCCTTGCCTGGGTATTGGGCAGATTGGTTGGCATCTCCAGCTTTGACAGTGAAGTGCTGGCGCGCTCGGAACCCACGCTACTTGATTTAGGAATTGCGACTGTTGCTGGAGGGATTAGTGGCTATGCGAAAATGCAACCGAAAATCTCAGAAAGTCTTGCAGGAACGGCGATCGCGGTTGCACTGATGCCACCCATCTGTGTGATTGGCTTAGGCGCATCTCAGGCAAACTGGAGCCTCAGCCAAGGAGCCGCGCTGCTCTATCTCACAAACTTGCTGGGCATTACCCTATCCTGTATGGTCACCTTTCTGATAGCAGGCTATGCTTCATTTCGCCGTGCCCGCCAAGCTCTCACCTGGATACTAACTTTTACTGCAATCCTGTTGATTCCTCTGGGGTTTAGTTTTGCCCGGTTGGTGAAGCAAGCACATCTGGAAGCCAGCCTGAGACATGCGTTGTTAAATCGCACCCTTACTTTTCAACGGTTAAACCTCTTGAGCAGCAGCACAAACTGGTTGTCCAATCCGCCAGAAGTTCGGCTGAATGTCCGGGCGAGAGAACCTATTAGCTCCAGACGGGTTGCACTTTTAGAGGAGTTTCTCCAACGCGAAATGGGACAACCCTTTACGTTGGTGTTTGTGGTCGGGCAAGTTGAGGAAATTCGCCGGGAAAAGTCTAACGCTCAGAATTGATAAGTTAGTTTGCTTGAAGCAAAGCTGGTTCTAGAGGCATAGGCTCTGGCAACGGCAGGATCGTTGAATGACTCTGGCTCAGCGTCGGTACTTTAGAGAGTGAAGCCTTATTGAGTAGACAAGTGATGCGATCGCCCACTAACCAAGGCTCAGTAACAAGTATGATTTGTAAAGGCTCCTCTCGCCTAATCAAGAGCGGCAGCAAATGACCGCCTGCGACGCAGCCTTGCAACTCCGCTTGCTGTGCCTCAAAATTCTCCGACTGCAACACGACCTCGACTAGCTGCACATCATGCTGAGTGAGAGCCTGACTCCACCCATCAAGGGAAACTTGGGGTGCAAAAGCAAGCTGAATGCCTGTTGCAGCTAAACTCGGACGATCATTACCGTTCAGTGCGGATTGAGAGACTGTCGCTACTGTGTCGGGGCGAAATAATTCAACAGCCCGTTGCGCTAAGATGCCGTTCAGTTCTGGCTTGTTGGTGAGCGCCAAAAAGGTACTCAGTGACGCGATTCCTTCTGCCTGTAGCTCCTCTAAATCCAAGTACTGGCTGATGACAGGGACATCATTTAGCTCGATCGTGGTTGAAGCGCGATCGCCAAGGTCAATTAAAACAACCATCTCTCCGGCTTGCTGAAGTAACTGAACCAGTAATTGGCTTAACGGATTATTTCCAACAATCACGGTTCTGACCTGACTCACACGCAGCCCCAGCCAACGGGCAATCCAGCCTGCTGTGAGTCCTTGAATCAAGACTGTCATGAAAATGGTGAGAAAAACGAGCGCTTTGATCGCCTCGCCGCCGTTGATGCCTTCTTTTGTTAGTGCGATCGCAAACAAAGATGCCATGGAAGCGGCAACAATGCCACGCGGTGCAATCCAGGACAGCAACAGTTTCTGTTTCCAGCTAAAGCCTCCATTCCAGGTCGATAGCAGAATATTGATGGGGCGCACGACGAGCATCAGCATCAGCACGGTCAGGACGCTTCCCCCACCCAAAGCAAACACGCTTGCGATCGACAGATCAGCCGCCAGCAAAACAAACAAGACCGAGTTTGCGAGTATGCCTAACTGTTCATTAAACTGACGGATCAAGCGTTCTTCGGGGATGGTAGCCGCTCGCAAAATAATGCCCATCAATACTGCAACCAACAGCCCTGACTCGCTTCGGAGTACCTGTGCCAAGCTAAAAGCGCCCCACACTGCTGCTAGTACCACCAGATTTTTTAATGCTTGCGGCAGCGCTTTAGATTGTTTAAGCAACAAACTGAGTAAACCGCCCGCGCTCAACCCGATCGCTACCCCAATGCCTAACCGCAACCCCAAGCCCTTCAGCACCAATAACGGGATTGCCGTGCCAACTAAAACCAGTGGCACTTCATGGCGACTCAAAATGATGTTGAGGGTAATCACTGCCACGATCGCACCAATGGGATCGATCAAAATCCCCTCACCTTCTAGAAGTGTTGCGACCCGTTTTTCAACCCCAATCAGCTTCAGTAAGGGAGTCACTACCGTTGGACCCGTGACGACGACTAAGGAAGCGTAGAGAAAGGCGATCGACCAGGGAAACTCATTCAAGCAATGGGCGGCGATCGCACCACCGAGAAAGGTAATTAGCACTCCGATGGTGACGAGATTGCGGAGACTCACCGAAACGCTACTCAGATCGCGGATCTGTAAATTTAGCCCTCCCTCAAACAAAATCAGCGCGATCGCTAAAGAAACGATGACTTCTAAACCATTACCTAGAAGCGATGGTTCCAGCAAGCCTAAGCCGCTGGAGCCTAAAAGAAGACCAAAGAGCAGCAGTAAGACAATGCTAGGAATCTGAAGCCATTTGGCTAAAACCTGAGCGCTAATGCCAACCACTACAGTTGTGCTAATGAGAATCGTAAGCGGTAGAGAATCTTCCATTAAAACCAATTTGGCTAAAGTGGGCTGAGCTAGAGATGTCAAGGCGATCGTAGCTAAATTATGTCATTTTGCTTTGATAGCCAAAGTAGTCTGCAATTTGTTCAACGTTCATGCTGTGCAGATTCAGTTGAAGCTATTTTTTGAGGAATTGTCCATTGATCTAAAACATCTTTTACTAACACTTCTTTGAGCCAGATTTGCGTGACGACCAAAATTGGTAATCCTAAAAATAATCCCAAAACACCAAAGAACGTGCCAAAGGCAGTCAGCAAAGCAAGGGTTGTTGCAGGCAATAGAGACACTTGGTGTTTCATGATGATGGGCGTGATCAGATTGCCTTCAATTTGCTGAATCAAGAAATATAGCAGTAAAACTTCGATCGCTTTCCAGGGAGAATCTAACAAAGCTAATAGGGCAGGCGGTACAACGCTAGCGATCGCGCCAAGGTAGGGAACAAATGCTGATATGCCTGCAATGAGTCCATTCACAAATGGCAAGGGAACCTGTAGGACAAGCAATCCTATTGTTGAGGTAATGCCAATGAAAGCCATGCTGAGGGCAATTCCACCCAGATAGTTGACTAAACCAATCTCACACTTTGAGAGAATACTATCTGCTCGTCTGCGGTAGAATGCAGGAAATCCTTGGATGAGTAGGTTGCGATACTGCTTTGAGTTTACCAGTAACATCAGTGTTAATACTGTTAGAAATAAACTGTTGAGCAGCAGGGATAGAGAATTGGAAAAAAGCTGATAAAAGTGAATGATTGCCCAGTTTGCAACCCACTGAAGCTGAAGGCTCAAATCGCTTAAGCTAGGAAGATTGTTAATGATTCGACCTGGAATTTGCGCTTGTATCCAGTAGTTGAGCTTTGCAACCTGGGCAATTGCGCCTGGAATCAGGTCAATGAGCTGATCAACCTGCTCTGTAATTCGGGTTGCAACTAAAATTAAAACCAGTCCTAAAAGCGTGAGCGCGATCGCCATTGTCAGCGCGATCGCCACCCCTCGTTTAAGTTTAGCTTTCTGAAACTGGCGCACGACTCGATTTAGCCCAGTAGCAAAGATCACTGCCATGAAAAACAGCAGCACGATCGAACGAACTTGCCACAGAACATAAAGCGAAATGAGCAGCGAAATTAATCCGACCCAACGTCCTAATGTCAAAGTTTTGCCTTCTGCTTACTAAGAAGAAAAACTGCTTAAAAACAGTCTGCTAATGTTTTACCTTTATTCCTTCAGTTAATACAACTTGATTTGCAAAACTTTGGCTTTAAGGAAGATGTTGCAGAATGTCTATCTGGGGATAGGTGACAACTCAGAACATACAAATAGTGGGTGTTTAGTGCTTAACCTCCTTCAAAGGGTAGACGACTTGAATCAGATTAATTAGTAACTTTCAGGTGAAATAGCGAATGGAGAAGATTGCTGATGACTCTTCGTTATCAGTATGCTTCGGTGTTCCAACTGATGGAGTCCTTTTATGCAGTCTGTTGAAAGACAATCACTTGAGTCGAAACTCGAAAAAGTGGGTAACGTCTTACGCTTGACAGGGTGGATTGATCTTTCTGCACAAATTGGCTTTGGAGCGATTTCGCTGCTGCTGGTTGTCTTTGCGATCGCGGGTCGAAATTTTAGTCAGGCGACTGCACTTCCCAGTGGCATAACTCCTGGTGTTATATTGCCAGTGAACCAAAGCGTAACTCCAGGCATTGGAGTCGGGATTTTTTGGGCAGTTTGCGGCATTTTAGCGCTGCTAGCTGGAATTTACCTTGCCTTTCGGCAAACGCGATTGGCAAGGCGGTTGCGTCATGCAGACGAGATGAAACACCCAACCAAAGCAGAGGTGATGACTGTGTTGCGTCTGGGTGCGATCGCGGGTTTAGTTGGTATGTTGCTAACGATTCTGGGTGGCGGCGCAACGCTGGGAGTGTTGTTCTCGAAAGCCATTGCTCAAACCCAAGGCGTAGCAATCTATGACCCGAATCGCGCGATTCGATCGATCGACATTATGGTAGCAATGGCAAACATGAGCGGCATTACAGCCCATTTTGTTGGCACTGTTGCTTCGCTCAGCGTATTTGAATGGCTGCATCGTTAATTTATAGAGCGGCTTAGATTCATTTTTACTAATAGTTTGATGCTCCAACCCTTGCAAAATGTTTCTTTGAGATGATGAAAGCTGATGAGACAGCTTCTTGTGCAGGTGCCGCAGGGGTGCGGAAAAACGGTCTTAGAGATTGCCAAAGCCTGTGAGGGAACAAATTTGGCGCAGTTTGAAGCGGCTGGAATTGATCGCCCGCTGGATTTGGTGTTCGTTCACATTTCTAACGGCAAGGTTGAAACACTACTTGACCAACTGCAAGACGTACCGGACTTGAGCTTTACGCTGTTGCCAACCGGAATCATGGCTTTGCATCCGCCTGCTGACGCTGCTCCTGATCAGGTGACAAACGTTGAAGAGCGTAGCCCGCTCGAAATTTTCCTATCGGGTTTACAAAGTACTGGCTCTTGGAAAGGATTTCTCAGCTATGCGGCGATCGCTGGGGTCATCGTTTGGATTGGCTTATATACCAACACGGTTTACCTGCTAGTGGCGGCGATGCTGCTGGCTCCGTTTGCTGGTCCGGCGATGAATACGGCACTGGCAACCGCGAGGGGCGATCGCCAATTGCTTCAGCACAGCATCCTTCGCTATTTTGCCGCCTTGAGCGCCACGATCGCCACCACTGCCTTGCTGAGCTGGATACTTCAGCAGCAGATTCCGACGAACTTGATGATCGACAGCAGCCAAATTTCTACAGTTTCGGTTTTGATTCCGCTGGCGGCAGGAGCGGCGGGGGCACTGACTTTAGTTCAGTCCGATCGCAGCAGCTTGGTGTCGGGAGCCGCAACTGGAATGCTGGTCGCAGCTTCACTCGCGCCACCCGCAGGCATCGTCGGTATGGCAGGCGCGATCGGACGGTGGGATTTAGCCAGCAACGGACTCTTTTTGCTACTGCTGCAACTGGGTGGTATTAACCTGTCTGCGGCTTTGGTGTTTCGCCTGTTTGGACTCTCGACGCAGGGAGCGCGCTATCAGCGGGGCAAGCGCGGTGTCTTTCCGGTCTCGGTGGGGATCAGTGCGATCGTGCTGACAGGCTTACTGATCTGGCAATTTTCCAGTTCACCTCACTTAGAGCGATCGAGTCGCGCACAGCGGGCAAATGCTCAGTTGCAGCAGGTGGTGAAGCAAAATGATTCTGTTCAACTGGTCGAGGCAAATGTTCGGTTTACCAGAGCCAACATTCAGGGGCAAAATACGTTGCTCTGTGTCGTGTATGTGCAGCGTCTGACAGAGGCAACGCGATCGGCTGAACAAATTCGGGCTGATCTGACTCAATCTATTCAAAGTCGCCTATTGCAAGACTTTAATGCCACACCGCTCGTTGATGTCATTGTGCTAGAAGCGCCTGACGCTAAATCGTAGGATTAAACCGTTCTGATGCAGCAATTCGATCGTCCTGAACAAGCCATAGAACACGAGCAACAGCAGATTCTGCAACAGCTTGAAGACTGGCTAGAGCTACCCATGCTCGTGCTGAGCTTGGTTTGGCTCGGTCTATTCGTGGTGGAACTGATTTGGGGACTCACGCCGCTTCTCGATGCCATTGGCATTGTCATTTGGGGCGTGTTTATTCTAGAGTTTGTCCTCCGATTAGTTCTTGCACCCCGCAAATTTTCCCACCTCAAAACGAACTGGCTGACGGCAATCTCTCTGCTTTTACCCGCCTTACGAGCGTTGCGGTTTGTGCACCTGCTGCGAGTTTTTCAAACGACCCGCGCCGTCCGAGGGTTGCGATTGCTGCGCGTTCTCACTCGAACCAATCGCAGTATGCGATCGCTGACGGCAAACTTTGCGCGACGCGGGTTTGGCTATGTGATGATGACGACTGCAATCATTACACTGGTCGGTGCTGCGGGAATGTATGCCTTTGAACAAGAAGCTCCCAATTTACCTGGGTTTGACAGCTACGGCACGGCACTTTGGTGGACGGCGATGCTGATGACCACAATGGGATCGGACTACTTTCCCCAAACGCCAGAAGGCCGCGTTCTCTGTTTTTTGCTGGCGTTGTATGCGTTTGCGGTGTTTGGCTATGTAACGGCAACTCTAGCCACCTTCTTTATTGGACAAGATGCCGACGATGATGAAGCAGAAATTGTCGGAGCAAAATCGATCGATGCCCTGCGAAACGAAATTGTCGCCCTGCGAGACGAAATTCAAAGCTTGAGGCAGGGCAATTGATAACTTCAGGTAGAAGTTGATTCTACTGGTTCCTATTAAAATCCAGGTGCAATTTAATACAATCGAGCAATGAATGTAGAAATATCAACTCTCATAGACAAAATGCAAGCAATGCTAAAAGGCTTTATTGTGCTGCTACCCAATCTGGTGCTGGCATTAATTGTCTTTGCTATCTTTTTCTTTGTTGCTCGATCGATCAAGAGGGTTGTAAGGAATTTGACCCGCGATCGCCGCCAAGCTCGCAATTTAGGGATGGTGCTAGGGCGATTAGCGCAGGGCACAACCATTTTGATCGGTTTATTTATTGCCTTGTCGATCGTGATTCCTTCTCTCAAAGCCAGTGATCTTGTACAGCTTCTTGGAATCAGTGGGGTCGCGATCGGCTTCGCCTTTCGAGATATCTTACAAAACTTTCTAGCGGGAATTTTAATTCTATTAACTGAACCTTTTCAAATCGACGATCAAATCGTTTTCAAAGAGTTTGAGGGCACTGTCGAAAACATTCAAACAAGAGCGACAACGATTAAAACCTATGATGGTCGGCGAATTGTTATTCCCAACTCTGAACTGTTCACCAATTCAGTCACGGTCAACACTGCCTTTGAAAATCGTCGTTTAGAGTACGACATCGGCATTGGCTATGGTGATGATATTGACGAAGCGCGGCGGCTGATTCTAGAGGCAGTGCATGGAACTGATGGGGTATTAGAAACGCCTGCTCCTGATGCAATTGTGGTTGATCTAGCAGGAAGCACCGTCAACATTCGCGCTCGTTGGTGGGTGCAACCACCCCGTCGTGCCGATGTGTTAGATTTCCAAGATCGAGTGTTGACGAACATTAAAAACAAACTAACGGCACATGGCATCGATCTGCCCTTTCCGACACAGCAAATTCTGTTTCATGACCAGACTGAAGCAACAGATGGCGATCGCGCTCATCAACGCGAAGGCTGGCCTACTGGCAAAGGCAAAGTGCCCCAATCTCGCAGCATCAGCAGTTCACTCAAACGCCTTGCTGAAATCAAAGCGCAGCGAAATGGCTCTGAAGGGGATAGCGCAGATCGCTCTTTAGAAGCGGAGCGGACAAATGAAAACTAAGTTCAGCAAGCTGCTAGATTCGCTGCATTCTAGCTTTTGGTTTGTCCCAACCTTAATGGTTGTGCTGGCGATCGGTCTATCATTTTTAACCATTCACATTGATCAAAGCGCGGACACAGACATTATTGGCAACCTGGGTTGGGCTTATGCGTTGGGTCCAAGTGGTTCACGCGCCATTCTTTCAGCGATCGCAGGTTCAATGGTGAGTGTAGCAACAACGGCATTTTCCATTACGATCGTTGCCCTTCAGCTAGCCTCTTCGCAGTTTGGTCCGCGCCTGCTGCGGAACTTCATGCAAGACACGGGCAACCAAATTGTTTTAGGAACTTTTATCTCTACGTTTGTTTATAGCCTGCTAGTACTACGAACGATTAACGGCGTTGAAGAAAATGAGTTTGTGCCCCATATTGCCGTTACCTGTGGCATTGGACTCGCGATCGCCAGCATCGGCGTTTTGATCTACTTCATTCACCATTCAGCCTCATCGATTCAAGTCGATCAGGTCATTTCTAAAGTAGGATGTGAGCTAGATGACGTGATTGATCGACTCTTTCCCAAACAGATCGGGCGAGGCGCATCAAAGCAGCGGCATGAACCTTCGATAAACGATATTCCAGCCGCTTTCGATCGCGATGCCCGCCCCATTCAAGCCACTAGCAGCAGCTACGTGCAAGCGATTGACACCGATCGGTTAATGGAGCTTGCGACAGAAGGAAAGCTTTTACTTCAGATTCAGAAGCGTCCTGGAGCTTTTGTTGTTAAAGGCAACCCGCTTGCGATCGCTTATCCTGAAAAAGCTGTTAGTAAAAAGCTAGCTGAGCAAATTAACAGCGCTTTTGTAGTGGGTTCACAGCGGACTGACCAGCAAGATATCGAGTTCTCAATTAATCAACTGGTTGAAATTGCGTCACGCGCTTTGTCACCAGGAATCAATGATCCGTTCACTGCTGTTCGCTGTGTTGATCAATTGAGTGCCGCACTTTGTCATCTGGCACAAAAAGAAGTTCCTTCTCCTTACCGCTATGATGACGAAGATAAACTGCGCGTGATTGCTGAACCTGTGACTTTTACAGATGTACTCGATGCCGCTTTTAATCAAATTCGGCAGTATGGACAAACGAGCGTAGCCGTCACAATGCGTCTGCTGGAAGCGATCGCCGTTATTGCCCCTTTTACCCATACCAAAGCAGACCGAGCCGCCCTGCTGCGTCATGCCAATATGATCGATCGCGGCAGTCACGAAGGCATAGCAGAAGAGCTAGATCAAAAGGATGTTAAAGAGCGATATCTAGCTGCTGTGAAAGCGATCGAGCAGTAGTAATGCGAGGAAAATATCATGCTGTCTATTCACTGGAAAGGATACCGCTTTGCCGCCTGGGTTGGGCAAACGCTGCTTGCAATAGCCGTGCTTGCTGCTGCGGTTCAGGGAAAATGGCAAAATGCGATCGCTTTAGCACTCTTTCTCACTGTTTCTCTAGTATTCGTTGTCAAAGATGACAGACTTCCCACCTCATTCGACTTCCTATTTGTCCTTGCGGCTTTACTGAATGCTGGAGGTTGTGTGTGGGGCTGGTTTTATGCCCCTGGATTCTATGATGAACTGGTTCACGGCTTTACGATGTTTGCCATTACGCTAGCTTTAAGTTTTCTAGCGTACAGTTCCATGCTGCCAATTTTTCGTCAACACACGCTCCTGTATCTGCTGACAATCACCAGTTTTGGCATTGCGATCGGTGCGCTTTGGGAAATCACCGAATGGTCAGCAGGTAAAATTCTGTCAACTGAGGTAATCGGCAGTGTAGATGATACAGTGATTGACCTAATTATGGATACGCTAGGATCGGGATTAGCAGCAATCACTAGCCTTTGGGCACTGCAAAAGTGGACAGCAAACTCAAAAACAAGAAAATTACAAAACCACATAAGTTAGTGAGGCTGAAGGCGGTGACTACCTGCCTCATCCCCCTTTTCAAGCGCACCATAGTGTTGTAGTCTGCTTTAGATGGACTACTTATCTTCGCTTTCTGCCTGTTGCAAAAAAGGTGAAAGTTCTTGGTTAAGCTGTCCTGCTCGAACGAATTCAGCGTAAGTTTCTGCCTCGATCGCTTGCAGTTCCGATCGCACTTGATCCACAACAAAGTTTTGTAGATCAGGATGTTCGTCCAGCAGTTGCTCGATTTCGGTGTCCAAACTGCTCAATTCGCCTTGCACCAATGTCATCTGATAGCGATAAAACTCTGGGTCAAGCCCTGGACGTTTTTCAATCGTTTCTAAATATTGCAGCACCCGCTGAAGTGCCGTCTGACGTGCGATCGCCTCGGCATAGTGCTGACGGATGGGTTGGTCGCCTAACAGGTTCAACTGCTTTAACAACGGTTGAATGGTTAAACCTTGTACCAAGAGTGTAAACAAAACCACGCCAAACACGGTCGCAATCACTTCTTCTCGTTCTGGCAGCATTGTTGGAATACTCAACGCCAGCGCGATCGACACTGACCCCCGCAAGCCGCCCCACCACAAAATTGTTTGGTCGGGTATTGAAATTTCAGCTTGAGCAGTCCGATTACTGACAAAACTCAAGCCATAAATGGCGATCGCCCGTGTCAAAATCATGGCACCAACAGTGAGCGCGATCGTGCCTAGATTCTCACCCAAAATGGCAAACCGAATCTGGTCGCCAATCAGCAAGAACACGATCGAATTCACAAAAAATGATAGGAACTCCCAAAATTCGCTGACAATCACCCGCGTCCGGGGATTCATGCCAATGCGAGAGCCAAAGTTGCCTAGAATTAAACCTGTAGTGACGACTCCAATCACGCCCGATCCACCTAGATCTTCCGTAATCAGGTACGTCCCATACGCCGAAACGAGCGTTAACGACTGTTCCACCAGGGGTAAATCAAACCGCTGAGTCAGGTAAGAGATGCCAAACCCCATCAAGCCACCGATGCCAACACCAATGCCAACCACTTGCAAGAACTGAAGCACAATGGGTTGGACAGCCAGTTCCCCAGTACCCAGCGAGAACGCCACTAAAAGCCCGAAAGCAACCACTGCCACGCCATCGTTGAATAAGCTTTCTCCTTCCATTAAAACGGTTAGACGTTTTTCTACCCCCAGTTCTCGAAAGAGCGCCGTCACCGAGACCGGATCGGTTGCAGACAGGCTTGCCCCCACCAAAAGCGCTGTCGTCAGGGATAGCCCAGCTAGTTGGTGTAGCCCAAACGCCACCCCAGCAATGGAGATTAATACTCCCACGATCGCAAACAGGCAAATGGGAATGAGGTCGCGTTTTAATGTTGACCACTGCAAATTCCAGGCAGCTTCAAACAGCAGCGGCGGTAGGAAAATCGATAAAATCAACCCTGGCGAGAGGTTGACGAGACGGACATCGAGCAACGCTAGCCCCAGCCCAACGATGACCAACAGCAACGTGTAGGGAATGTGGCGAAACCAGCTAAAAACTTGGGGTAGGGTCGCCACGCTGAGCGAAACCGAAAGCACCAGTAAAAACTGCCTGAGATTGGCTTCGATCGCGACTTCACCCAAAGAGGATTCAACTGCCATAAGATTCAGAGAAACGTTGCGTTCACCCTTAGTCTAGGGCGACATGGCTCCTAGTTCTCGATGACCGTTAGAATCGCAGATACGATAGGGGGGATAAAGAAGGCTGGGAGCGAAGAAGGAGAAAAGTATGCTGAGTAACCTGCGTCAACGCTTCCAATCCTTTCGGCGCAAAGACATCGCGCTGGAGCAATTACAGCAGCTTCAGACAGATTTGTTAACCGAAGCCACACTGGATTCATCCTATTTGGTGTTAGTGATTGGTTCTTGCGCGATTGCCACCTTTGGCTTGTTGACAAACAGTGCGGCTGTCATTATTGGCGCGATGATCATTGCCCCGCTGATGCTGCCGATTCGCGGGCTTGCCTTCGGTGCGTTGCAGGGAGATCTTCCCCTGTTTCGGAAAGGGATCATTGCCGTTGGCATCGGCACTTTGATCGCAGTCGCGATCTCTTTCAGCTTAGGAAAACTAGTGGGCATTCCTAGCTATGACAGCGAAGTGCTGGCTCGCTCAGAACCGACTCTGCTCGATTTGGGCATTGCGATCGTGGCAGGCAGCATTAGCGGCTATGCCAAAATACAGCCAAAGCTGGCGGGAAGTTTGGCAGGCACCGCGATCGCCGTGGCGCTGATGCCGCCGATCTGTGTCATTGGCTTAGGGCTATCGCAAGCGGACTGGTCGTTGAGTTGGGGCGCAACGCTGCTCTACCTGACGAATCTTTTAGGCATCACGCTTGCCTGTATGCTGACCTTCTTGGTGGCAGGCTATGCCTCTCTGCAACGTGCTCGCAGGGCGTTACTCTGGACACTTGCCTTAACCGCTGTTCTAGTTGCCCCACTGGGCATCGGGTTTTTTCGCCTCGTGCGGCAGGCACAACTCGAAACGAGCCTGAAACAAGCGCTGCTCAATCGCACTCTGACCTTTCAGCGCTTGGGACTATTGAAGATTCAGACGAATTGGCGCATGAAGCCACCAGAAGTATATTTGAATGTACGCGCTCAAGAACCCATTACACCCAAGCAAGTATCTTTGCTGCAAGCTTTTGTCGAGCGCGAAATGAAACAGCCGTTTACACTCGTTTTTCTTGTCGGTCAGGTGCAAGAAATCCGGGCAGACGGTGCTTCATCGATCGATAAAAACAAAAAGATCCCTACAAACCAATAAGCCAAGAGCAAAAGCGCTTAAAGCCCATTCAAGGAGCGATCGATCACTCAGTTTTGCCTTACGGTCAGGAAACGAACGTAATTGAGTTTTATTGGGTCTCGCTATAGGGATAACAGCCATTCTAGATTGCTACAGTGCTTTGCCTTATGGGCGTTGGCGCGGCACACTCCATCTAGTTGAGGTTTAGTTAGGGTGTTTAGGCTGCCTGAATTCTTAACTTCCAGTAAATGAGACTTACACAAAAGTAAAAAGCGATCAGTGAGTAGCCTCGGATCGGTTAACTGAAAATTCTTCAATCTAGAATCGGTTTATGCCAACAAGAGCCTCACTCTATGACCAAAACCAAATTCAGCTAAATTGTTCTATGAATTAGATTTTAGTAAATCCAAGATGGCTTCGGTTTTGTATATCAGATGAATCCTCAAGTGGATAGCTGCTTCTGTAGCAACCGCCTCTTGTTGCAATTCGGTAGGGCTTGCCTGTGGGTTAACGCCAGCGAGTCAATGCGACTGCTGTGCCTTCTCCCAGGTCGGTTGCATTTGATGTTGTGTGGCATCGCTACCAATTTAGCCAGTCCTCTTTTGTCATTGCAAAACATTTGAAGCGTTATTGCTTGAGCCGCATGGTTTAAGCAAACCCATCTGTTTGTCGGTCTACACTGTGGACTGGGGCTTGCTCAAAGCGCGCCTGCAACTGTTCAAAGAGCTTGGGCTGATTGCCTTTGACGGTGATCAGATAGTCATTGCCACTGTGGATCATCTGCGACACTGTTTTTTTGGGTGTGCAAGGCATCGAGACTAAAGCACACACCTTGGAGTTGCAGCTTGTCCAGCAACACTTCGACCGTCTTCATGTCGCTGGTTTGCTGGTTTCGCATGGTCTCTAAGCCGACTACGACGCCTTGTGTCACACTGAACGCCGACACCACACTCACAAAAGCTTGATACGACTAGTCGTCATCACGCACGCTTGCTTTAATGCTTTTGCCATCGGTCGCCAGTGGCTCACCTGGTGCTGGGACAAAGTGCCCTTGGGCCCAAGCCTTAAAGGCTGGTGTGAAAGACGCAAAATCCACTCGTACCAGAAGCCGGCGTAGGGTTGATAAACTTGGCAAGCGTTGCCGCGGTAACGCCAAGACGCTCAACAACGCCGTTTGATGTCGGGCAACAAAGTCGGCGAGGGGACGGTAGCCCGTACAGCCACTCATCGTGCCCATCACCACAAGTAGCAACACCACCCATACCGGCGTGCGGCAAGCCCGTATCGTTTGTAGAGGCGCAATCAGGCTCATACGACCGTAGGTGCTATGGAAACAACCACTTTATTGTCTATTTTCTACGGTCGATAGATCAGCCCTGCTAGCAGGAAGGGGTCTTATGTCCTGCATCAAGACCTCCAGATGATCTGGGGCAATCAAGCGACCTTTGTGCAGCACTGGCAGTTTGCCCAACAGCGCAATAGCCCCGAGACCAAGGCGCTGGAGCGGATTCTGAAAGCCGCGCGACGGCGGCAGTTCCGCGTCACAGGCAAAGCCGATAAGTTCTTGAATGATCTGAATGCTGAAATCGAGCAGGGCTGGACGGGTCCGGGACAAACGAATCGACTCCTCGGACGGATTGCCATGCGCTCTTATATCTTTGGGCATGTCCTGTATACCGATAAGCCCTTAGAAGGCAATGCCCTAGTCCGGGATATTGTGTCCACTGCGCAGGACTTGCCCGGTTACACAGACTGGTGTCAGCACCAGCATGAGGTCGAGCGACGCGCCCAGGATTGGATGCAGGCGATCGAGCAAAGCCACTACTTCCACTACGGCACTGACAAACGTCCAGTAGCGTTGAGTCCGATCGGACTGATGAATCAGAGCCCAATTGGAACCAGCAACAACAAGCCGAGTCCAGAGCACGCATTCAACAGTCCGTCGCTGACTTACTAGAAAAAGAAGCACTCCCGTCAGGCATTACCGAACGCTTTGATGCGCTCATCCCCTATGGACTGAGTGGAGCTACACTCTATCGTCATCGCGATCTCTGGCATCCAAGACATTTACAAAACGCAACCAGCGGCGCGCTTCAGAGTGATGTGGAGCCGGATTGATCGTGGGCGGCATCCGGCTCCAACAATCACACCAACTTATTGGGTGAAAGGGGGTGTAATATCTTACCTGGAGGGGATTCTAGGGCTTTAGAAAGTATAGAACTAGGGACGATCGGGTGTAATAGCTCTCCCACGGGGGATTTGAGTCATGCAGAGACCAAAAATATGACTCAAGCGGAGGGCATTGCCTATATCAAACAGGTACTAAACCAGGTCAAGGCGAGACGGCAGGCGGAAATGGCGCAGCAACGCCAGCGACTGACGGGGCGTGACCAGCTGGCGTTACCCTTTGACCAGTCATCGGTGTAAGCACTAGCCGTACTGCGGTGACTGCACTCCAATGCAGGCGAGCAATCGCTTTCCTGCCCCCTTTCGGCTGCTCAGCCACTACTGGTTTCACCGGTCTGGGTAGAGCCGATAGACGATCATGGTTAACTGCTCTAGGCCGCAGAAGTGCCGCTTTCTCTGAGTTAAGGCCGAAAACTAAACTTCGTTTGGCTCACAGGCTCGATCGCCATAGCCATAAAGGCTTGTGCTGGCGACGATTCTCCCCTATTGCTGGAGTCTTTCCTGTTTCTTTGAACCGACTGGGTACAATCGTTCTGATGCACGGTTGAGCACTTGGGCTGAACCAGTCCAAAGCAAAGGAAAACGGATGATTACTGGTGAGCTACGATCGCAAATTGACACAATCTGGAATGCCTTCTGGTCGGGTGGGATCTCGAATCCCCTGGAGGTGATTGAGCAGATTACCTATCTGCTGTTTTTGCGGCGCTTGGATGAGTTGCACACGCTGGA
>Ga0209591_10003192_pt1 | contig 19117 bp, 15 predicted proteins | sample MAT01_FD_187207 | JGI IMG/M metagenome (GOLD analysis project Ga0209591, IMG submission 187207) | Freshwater microbial communities from Lake Fryxell liftoff mats and glacier meltwater in Antarctica - MAT-01 (SPAdes) (version 2) | ecosystem: Environmental > Aquatic > Freshwater > Ice > Liftoff... | reverse complement strand
AAATCGGTTAATTGGTAATTGGTAATTGGTAATTGGTAATTGGTAATTGGTAATTGGTAATTGGTAATTGGTAATTGGCTAGTTGGTAATTGGTAATTGGCTAGTTGGTAATTGGTAATTGGTAATTGGTAATTGGCTAGTTGGTAATTGGTAAATCGATCGAGTGACATACTCTCCCGCGCTGTTCCGTAAAGATGGCGCGGGTTTCTATGTTTTGGAAATCAATCTAAGAGTCTTCGATCGAACTATGAGAGCAATTATAAATAGACACATCATCGTTTGGTTTCGCAATGACTTGAGGCTGCACGATCACGAAGCTCTGCACAAGGCAATTGAGTCGGGGTTACAGATCATCCCGCTTTATTGCTTCGATCCGAGGCGGTTTGGGCAGACTTCGTTTGGCTTTCCCAAAACAGGGGCTTTTCGGGCGCAGTTTTTGCTGGAGAGTGTGGCAAATTTACGTCAAAACCTTCGATCGATTGGCTCCGATCTGGTGATCCGTCAGGGTTTGCCCGAACAAGTTATCGCTCAAATTGCTCAGGAGCTAGATGTCTCGGCAGTTTACTATCATCAAGAAGTTGCTTCCGAAGAACTAAAAGTTGAAGCTGCACTCCAAGCTAAGCTGGTTCAGTTAGGTGTGAAGTGTCATTTTTGTTGGGGAGCTACGCTTTACCATCCTGATGATTTACCGTTTGAAGTGGCAAATTTACCCGAACTTTTCACTAACTTTCGTAAACAAGTAGAGCAGTCATCAATAGTTAATCCGACATTTCCGCCGCCTCAACAACTCCCACCTCTGCCAAATATTGACGTGGGAGAATTGCCAAAATTGGAAGATTTGGGATTGACTGCACCTGAATTCGATCGACGCGCCGTGTTGGAATTTAAAGGTGGTGAGACAGCAGCGATCGACAGGCTGAAGCATTATTTTTGGCAGATCGATCGACTCAAAAGCTATAAAGAAACTCGAAACGGTATGTTAGGGGCGGACAACTCCTCCAAATTTTCTCCTTGGCTGGCTTTGGGATGTCTCAGTCCGCGCTACATCTACGAGCAGGTCAAGCAATACGAACATGAGCGGATCGCCAATGACTCTACCTATTGGATGATCTTTGAGCTATTATGGCGGGATTATTTTCGCCTGATCATGGCAAAACATGGCGATCGAATGTTCCGTCAGTCGGGATTACGCGGTCTATCGATCGACTGGAAAAATGATTGGGAAAGATTTGCGCTCTGGCAAGCAGGGGAAACGGGATTTCCGCTAATTGATGCCAATATGAGAGAACTCGCGGCCACAGGGTTTATGTCAAATCGTGGCAGACAGAACGTTGCCAGTTTCTTAACTAAAAATCTGGGCATCAACTGGAAAATGGGAGCAGAATGGTTTGAATCATTGCTAATTGATTATGATGTCGCAAGTAATTGGGGAAATTGGAACTATAGTGCAGGGGTGGGGAATGATGCCAGAGGTTTTCGCTACTTCAATATTCTCAAGCAAGCTCACGACTACGATCCTGAAGGCGAGTATGTGAAGCACTGGCTGCCTGAACTTGCCTCTCTGCCTGCATCTAAAGTGCATGAACCAGCGAAGTTAATCGCAGTTGAACAAAGCAGATATGGCGTAAAGCTAGGCGTAGACTATCCTAACCCGATCGTCGATTTGGTTAAATCTGTGAAGGCGAATGAGAAGATCTACAATGCTGCCTCACAACTGCGTACCTAGTCTGATTCTTCGATCGAGGGTAAATATACCTGAAATTGAGTGCCTTTGCCACTCTCACTCTCCACCTCGACAAAGCCACCGTGATTCTTGGCAATATTAAAAGTGGTAGAAAGCCCTAATCCTGTTCCCTTCCCAGGCTCTTTGGTGGTAAAGAACGGCTCGAAGATCTGTTCGAGCAGCAGATCTGGAATGCCACTGCCAGTGTCGGCGATCGAGATTACAAGATAATTACCAGCTTCGGCATCTAGGTGTCTCTGGGCATGGGTTCGATCGATGTAGCGATTTTCCGCAGAAAGTGTGATTATGCCTGCATCGTCGATCGCATCACGCGCATTCACACAAAGGTTCATAATGATCTGATAAATTTGGGTCGAATTTGCCAAAATTAACCACAATAGTTGAGATGGGAGATCTAGGCGAATTTCGATCTGTTTTGGAAGTGTCTGTTCGATCGATCGAACAATTTCTTGCAGTAGATATTCTATTTGCAATGGTGTCCGTTTTCCTTCTGTGCCCCGTGCAAACGTCAGGATTTGTTGAACTAGATCTATGCCATGTTCGGCACTGAGTTTGACCATTTCCCAATATTCGTTCGAGTTTTCGTTTAGATCTTGTGGACTATGTAACTGCATTGAAGCTAGCCCCACGATCGGCGTAAACACGTTGTTAAGATCGTGAGCGATGCTGCTTGCCATCGTTCCCAGACTTTCCATCCGTTGAGCGCGATAAAATTGCGCCTCGCGCTGTTTCTTCTCGGTGATATCGGTATTCACCACCAGAATTGATTGAGGTTGTCCAGATTTTTCACGCACCAATGTCCAACGACTTGCCACGATTATCGTCTTACCAGCTTGGGTGACTTGCTCTAATTCGTCTTGCCAATAACCTCGCTCGATCGTGAGATTAAGGCAGGTTGTGATTTGAGTTGAAGGATCTGGGTAAAGCAGTTGCTCGACTTTTTTCCCCAAGATATCGATTGCCGACCAACCGTACAACCGCTCGGCCCCTTTGTTCCAGAACAAAATACGATGGTCTAAATCCTGCACAAAAATTGCGTCAGTGGCGATATCAATTAGTGCTGCTTGTTCGCGAATTTTCTGTTCGGCCTGCTGGCGTTCATCCATTTCTTGTTGTAATCGCACATTTGTTTGTGATAACTCAGCCGTGCGTTCTTCTACTCGTTTTTCTAATCGATCGTGGGCAGATTGCAACTGCTGTGCCATTTGGCGGCGGAGCGTGATGTCATGGAGCGACCAAAGCAGCATATTTCCTTTGCGATCTGGATCTTGAATCTGGGTGACAGCGATCGACAAGGAAGTTACCACGCCGTTGCGGGGATTGAGATCGATTTCCCAGTCTTGGATCTGTTCTAGATTGACCAGTCGAGTTTGAAAAAGATGTCGATCGAGTTCATGAATAAACACCACTAATGGTTTGTTGATTAAATATTCGAGGGGGATTGCAAATAATTGAGCTGCGACCCGATTTGCTTGGTAAATTTTCCCTTGCAGATCGGTGACCAGATATCCATCTGGGGCTAGGTCAAATAATGTTTGGTAACGCTGACGCTCTAGTTCAACTATGTGCTGAGTCGTAATCAGGGCTTGATTCTGATGTCGCAGTTCTTCTTCCGAAGTCTGTAGCTCTTCTAGCACAAAGTAAAGTTCTTTGAGGGCTTTGTCGATCGAATTTGGATGTGCAGGGGATTCAGTGGCATATTGCCGCAGTAGCAATGCCCGTCGGTAAACCGCCTCGATTTGCAAAGATATATCCATTTCAAACTTGGGGGTTAAATTAAATTGTGAAAATTATATGATGTCAAAAATTTAGATATCATTCTATTCACTCTCCTAGCTCTATGATGGCTCAAAAAAATTAAGTTTGTTTGGGTGCTGGCTGAGCGCGATCGCTGATGTCTTCGATCGATAATAAAATCATCTGTTTACCTTCAAGTGGTGGCATTTTGCGGGCATTGAGCAGCATCGTCTTTTCCCCAATATTGGCAAAGTTATGGACGACAGTGAAATCTTGGACTTGGATGCTGTGAGTTAGGAGGTCTTCGAGTAGCGATCTCAACTTGGAAATATTCCATTGCCCATTCCCTAGAGCGAAGATCTGGCATTGCTCCGTCTCGCTCGGCGACACCTGAAAGGTGGAATAAAACATTTGGGTTGCCGTCACCACTTGAAGATCTTCATTTAACACCACCAGCGATTCGCGCACCGTCTGGACGATTGCCTCGGCATAGTCTCGCGCTTCCACGATTTGGTCGGCACTGTGCTTGAGCGCATCAATTTCCACCAGCACCACTACCGCGCCATCAATCCGATTGTCAAGCGTGCGATAGGGGCGAATCCGCAAGTCGTACCAGTGACCGTCTCGATCCTGAATTTCCAGCGTTTTGAGGTTAAGCGTCTCGATCACTTCTAAAATCTGTTGCTCTAAGTTGTCAATAATCAGATTGTGTTTGATATCACTGAGCGGGCGACCGATATCAGTTGGAATCAAGTTAAACAGATGAACAGCAGTGGGCGTAAAACGGCGAATCCGCAGATCTCCTTCTAGCATCAGAATCGGAATATTGATACTACTGAGCAAATTCTGGAAATCGTTGCCGAGATTAGTTGCTTCGGAGTTACGTCGGTACAGTTCGTCATTAATCGTACTCAGTTCTTCATTCGAGGTTTGAATCTCTTCTTTAGCAGTTTGCAGTTCCTCATTTGTACTTTGAAGTTCTTCGTTGCTAGATAAAACCTCCTCGTTGGCGGCGCGCAGATCTTCATTCGTGGTTTGCTGCTCTTCAATGATCGACTGAAGATAGATTTTGGTGGTATCTAGGTCTTGTTGGAGTCGCTGATTTTCCTGCTGTTCGCTGCTTTGTTTCTTGCGTTTAGACTGATTCGATCGACTGGGTAGTTCTTCTTCAGATGGTAAAACAGGCATAGTTTCAAATAAAACCAGAAAGTAATCTCGATCTGCTCCACTCGATTTAAACGGAATCACATCGATCGCCACCTGACGAGTCCGAACTGGCGAATTAGTAACGTCTCGATCGCGATCGCTGAGTGGGATTTCCTCTTTTCTAGTCGCTTGACTTGTCTGCTTTGCCTCGTTAATGGCCGCTTGCAATTCCAGTCGCAATCCTGCTTTTGCCATATTCAGGAGGTTGAGGCTGGCTCGTCCTGGTGATGGCTCTAAATACGCACCCGTTTGCCCCCGAAATTGCAAAATCTCTAATTGAGCATCGATCACAACCCCGACAGGAGCGTATTGGTTCAATACAATCCGATCCGCAGCTTTGTGGAGTTCTGTCTCATTTTGGTCTTTGTCAACTACGATCGATTGAAGATTGGCGCTTACTATTGGTGAACTGCTAGCGATTAGCTCCGTGCTCAACCTCCCAGCAGATGGACGTTTTGTATAAATCTTGAATTTTCGATCGAACACCGTAAACAGATCGGAAAGTCCTCCCACGGTTTCAGATGCGCCCAACAGTAAAAAGCCCGTGGGGTTCAATCCGTAATGAAATATCGGCAACACTTTCTTTTGCAAAGCTGACCCAAAGTAAATCAAAACATTCCGACAGCTAATCAAGTCCAATCGTGAAAAAGGCGGATCGCCGATCAGGTTTTGGCGGGCAAAAATACAGAACTCACGTATGACTTTATTGATTTGATAACCCCCCTCGACTTGGGTGAAAAAACGCTGAAGTCGTTCGGGCGAGATATCGCTCACCTGACTTTGCTGATAAATTCCGAGGCGAGCTTTTTCGATCGCTCTTTCGCTAATATCAGTGGCAAATATCTGGATTTGGGGCTTGCGGGGCTGATGGGTAAAGAACTCTAGCAGACAAATCGCGATCGAGTAAGCTTCTTCGCCCGTGGAGCAGCCTGCCACCCAAATGCGGATGGGTAAATCGGCAGATCGATCGTGGAGAATTGCGGGAAAGACTTCGCGTTTTAGGGTTTCAAAGACATCTGGATCTCGAAAAAAACTGGTGACGTTAATCAAAATCTCTTGGTATAACGCTTGAACTTCGGCAGGATTTTCGTGGAGATAGCGCACATAGTCCTCTAGCTGCTCTAGTCGATACAATGCCATCCGCCTAAAGATCCGCCGCTTAATTGTGGTGTGCTTGTAGTGCGTAAAATCGATTCTTGCGGTTGTTTGTAGTAGGCTAAAAATTGTCGAGAGCGCATCTGTACCGTCGTCCGACGACTGTTCCGATCGAACAATCGAGTTCAGGCTAGTGACATAGGGATGGCGGCTAATGTCTGCGAGTTTTTTGGCGATCTCTTCGGGCGGCAGAATAAAATCGACATCACCTGTGGAGATCGCGGTAGTCGGCATACTGCTGACTTGGGCAGTATTTTCCGATTGGGCAAATGTGATCCCACCTGCCGACTTGATCGCCTCTAATCCTTTCGAGCCGTCCCCATCTCCACCTGACAAAACCACCCCGATCGACTTCGCACCTCGATCGGCTGCTAATGAATTAAAAAACCCATCAACGCTCATACTAGGTCTACGATTTTTTGCGCGGGGGGTGAGGCGAAGTCCGCCTTGCGAGAGCATCATCGTCGTGTTGGGTGGAATCACATAGACATGGTTGGGTTCTACTACCATGCCATCTTTCACCTCACTGACTGGCATCTGGGTCGTCTTTGAGAGAATCTCAGTCAACAAGCTTTTGTGATTAGGATCTAAATGCTGCACCAGCACAAATCCCATACCCGTATCGATCGGTAAATTGCTCAATAATTGGGTAAATGCTTCTAATCCTCCCGCCGATGCACCAATTCCGACAATCGGAAATAATTCAATCTGATTATCTGGTTGAGTTTGTTGAGTTCGATCGAATGAATCAACATCAGTGGATTTGGAATGATCTGTCTGAGCAAAACTCTTCATATTCATAATTATGCAACCTAATTCCGATCTGACTGGTCAGTCTGGGCAGTTTGCCGCACGATTTCTATGTCTAAACCCAACTCTTGGGCGATTTGCTCGACACTCAAACCCAACCTTAGCAACAAAGATACAGTTTCAAGTTTTCCTTCAAGTTTTCCCTCAAGTTTTCCTTCAAGTTTTCCCTCAAGTTTTCCCTCAAGTTTTCCCTCAAGTATGCCTTCTTGCTTGAAATCCTCAGCAACTTCGCGAAAATAGCGCGTTTGCTTTATTTCATCTAATCCAAACATGGCTTCGATCTCCTGACGACTTAGCTGGGTAAATTTGTAAACCAATATGGTCTGAATCAATTCTATAACTTTCTGCTTGACCGCAAGATCGCTAAACTGGTCGCGGGCTTGTTGCGTCAGTAAATTGACTTGCTCTACTCGGACTTCGGGCGTAACTACGAGCTTCACTATGTCTAGCTCTACCGTCGGTTCGATCGCGCCCAACTCGTCTAGGTAGACTCGCTTCACTTGCGGGTCGAGAATGCGATAGGGCAACGGGAACGCTACATCCAGACTGCGGCTAGCAAATATGGCAACGGCAAACCACTCATGCTCTGGCTTGTATTGCCCCAAGTAGAGAAAGATCTCGGAGATAAATCGCCAGTAAAAATCATCTTTTGGTTGGAACTGAACTTCGGCAAAGTAAATCGGCTTGCCCGATGTTTCAGGTAAAAATAGCCCGTCGGCGCGGAAAGCTAGTTCTTTGATCTCTACTGATGAAAACTGATAGCTTTGTGCCTCTGCAACAGGCTCACCAATCAACTCAAACAAGAGACTGGGAAAAGTTTGGAATAACTGGTAGAAAATTGTGTCTGTTCGCACTTTGTTTGTTTCACGCTAACTCTTGCAGAGCATAATAGTTTCAAAAAGTGATGAGTTTAAATCATTTAAGCGACGATTCTCTAGGCGTGTGTGTATTCTTCGCGGCGGCAAATAATACGGTTGGCTTTTGGCTTGCCCTGTCTGGACATTAGGCAGGATATGAAATATCTCGCAAAGATTGCGATAAACTAAGAAAATTAAATTCTTACTAACAAAACTTTAATTTAAGTCATGGAAAATCCAAAGCCACGCTCCTCATTTGTCAAAGACGAGCAAGGTCTGTTAAATAACTTTGCGATCGAACCCAAAATGTATGTCGATCGAGGTGAAGAAAGATTTGGCTTGACGCAATATGCTGAGATTATTAACGGTCGTCTCGCCATGATCGGTTTTATCGGGCTGATCGTATTGGAGCTAGTCACCGACAAAAGTATTTTGGAGATCATTGGGCTTAGATAGTTAATTTTTTCGGCTAACTCTGGCGCGATAGAGCAGTTTATCGCCTTGCCGATAGCCAATATAACGGACAGTTACTGGTTCACCAGTTTCAACTTCATTCGCGTCCATCAATTGATGTGAGTGTGGATCGTATGCCACTTCAGATCCAACCCGATCGATCGACTCAATCCCCCATCTTTGCAGTAATCGATCGATCGGGCGCAGCAATGGCAACAAGTTTCGAGCAGGCATCGTGGGATTTTGCTGAGCAGCATAGGCGGCAGTGGGTAACTGAAGCAACAAAGCCTCTAACTGCTGAAGGGTTTCTTGCTGAAATTCGATCCGACTCTCTTGACGCTGCCGATCTAGCTGTTGTTGCAGACGTTGATACTCGGCTTTGAGTTCGATCGAATTAGGATCGCTCTTAGGTAAACGATCTGGCAAGCTACTAAAAGTTTGGATGATCTGCATCGGTGAGATCTGTAAAACCTCAGCCAGTCGCACCAAATCTTTGTACTTGAGTAACTCCGCCTGCCCTTGTCGGACATTTTGCAGTGCATAGCGGGTTAAAGCAGATCGATCGCATAAGTCACGAAAACTCGCTACACCACTAGCATTCATCAACTGTTTCAACGTTTCAGTCAAGCTGTTATTCATCGATCGTGATTAATTGAGGATTGATTGATAATTGTTCACTTTTCATTCGTACTGATTTTAGCGATTGATGTCATAATCATAGTCAGAAAAACTCACCCCTTCCAACCTTAAATGCCTCCGAAATCTACCAACTCCAAAGCCGCAACATCGGCAGCCGCTTCAGAAAAAGTTAGTAGCGAAAAAAAGAAAGCCCTCGATCTCGTCCTCGGTCAAATCGAGAAAAATCACGGCAAAGGCGCGATTATGCGGCTAGGTGATGCCGCGAGTATGCGGGTCGAGACCGTCCCTAGTGGGGCGCTGACCCTAGATTTAGCCTTGGGTGGCGGTTTCCCAAAAGGAAGAGTGATTGAAGTTTATGGACCCGAAAGCTCAGGCAAAACTACGCTAGTCTTACATGCGATCGCCGAAGTCCAACGTCAAGGTGGGGTTGCAGCTTTTGTAGATGCCGAACACGCGCTCGATCCTGCCTATGCTGCCAAACTCGGTGTAGATATTGAGAACTTGCTGATTTCACAACCAGATACGGGCGAAATGGCACTGGAAATTGTCGATCAACTCGTTCGATCGATGGCTGTAGATATCGTCGCGATCGACTCCGTTGCCGCACTAGTTCCTCGCGCTGAAATCGAAGGCGAAATGGGCGACTCACACATGGGTCTGCAAGCCCGACTGATGAGCCAAGCTCTCCGCAAAATCACAGGCAGCATTGGCCGCTCTAACTGCATCGTCGTCTTCCTCAACCAACTTCGCCAAAAGATCGGTGTGACCTATGGTTCACCTGAAACCACCACAGGCGGCACAGCTTTGAAGTTTTACGCTTCTGTGCGATTAGATATTCGCCGCATTCAAACACTCAAACGTGGTACGGAAGAATACGGTATTCGCGCCAAAGTTAAGGTAGCAAAAAATAAAGTCGCACCACCGTTCCGCATTGCCGAGTTCGATATTATTTTCGGCAAGGGCATCTCCACCAAAGGCTGCTTGGTAGACTTGGCAGAAGAAATGGGGATCATCATCCGTAAAGGAGCTTGGTACAGTTATCAGGGCGAAAATGTGGCGCAGGGTCGGGATAACACGATCAAGCACATGGAAGAAAATGCGGCGTTTGCGGACGAAGTAGAGAAGCTGGTGCGCGAGAAATTAGCTAGTGGTGCGGTCGTCTCGCCGATTACCGTAGTTCCCCAAGAGATCGAAGAGGACGACGATGAAACCGATCCGACTGAGGAGTTCTAGTTTTTCGCTAAAAAATTGTCAGAAAATTCAATCCCTAATCTGGTGTGAGCCAAGTTGAAATCGATCGAAGGGTCGAGGGGATTTCTGTGCCGTCGGGAAATTCCAGAATAGTTTCGCGCAAATAGAGATAGCCTGACTCGCTAAAAGAGATCAGCATTCTTTGCAGTGCTAGCCATACTTCTGCTTCATACTCCCAATCTCGATCGCGCCGAGACTGAGCGGCGATCGACCTTAAGGCCCAAAAATAACTATTACGGACTACGGAGCCACCTTTTTTGAAAGGAGGCACATCCTCATAGCTAATGAATAGAACATCTGTATCAATTTTGGCTCTCATTTTTAAAAAACTCTCTAAATAAAAAACAGCCCTATATGTAAGGGCTGCTTGAAATTTTAATTTAGTGAAACCTAAACTCGCTAGTTTAGAAGGTGAATGTAGTCCGAACTGTACCTACGACAATAGACGAGTTGTTATTGTTGTGGTTAGGATTGAAGATTACAAATACACCAGGAGTGATCGAGATGTTCTTGGAAAGTCTCAAACGGAACAGACCTTCTAAGTGATAGGAAGTACCTGAATCGGTAGCAACGCCACTGGAAGCAGATGTAACTCTAGGCTGTTGACCGAAGATGATACCGCCCAAGTTGCCTTCACCGAGCAAGTCAGGGAATGCCAAGTTGACGTTATAGGTCAAAAGATCGGCAGTGCGACCGATGTTAGCTTGTTGAGTTGCCGATGCAGACTCTTGACGAGCATTCACAAAGCCTACAGAGCCGCCAATTGCCAACCATTTAGCAACGCGCCAGTTGAGCTGAACACCATAGCGATTTGCCGAGGTGTCATTTCTGCCAAAAGGACGAGAGCTAATCGTGCTACCAGTACTGCTAGACAAGTTGACGCGATCTCCAGGCTCAAAGGTACGCAGATATTCAGCAGCGATGATTATGTCTCTGCTAGGTGTAAATGCAAGTTGAGCACCTGCAGAATAAGCACCATTGGTTAGACCACCTTGTCCAGTTGCCTCAGAAGCTCTAGAGTCAGCTAGGTAAAGAGCTGTGAATGTGAACTCTTTGCTAGGATTGAACACAAGTCCAGCACCAGCACCTTCTGGCCCACGGAATATGGTTGGATCGTAACGACCAAAGCGAGAAACCGAACCGTTGTCGCTATCTTCAAAGAAAGGATTGCCAGTCAAGAAGATGTCATCGATCGACATACCAGTAGTACCAACCCATGCTGTTGCAAAGTTAGCAACAGGGAAACGATAGGTCAACTTGGTCAGTTCAAAGGAGTTGTTGGTGTTGGTGTCATAGCCCAAACGAGCCATGTTGGTGGAGTAGGGTACACCAGAATTTTTGAAGTCAGTGAATCTGGTGATGTTGCCAGCTTCTAGACGGGTTCTCAAGCGATCCTTGCCAGTGAAGCTAGTATCAAAGTTGAGACGAACTCGACCACTTACAGTAACGTTATTGTCACTAGCACCTGAGAGACTCATGATTGCTCTGGCGTTTAACTTGGTGGTGGTAGAGAATTGTTGAGCTTCTAGTTGAGCAGTTTTTGCTTCTAGTGAGTCAACCCGACCACGCAATGTTGCCAATTCAGCCGCGAACTCTTCTTGAAGTTTTTGCAGGGCAGCAAGATCTTCCTTGCTAACTTTGTCTGCCAAACCAGAAGAAATCAGCTCATTCATTTTGTCCAAGCAAGCATTCAAACCTGCGGCGAACTCATAACGAGTTGTGGCACGGCTACCACGGAAAGTCCGATCGGGATAGCCAGCGATACAACCGTAACGCTCAACTAGGGATTGCAGGGCTGTGAATGCCCAGTCGGTAGGCTGAACATCACTCAATTGAGAAACAGAAGTAACATTTTGAGCTGTAGTATTTTGTTGAGCCAAAGGGTCTTGACCCAGTTGAGCAACATTCACCTGATTTGCAGTTTGAGCACTAGCTGAGTCTGCAATCATTGAGACGGATACTGAAGCTGTGATTGCTGCTGTCAGTAAGACTGAGCTAGCAGTTAAGCTTTTGATTGTTGATTTAAACATAGACATTTTTTTACTCCATTCCTCACACGTATAGTAAGTTTACTGCTATTTCACCATTATGTATCCAGTGCAGACAAATCTATTGTAAAAACTTAAGCTTAGATTAGATTCACATGGATACTCAGCTTAAATTTTTAACAAACAATAAGGTTTTTCAGACTCTACATATCGATTTATGTTCCACATACATTATCCAAATCGAAACTCGAAATAGGATAACTGTACATTCGACATTAGCTAAGCACTTCTACATGTTAACTATTCGATCGTTCAGGTAATCAATCTACATAGTCCTATCAATCCAGAGCTATGTCGTTAAAGGTAAGGTTAAGCTTTGAAAGGAAATTTTGCAAGCTTAACGATGAACTAATGTATTTCATCACAAGGTTTTTAAACCCAAAAACAAGCTGAAATCGATACTAGAAAGTAGTTCTAATATTAAATATTAAATTTGTTTTTTTGTAATCGCGGCTACAATTCGGGCAGAAACTTTGACAAAAACTTTGGCGACAAGATGACTCCTACACTAATAATGCTTAGTAATGGAGTGAGCCAATCGCCTAAAGCGACGTAAAGTGTTTGGGTTTGACGTAAGTAAACTGTGGCTAGATGTGTTTCGTAGGTGTTGATGCCTGAGATCCAGATGGTGCGACCGTTGGGATCGACGATGCCAGAGTAGCCTGTGTTTGTCGCTCTTACTGCCCATCGATCGACTTCTACTGCCCTTGCTACATCTTGAGCATGGTGCTGAGCAGGCATAGTTTCGGCATAGTGGGCGTTATTGGAAGCAGTAAAAATGATCTGCCCACCTGCGGCGGCTTGGTAGCGAAAATGGGCAGGATAAGCTGATTCGTAACAGATCCCAATAATGACGCGACCCCAAGGAGTATCGACAAGTTGATCGTCTTTGCCAAATTTCACCTCACCACGCAAGGGAGATAAGCGCTTGATCAGCCCGCCTAAAACTTGCTTGAACGGGATGTATTCGCCCACTGGAACCAGTTTCACCTTGTCGTACTCAGCCAATGTCTGTCCAGAGCCATTGAGTAAAAATAGGCTATTGGTATAGTCATTACTGCCAGTCTGGTTGCCAATCTCGCTACCAAAGCCACCCATCCAGACTGGTACGCGATATTTTTCCACCGATCGATCGAAGGTCGATCGTCTTGGGTCTTCGTCGGGATAGAGAAATGGCAGTGCGGTTTCGGGTGTGAGAATTACGTCTGCTTTTGCCTGGGCCAGTTGCTCGTAGCCTGCTGTGTAGCGCTGCACACCCAAGCGTAAGCCATCAAACTTCAGCTTCACAGGATTGGGAATATTGCCTTGGATAATCCCAGCTTTGAGGGCTTGTCCGTTGTCTGCTGCCATTCGATCGGGTTGCATGACCACGATCCCGTAAAGATTCATGCCTAGGACTAAACCTGCTGCCGTGATTAAGTAACGCCATCTGCGACTGTCGGATCTGACGATCGACTCTGCTAATAAGCCATTGACGATCACGATCGCGGCGGTAATTGTTTGCTGTCCCGATAGGCGAGAAATCTGGAGAATTAGCAAATTATGGGGGCTTTGGGTATAGCCTAGAGCAGTCCAGTAGAGCGGGCCCCAACTCCAGATCGTTTCGAGCAAGCAAAACAGGGCAGCAGCAATGATGATTCTGCTTGGGACTGAAAGTTTTGGGGTCAGCCACGCCATGCCGCCCGCCCAGAGGCTAGACAGGACTAAGCCACAAATTGCGATCGAGAGCCAGACGGTGATCGCGATCGACAGACTGGCTAACCAAGGCACACCTAACCAAGTCATCGGGTGAACGCCCGTAATCCAAAACAGTGCCATGCCGTGATAGAACAGCCCCCAGACTGCTCCCATCACCATGCTGTCGCGCACTTTGAGTTTTTGGGTCTGAATCCACAATGGGATTAATCCTACCCATGCTAAAAGCCAGAGGCTGAACGGGTCGGGGGTCAGTCCCATTAAAATGCCACCAATCGCGGCGGTCGCGATTTTGCGCCAGTATGATTTATTCAGCACTAGCTGGAGTCCAGATTTCGCCATACTTATCCTTGAGGGATTGCCATCCTTCTAGCTGCCCTGGCTCATATTCACCTGGCTTGCCCCACTGCACAAAAATACTGAGTTCGGGTGATTCCTCTTTATTCAGTAAGCGAATGGCATAGGTCGTAAAGTTACCGCGTTTGGCTTCGCCTGTTTCAAACTTAACTTGGGCAATGTTGTCCATATTGAGATGAAACTCAAACAAGTCGGTGTGCATGTTGGCATATTTGCCTTTTGGCAGTTCGGCGTAGTAGAGCTTCTCTATGTGGGTTTTAACCTCAAACACGGTCGTTCCAGTATTGGCAATCGCTCGAACTAAACCCAAGATCGAACATTCTTCTAAAAAGTCTTTTAGCGTTGGCATTATTAGGTGAGTAAGTTAATGATTTCCTTCACTCTGCCATAAACTTTGGATCTTTTGTTCGATCGAATATTGAAATAATGTTGCGGTAATTTTTGTGGAGTAAAGTTTTATACTGCAACTGCGGGATAATTACAAGTTAGCTGTCGATCGATAGAACTTAGTCCTTGTAATGCTCTCACTCCTTGTGGTGACTTTTCTAAAAGCTGACAGGAGATATAATTTAAGTCAAGTTATTTGAAGCGAGAACCATGACTACAGTAGCTATCTTGCCAATCTCTGACGTTAATGGTGAGCAGTCCTATCGAGCGATCTCAGGAGACAAACGTTCTGTTGGCAAAACTGCGGGGCAAGCTCTGGATGCCTTAACTGCCCAGTTGGATAAGATTGAATTTAGTGCGCTACTGGTTATCCAAAGCTTTCGTTCTGACCCATTTTTCAATGCTGAGCAGCAGGAACGGTTGTCGGAATTGATGAATTTGTGGCGATTAGCAAGGGATCAAGGACGGGAACTAGCATCAGAACAACAAGCAGAGTTGAATAGCCTAGTTGAAATAGAACTGAGAGCGGCAACAGCTCGTACTGCGGCGTTTATGCAGCAAGGGAATGCATGAATCCTCTCTACACGGCGATCTCACAACGAGCAAACCATCGTTGCGAGTATTGTAAGGCTCCTGAAGTAGTTTTCAATTTTCCATTTGAGGTGGAGCATATTGTTCCATTTTCTCGCCAAGGTTCAAATGATGAAGCAAATTTAGCCCTCGCCTGTCGTTCCTGCAATCTCCGCAAAGGCAATCGTATAAGTGGGATGTCCTCTGGTTCCAAGGCAGAAGTTCGTTTCTTTAATCCACGAGAGGATCGGTGGGGTGAGCATTTCCAATTCAATGTTGAATCTGGTGAAGTTGTAGGGGAAACTTCGGTAGGAGAGGTTACTGTAGAGTACTTAGAGATGAATAGCCCTGCTCAAGTGGCGGCACGACAACTATGGATTCGTTTGAGTTTATTTCCATAACCGTGCAGTACAGCGTTATACCGATCCGATCCGACCGTTGAGATACTGATTCAGGCTATTCTGATTTGTATAACTTATTTGTTTCCCATTCATAAATCTCATGTCACAGCCTACGATCGAATCAATTCTGCAAGAAAAGCGTTTGTTTAGTCCGACTGAAGCTTTTTCTCAAGCTGCACAGATCAAGAGCTTGGCAGAATATCAGCAGATTTATGACCGCGCCAAAGCCGATCCCGAAAAATTCTGGGCAGAGTTGGCAGCGCAAGAATTAGATTGGTTTGAGCCTTGGCATACGGTGCTAGACTGGCAGCCGCCTTTTGCCCAATGGTTTGTTGGTGGCAAACTCAACATTACTTATAACTGTATCGATCGACATCTCAAAACTTGGCGACGAAATAAAGCCGCGCTGATCTGGGAAGGCGAACCTGGAGATTCCTGCACGCTAACCTATGCCCAACTTCACCGTGAAGTTTGCCAGTTTGCCAATGTTTTAAAGCAACTGGGTGTGAAAAAAGGGGATGTTGTGGGAATCTACATGCCAATGATTCCTGAAGCGGCGATTGCGATGCTAGCCTGTGCGCGGATTGGTGCGCCCCATAGTGTGGTGTTTGGGGGATTTAGCTCTGAGGCATTGCGCGATCGATTAAGTGATGGCAAAGCAAAGTTAGTGATCACGGCTGATGGTGGTTGGCGTAAAGATTCGATCGTGCCTCTCAAAGATCAGGTGGATAGAGCCTTAGCCGATGGAGCCGTGCCAAGTGTTGGAAACGTTCTGGTTGTACAACGCACAAAGCAGGAAATCTCGATGCAGGCAGGACGCGATCATTGGTGGCATGACATCCGCCAAGGTGTATCTGCCGACTGTCCGCCTGAGCCGATGGATGCGGAGGATATGTTGTTCATTCTCTATACCAGTGGCAGTACTGGCAAGCCAAAGGGTGTAGTGCATACCACGGGTGGCTATAACCTCTATACCCACATGACGACGAAGTGGATTTTTGACCTAAATGATACGGATGTTTACTGGTGTACGGCAGATGTGGGATGGATTACAGGTCATAGTTATATCGTTTATGGGCCACTGTCTAACGGTGCGACATCGCTGATGTATGAGGGTGCGCCCCGTCCTTCCAATCCTGGCTGTACTTGGGATGTGATCGAAAAGCATGGCGTGAATGTGTTTTATACCGCTCCCACGGCAATTCGCGCCTTTATCAAAATGGGAGAACATTTACCAAATCAGCGCGATCTAACTTCTCTGCGGTTATTGGGAACAGTGGGTGAGCCAATTAATCCCGAAGCTTGGATCTGGTATCAGCAGGTGATTGGCGGTGGCAAATGTCCAATTGTCGATACTTGGTGGCAAACCGAAACAGGTGGGATTATGCTTACACCTCTGCCTGGGGCAATTCCAACGAAACCAGGCTCGGCGACCCTTCCCTTTCCTGGGATTATTCCCGATGTCGTGGATTTGGATGGCACTTCTGCCAAGGATAACGAGGGCGGCTATCTCGTAATTAAGCACCCTTGGCCGGGCATGATGCGGACGGTATTTGGCGATCCCGATCGATTTCGTAAAAGCTATTGGGAACATATCCCACCCCAAGATGGTAAGTATGTCTACTTTGCGGGTGATGGGGCAAGGCGTGACGAGGATGGTTACTTCTGGATCATGGGACGAGTTGATGATGTGATTAACGTGGCGGGACATCGCTTAGGCTCGATGGAAATCGAATCGGCGTTGGTATCTCATCCTGCGGTGGCTGAAGCTGCGGTTGTGGGTAAACCTGACGATCTTAAAGGTGAAGATGTGTTTGCTTTTGTGACCTTAGAAGGTTCTTTTCAGCCGAGTGAAGAGCTAAAAGCTGAGTTAAAGAAACATGTTGTAGCTGAGATTGGGGCGATCGCTAGACCGAGTGAAATTCGGTTTGCCGAGGCTTTACCCAAAACTCGATCGGGGAAGATCATGCGGCGGTTGCTGCGATCGCTGGCATCGGGTCAGGAAATCCAAAGCGATACCTCAACCCTAGAAGATCGTAGTATTTTGGATAAACTGAGGGAAGAAGTTTAGGAACCTCACCCTAGCCCTCTCCTAAAAAGGAGAGGGGACAGGAATTAGAGAAATATGGAGGTAATAGATGCTGGTTGCAGAATCAAAGAGTGCGAAAACTAGTTCTCTCGGTGAACAGAGGGTGGTTTTCGATCGCATCAGTTGGGTGGGTTACGAGCAACTTTTAGGCATATTGGGTGAGAGTCGATCGACTCGACTGACCTACGATCGAGGACTATTAGAAATTACGATGCCATCACAAGCACATGAGAACAGCAATGAATTAATCGGTGTATTCATTCGGATGTTAGTTTTTGAACTTGGGATGAACATCAAGAGCATGGGATCGACAACGCTCAATCGTCCCGATCTATTAAAAGGAGCGGAACCTGACAACTGTTACTACATCCAAAATGAGCCTGTAGTCAGAGGTAGAACTATAGATCTCAATCGAGATCCTCCACCCGACTTAGTTGTAGAAGTTGACATCACGCATACAGATATCAACAAGCTCAGCTTGTATGCTGCGATCGGTGTACCAGAGTTTTGGCGATATGATGGCGAGATTTTAAGACTTTATCAGCTTCAAGCTAATGGCGTTAGTGGGGGCGAATATCTGGAGCTAGATACCAGTCCAACATTCCCACAGATCTCAAAAGAGATGTTCTACCAGTTTTTAGACCAGTGTAGGATTGAAGGAGAATCTCAGGCTATGCGAAACTTTAGGGGAACTTTGGCATCTAGGTAGAGACCTCTAGTCCCTGAATTGGAGATGGGTTAATCATTTATTACGGTCGTAATGAAATATTTTTTAAGATTTTCTATCCTCTTGTTATTAGCTCTTTGCCTGTCGTTGGGATTGGGAGGACAAAATATTATTGCTCAGAATTCGCTACTCAAGCCGACAAAGCTCCATCTTACCTATCCGCCAAAGCAACATCAGACAACGAGCAACAAGATCTTTTTGATTGGAACTGCGCCGCCGACTGATGAAGTAACGGTCAACGGCAAACCGATCGATCGAATACCCGCAGGACATTTTGCCCCCAGCTTCCCCTTGCAAATCGGTAAAAACAACTTTGCCCTCAAGTATCAAAATCAGAGTATTAATCTGGTGGTAACAAGACTGGAAAGTGAACCAAAACCCCCAACACAATTAGGCTTCTTGGTTGATTCTCTGATTCCCAATGTCGATATTGCCCAAAAAACGAACGATCGAATCTGTTTTGGTGCGATCGCTACACCTAACGCCACAGTCAAAGTCAAGCTCGGCGATCGATCGATCGCGCTCAATCCCAAACAGCGCAATATCCAATTACCTCCCAACGCATCGATCTTGACCAAAAGTAACCAACCGATCGACGCGCCAATTGCAGGACACTATGAAGGATGCACGACATTTCCCACCTCAGGCAAGATCGGCAAGCCTGAATATTCCGTGGCACTTGGTAATCGGAACATCAAACAAACCGCCAAAGGTAGCATTGAGATTCTCTCGTCCGATCGAATTCAAACTGCGGAGGTGATCGATGAAGTTGCGGTCGCACGCACGGGGCCAAGTTCCGACTTTTCACGTCTTACGCCTCTGCCTAAAGGTGCGATCGATACGATCGAAGCAAAACAAGGTGACTGGCTCCGACTTAGCTATGGTGGTTGGATTCCCGCAAAATCTGCCAAGCTTGGTAATGCTAATCTGCCGCCTCGATCGATCGTCAAAAGTCTGAGCACGCGCAAAATCTCAGGTTGGACAGAGGTAA
>Ga0209591_10003190_pt1 | contig 19124 bp, 14 predicted proteins | sample MAT01_FD_187207 | JGI IMG/M metagenome (GOLD analysis project Ga0209591, IMG submission 187207) | Freshwater microbial communities from Lake Fryxell liftoff mats and glacier meltwater in Antarctica - MAT-01 (SPAdes) (version 2) | ecosystem: Environmental > Aquatic > Freshwater > Ice > Liftoff... | reverse complement strand
ATAGGGTTCGGCCGGTGGGAACCCCCACACCGGCTGCGGCCAGCGCGCATCATTGCGATAACGCGCGATCACGTGCAGATGGAACTGCGGCACCACGTTGCCGAGTGCGCCGAGATTGAGCTTGTCCGGCCGGTAGAGATCGCGCAGCGCGAGCGCGCACTGGCGCGCCTCGGCGGTGAGCTCTCGACAGTGGTGATCGTCGAGCTGGGTGAACTCGACCAGATCCACGCGACGCGGCACCAGTACCAGCCACGGATAGCGCGCATCGTTCATCAGCAGCACACGACATAGCGGCAGCTCGCAGACCATCGCGGTGTCTGCTGCGAGCTGCGGGTGCAGGACGAAGGCGTTCATCCGCCGTGCGTATGGCGGGCCAGGAAATCCAGCGTGCGGCTGTTTGCCAGCGTCGCGCTCTCGGGGTCGAAGTCGGCTCGTTCGCTACAGTTGAAACCGTGACCGGCCGCGTATTCGTGCACTTCGGCGTTCGCGAAGGCGAGTCGCTGGCGCGCCACATGTTCGGCGGGAATCAGCGCATCGCGCTGCCCGAAATGCAGCATCAGCGGCGCCTGTGGACGTTCATGCAGAAATCCCATGCTGCGACCGCCGTAATAGGCGACTGCCGGCAGACCCAGCCGGGTTGCCGCCAGCAGGGCGGCCGTACCGCCCCAGCAGAAACCCACCACGCCCACACCGAGGCCCTGGTTGCGTGCCCATTGCGCAACGGCAGCGATATCGCGCAGTGCTGCGTCCAAGCCCAGCTGTGCGACCAGCTCACGCCCGCGCGACACAGCTGCCTCGTCGTAGCCCAGTTCGGTGCCAGCCGCCACGCGGTCGAACAGACGCGGTGCCAGCCCCAGATAGCCCGCTGCCGCGAATCCCCGGGTCACCGCGCGAATGTGCGGATTGACCCCGAAAATCTCCTGCACCACGATCACCGCCGCACGCGGCTCGCTGGGCGGCTGCGCCATCCACGCACCGCCGCAGTGGCCGTCGATCGCCTCGAACACCAGATCGGACGCGTTCATCACACCTCCACGTTGGCGGCCCCGCCGCCGGCGGGCGCGGCCACGAATACATGTTTGCGACCTGCGACCCTGGCCGCATACAGCGCAGCATCGGCCTGCCGGATCATGGTCTGAACGCTCGGCGCGATCGTGCCGACCAAAGAAGGAACGCGAAAATCCCGCTGCATGAGGCTTTCGCCGTCGTGCCCGCAGTATAATTGCCAGCTGCCTGTCGGAGTCGATCATTCATGGCGCGTGTTGTGCGAAGTTCACAGGATGCGGGTGCGGCCCTGAGTCCCCGGGTTGGCTTCGTCAGCCTCGGCTGCCCCAAGGCCTTGGTCGACTCCGAGCGTATCCTCACCCAGCTGCGCGCCGAAGGCTACGAGATAGCGCCCACTTACGCTGGCGCCGACGTGGTAGTGGTCAATACCTGCGGCTTCATCGACTCCGCCGTCGAGGAATCGCTGGACGCGATCGGCGAGGCGATGGCGGAAAACGGCAAGGTGGTGGTCACCGGCTGCCTCGGCGCGCGCGCCGAGCTGATCCGCAGCCGCTTCCCCGATGTGCTCAGCATCAGCGGCCCGCAGGACTACGCCAGCGTGATGACTGCGGTACACAAGCAGCTGCCGCCGCGCCACGATCCTTTCTTCGACCTGGTGCCGCCGGCTGGCATCAAGCTCACGCCGCGCCACTATGCGTATCTGAAGATCTCCGAGGGCTGCAACCACCGCTGCACTTTCTGCATCATCCCCTCGATGCGCGGCGATCTGGTGAGCCGCCCGGTCGAACAGGTGCTCATCGAAGCCGAAAAGCTGGTCAAGGGCGGGGTGCAGGAGCTGCTCGTGATCAGCCAGGACACCAGCGCCTACGGCGTGGACAGCAAGTACGCTGCCGGTACCTGGCGCGGCCGCGAATACCGCGCGCGCATGATCGACCTCTGCCAGGGCTTGGGCGAACTCGGCGCATGGGTCCGCCTGCACTACGTGTATCCGTACCCACACGTCGACGAGGTGATCCCGCTGATGGCGCAGGGCAAGGTGCTGCCGTATCTCGACATTCCCTTCCAGCACGCCAGTCCGCGAATCCTGAAGTCGATGAAGCGCCCCGCCAGCGGCGAGCGCAACCTCGACCGCATCCAAGCGTGGCGCGCGATCTGCCCCGAGCTCACCATCCGCAGCACCTTCATCGCAGGCTTCCCCGGCGAAACAGAAGCCGAGTTCCAGGAGCTGCTGGATTTTCTTCAGGCCGCGCAGCTGGACCGCGTCGGCTGCTTCGCCTACTCCCCGGTCGACGGCGCCAAGGCCAACGCGCTGCCCGGGCAGCTACCCGAGGAGATTCGCAATGAGCGCCAGGCGCGCTTCATGAAAACGCAGGAAAAGATCAGCCGCAAACGCCTCAAGCGCAAGGTCGGCAGCGTGCAGCGCGTGCTGATCGACGAGGTTGGCCCCAGCGTCGCCATCGGTCGCAGCAGCGCCGACGCCCCGGAGATCGACGGCAAGGTCTACATCCATGGCGCGACAGGCCTCAAGCCCGGCCAATTCGTCGACGTTCGCATCGGCAAGGCGCAGGCCCACGACCTGCACGGCGTCATTGCGGCCTGAGCGCATGCGCGAGACCGCGCCGAACGCCGGCGAAGTTTGGGCGCGGCTGGACTACACCGCGCCGCCCTTCGACCAACTGGCGGAGTTCGCCGACCTGCTGGGCGGCGAGTCTTTCCCCACGCTCGATGCGATCAACACCGCGCTGGCAATCCGCGACGGCTGCAAGCGCCTGCGCGTGGTCGCGCAGAACCAGCAACTCCACCGCGACGGTCTGCACTTCGAACAACGCATTCACGACCACGGTGCCATCGCCACCCGCCCCGCGCGCTGGCACGATCTGTTCAGCGTGCTCATGTGGCTGCGCTATCCCGCGCTCAAGCGCTGCCTCAACCGCCTGCAAGTAGAAGACCTGCCGATCCAGGGGCGCGGCAACCGCACCCGGCGCCAGCAGGCACTGACCCACATCGACGAAGCCGGCGTACTGCTCGCAAGCGACGACCCTGAGCTGTTCGACAAGCTCGACGCCCACGACTGGATCGGCCTGTTTCTCGACCGCCGCACCGACTGGGGCAGCCGCATCGTCGTCCACGTGTTCGGTCACGCCCTGTTCGAACTGATGCGCAACCCGCACCAGACGCTCGCCGCCAAGGCGCTGCTGTTCCAGGTACCGCAGGGATTCTGCACGCAGCCATTCGAGCACCGTGCACGCGTGCTGGACGCAGCCGCCGCTGAAGCCGTCGCGCTCGGCAGCGCAGGATGGGACCCGGCAGGCATGGTGAGTCTGCCGCTGTCGGGCGTGCCGGGCTGGCGGGAGGGCAATGGGGAGCGGACGTTCGTGATTGAGGCGGAGTGCTTTCGGCCGCGGGATCCGCAGCGCAGCTATTGCGGTGCGGTTGGCGTTCGCCTGCCGGCTCCCTGAGCGGTGCTGACGGTGTGTTCAGGCCCGTCGCGCCCCCCATCCCCGCTCTTCCCCCGCAAGGGGGGAAGGGAGTTCTGGCGCCGCCGCCGAGAGCTCGCGCTGCGAATGTAGCGCTGCACGCTGCAAGAAGGTGCGCACGCTCTGCTCCCTTCCCCCGTTACGGGGGAAGGCCCGGGTATGGGGGTTGGATCTTGCGACAACCGCATCGCGCAGCGGCGCTGTGACGCCCGATGCGATCCGCGCTGGTTGTCGAAAAAATCTCGTGCGACCCGGATCGAAGAATCTGCGGGTGTGCTCGGTTGAGGTGCCACTGTGCGCATCGGCGCATGCGCTAGTGCGTGGCTATCGCAGCCTTTCCGTTTGCGAACGTCTCTCCGAAAAAGTTCCCTGCGTTCCAGGCTGGTCGCTCCTGCGCATTGGCCACCTCCACCATGATCCGCGTATTCAACTGCGCCAGCATCGCCAGCGACGGCCAGTGGATCGGCAGCGCGAGGTCGTCGCTGGGCTGGTGGTAGTGGTCCTTGAGAAAACCCTCGTAACGCGATTTCTGATCCTGCGCCGGGTCGGTCGAGGTCAGGCCCTGGTCGATGTACAGCGCCGGGATGCCGGCGCGCACGAACGAATACTGGTCGCTGCGCACGAAGAAGACTTCCTCGGGCTTTTCGTCCGCGGCAAGGCCAACGCCCTCGGCCCTGGCCGCGCGCTCGGCGACCGCACCCAGCGTGGAATGCTCGGCGCCGAAGGCGGTGACGTCGGCGAGTGGTGCGAGCGCTACCGGCATGTCCATGTTGATATTGGCCACGATCGCGCCGCGCGGCACCGTCGGGTTGTGCACGAAGTAGTCGGAGCCCTGCAGGCCGGATTCCTCGGCGGTGACGGCGATGAACAACACCGAACGGCGCGGGCGCTTTGGCAGGGCGGCGAGCACGCGCGCGGATTCGAGCATGATCGCGATGCCGCTCGCGTTGTCGACCGCGCCGTTGTAGATCGCATCGCCGCCGATCGGAGCACCTTTGCCGACATGGTCGAGGTGGGCCGAGATCGCGACGTACTCGGTGGCCAAGGTGGGGTCGGATCCTTCAAGGATGCCGATCACGTTGTCGCTGTTTTTGTTGCGGATCACCGAGCGGCGCACCTGCTCCACGCGCAGCGGCAGGTCGAAAGCCTGCGGCGTGCCGGCTGCGGCAGCGGCGTACGCCTCTTCCAACGTGCGTGGTGCGCCGGCGAAGAATTTCGCCGCACTCTCGGGGTTGATCGACGCGCGGATCACAAGCTGCGGCCATCCGCCATTGACGGTGCCGTCAGCGCCGACCCACCCCATGCGCGAGCGCCAAGACTGCTGCACGAGGCGCGCCCAAGGCGTGCGCTTCTGTTCTTCGAGTGATTGCAGCTGGATCACCCCGATCGCACCACGCGCGACCAGCGCCTGATTCTTGGTCAGGCGCGAGGAGTAGTGCGCGCGGATCGCCGGCGGGAACTTCGCCGGCGCGCCGCCGAAAACCAGCGCGACTTTGCCGCTGAGATCGACCCCGGCGAGGTCATCGTGCCCCTGGTCCGGTGCGGACACGCCGAAGCCTGCGAACACCATCGGTGCGCCTGCCTGCACGTTGGCTTCGACCAGGCTTGCCTCCGGCAGAAAATCCTTTGCCGCTACCAACGCGATCGCGGCGCCGACCGCAGGTTGCAGGGTCAGTCGCGCAGCGGGCAGCAGCGATACCGACTCCACCAACGGGACGGTCTGGAACCAGGTACCGTCGGTGCCGCCGGGCTTGAGACCCTGCTGCGCGAATCCGCTCGCCACGTAGCGCGCCGCGATGTCGTAGCCACGGGTGCCGGCCAGTCGGCCCTCGAGCGCGTCGTCGGCAAGGAAGCTGACATGCGCGCGAATCGCGTCAGGCGAAGCGGTGAGCGCGTCGCCGCGGGTGTCGGCATTCGTCGCGGGCGTGGACGGTCCCCGGCTGCACGCAGCGGTCGCGAGAATCATGGCGAGAACGAGGCCGGCGTGAAGCATCGGGATCGGTGTGCAGGCGCGCATGGGGCTCCGGGCGGAATGGCGAAAGGCCGGTAGCCTAGCGGAAAGATCACCGTGCGAAACGTGTTCGCGCCGCGCGTTCGCAGTTGCGGTAGCCGCGATCCACGCGACGCTGCGGACGCGGTAACGATGGCGGGTTGCGGCACGTCGTGCCCCCATCCCCAGCCTTTCCCCCGCGAGGGGGGAGGAAGTTCTGCTGCTGCCGACTGCAGGTCGCGCTTCGAATGTCGCGCTGCGCGCTCCGCGCCCTTCCCCCTTGACGGGGGAAGGGCTTAGGGTGGGGGTTCGATCGTGCGACAACCGACCGCTGTACGTCCAAACCAATGGCAAGCGCACCACGTTCACCACGTCCCACCACCGTCCGACCGGTCTGCTACCCATTGGCAGACCGGCCGGCCGCAACCCTCAAGGTTCGAAGCTGCTGTTGAAGATCGGATCCGCGAGCGCCGGGTAGCAAGCCTGCGGCGGCGGATTGTCGATCCGGTTCCAGTTGAAGTCGCGCACCACGTAGTCGATGACCTGGAAGCGGTGCTCGAAGCCGATGTTGGAGCGCTCGGAGGCCGCGTAGGCGAATGGCTGCGGACGGTACTGGCACAGGGTCGCGGCGACGCCCGAGAAACCCGGTACGGCACCTGCGTAGTTGATGCCACTGCCCCAGTAGATCTTGGTCGAGTTCTCCTCGGTTACGCCGGTCGCCCATTCATAGGCACCGCCCACCACCGCCTGCACGATCGCCCCGGCTTCGGCCTCCACTTCTGCACCGACCCTGGTGGAGTGCGCGATCGACGTGGTGTTGACCTGGGTGTCGAGCGTTTCATTGTCGAACGTCCAGGTGTTGACGCCGGTGCCGCTGACGCCGCCGATCGCGATGTTGCTCCAGATCGAGATCTGCTTGACGGCCCCGTGATTGGTGCCGCACGCCAGATCTGTCGGCGCGCCGGTCCAGATCAGGTCGCCGCGCACGTCGATGTTGCGGTAGGCGCGCGGCAGGTTGACGGTGTCGGCGACGCGGGCGCGGAAATTGCCGTCGAAGGGGCTCGGATCGCAGACCGACACCGGGTACGCCGGCGGCTCGATGTGCACCTCGCCGAACACCTGCAGCTCCACCACGCGCAAGGTCCGCGGATTCGGCGATGTGTGCTGGACGCGGATGTAGCGCGCGCGAATCGGCGCGTAGGGCGAGGTCGTGCTTCGCGTCCACACGTTCCAGCGATCCACGCCGTTGTCGCTGACCGCATCCGGTGCGAATGCGCGAACGCCAGCCCCGCTCGGCGGCAAGGTCCCGGCGAACGATGCCTCGGATACGAATACCGTCGCCCCGGCCAGCGCGGCCTTGTTCAGCTGATCAGGGAACACGCGGATGTTGGTGATCTCCTGCACCGAGCCCAAGTCGACATCGAAGAACGGAAAGGTGGTGACGGACGAGCTGAGCACGGTCGACATCAGGCCATCGGTGGCCAGCGGCAGCTGCGCTGCGCTGACAAATGTGTTCGGCAGCGCGCGGCGAAACAACGCGAGGCTGGCCCACTCCTGGTGCAGCGGCACCCACTGTCGGGGGGTCCCACCGGGCCCGGCGGAACCGGCGGTGGTGGTGTCCCAGGTCTGCAGGTCGCTGGCCACGAAAGCGCGCAGCAAATCGCCGTTGGCGTTGCTGCGCACCACCTCGCAGGCGCGCACGTTGCTGTCGATCACTTCGGCTCCGTTGCGCACGACCTCGTAGTCGTAGCAGTTGAAGGTGTTCTCCTCGATCACCACCAGGCCGCCGCCGGAGTCCTGCTCCTGCGATTGGCCGACGGTGGTGGTCTCCTCGCTGCCGCGCAGTTCGCCGCGGCGGGTCTCGTAGTTGTAGCCGGCGGTGACCTTGGCGGTGACCTGCGCGCCGATGCCGAGGACCTCGCCGCCGACCTGCACGCCGACATAGCCGGAAACGTCGTGCGAGGTAAAGGTGTCGTAGCGCGACTCCAGGCCGCTGCCGTCGGTGCGCGAACTGCCGATCGCGGCGTTGAATCCGTTTACTCCGGACTGCAACCGGCTCCAGTAGGGCGGCAGGCGCACCACGTTGCGCACCATCGGCTCGCGGATCTGGCGGCAGGTGGTGCCGAGATTGGCCAGCAGCGAGTCGTTGTCCCAGTCGGCGACATGGATCTGCAACGCGGTGGTGTCGGCAAAGTTGGTCGGAAAGTCGAACTGACCGGTCTGCGCCAGCGTCGCGCCGCTCGGGAACGCATTCGGGTTGCTCGGCCGCTGCAGGCTGAAGCGACGCACCTTGGTGATGTTGGTGCCGCTGCCCTGCGCGCCATCGCGGAATCCGACGTAGATATCGCCGATGGCGTCGCGGTCGGCATCGCCGATGGTGGCTTCGATCTGCTGCGGGCGATCGTTCACCAGCGGGAAGGTAGCGGAGGCGAAGCCAGCCGCCAGGCCGAACGCCACCGGGAATCCGCTGGCGTTGAACGTCGCTTTGTAGACGTCCACCCGCACCGTGCGCGGATCGGTGACCCCGCGCGCAACCGCCATCTCCAGATCGGGGCGGCGATCGATCTCGCCCATCGCGGCGGCAAACAGGTTGTCGGTGGAGTTGATCGAGTTCACCAGGCCGCTCGCGGGCAGCAGGGCGAAGTCGGTGATCGTGTTGTTGGTGCCGCGGGTGGTGCTGAAGTAACGCAGACTCTGGGTCACGTTCTGCAACTGGCCGGCACTGAAACTCTGGTCATGCACGACGAGTTCGTCCGCCGCGCTGCCCCCGAGGTCGCCGATATGCAATTGCAGGCGGCCCGGCGCGTTGTTGTTGCCGTTCTGTCGCGTTTGGGTGAAGCTGCGATGGACGAAGCGCGTGCCCGGCCCGCCCGGGCTGTCGACATCCTCGAAGCGCAGGACCGAGTAGCGCAGGTTGGACTGGCTGAACACGGTCAGCAGCACGACCTGGTCACGCCCCTCGAGCAGTACGTCGCCGACGGCGAGCACCAGTTCGGACGTAGTGTTGGACTCGGACGTGGGCATGGTCCAGTTGCCGAGGCTGACACCCGCGGCCTGCACGATCGCGCCGTTGGCGTCGCCGGACAATGCGAAGATGCGCACCGCGCCGTTGTCGTAACGCACAGCCAATACCAGCTCCTCCTTGCCGTCGGCGCTGCCGTCAAGATCGCCCGCGGCGAGGTCGATGGCCAGTACGGTGACGCCGGTCGCCGGCGGGCCGATCGACCACGCGGGGGTCTGTTCGTTGGCGCTGGCCGCTGCCGCCGGTCGCACCACGGTGACGCTGACCACACCCGCGGCGCGGATCGCGCCGGTGGCCAGTTCCTGGCGGCCGTCGCCATCGAGGTCGATACGCGCGGAGTCGAACCCGGAGTTGCTGGCGAAATCGCCGGTCAGCGCAGCCTGCCGCTGCTGCGCTGCCAGGTCGCCGGTGAACTGGTAGTTGACCAGGGTGCCGGTGCCGCCGACCTGGCGGCGCATGACCACCACTTCCTGGTCGATGCCCAGCGCGAGGCGCTTGCCGAACGGCGTGCCGGTGCAGGCGATCACGTCCGAGCCCTTGGGCATGCGGTAGGGCGTTTTGTCGGCCGCCAAACAGGGGGTGGCAGTTGCGGCCAGAACAACAGCGGTGAGGGCGATGCGCAACATGGGAGGCTCCTTGCGACCCCGAACGACGGGGCCTGCCTGTGTAATCGTATCGCAGTGGGCGATTCCCTCAGCGGATCGGCCCGACTCTCGCAACGGGTTGGTGCGGTACCCGTGGCACCGTCGCCGAACGTCTGCGAACCAGGTCGGTCGCTGCCTGCCACCAGCGGTGGGGCGCGAGGTGACACTGACGCTGAAGAGTGTACGTTGCTGCTTGGGCTGGCTGGAGCAAGCCCGCGCGCGATGCACCTGCTGCACCGGCCGCAGCGCCCACGCTACCGGTCGGTGCTGAAACTATCCCGCCCGATACAGCCCATGCGCATCCAGGATCAACGCGATGGCGCCATCGCCGGTAATGGTGGCGCCTGCGAATCCAGCGAGATCGCGCATCCGTGGTGGCAGTGGCTTGACGACGACTTCGTCGCGGCCGCGAACCATGTCGACGACCAGGCCGAATCGCACCTCGCCGGAGCGCACCACCACCACGCAACCGTCGTTGCTGTCGCCATCCAGAGACAGCCAGCGTCGCAGGAACAGCAGCGGCAAGGTGTGCCCGCGCACGTCCAGCACTTCCCGACCGTCGATCCACAACACGTTCTCTGACCGGAAGCGGAACACCTCGTCGACGGCGCCCAGCGGTACCGCGTATGGGCGTCCACCGGCAGACACGACCAAGGTGGTCAGGATCGCAAGCGTCAGCGGCAAGCGGATGGTGATGGTGCTCCCTGCTCCCGGTGCCGACTGGATCGTCACGTGTCCGTTGAGCTCTTTCAGGCGCGACATCACCACGTCCATGCCGACGCCACGACCCGAGATCTCGCTGACCTGTGCCTTGGTGGAGAGGCCGGGCAGAAAAATCAGCTGCAGGCATTCCTCATGCGACAGCCGGGCGGCCGCTTCAGCCGTGATGAGCCCCTTGTCGCGCGCTTTTGCGCGCAGCACTTCGGGGTCCATCCCGGCGCCGTCGTCGCGCACGATGATCTGGATGTGGTCGCCCTCATGCTGCGCGGACAGGCGCACCGTACCCTGGCGCGGCTTGCCGGCGCGATCGCGTTTGTCCGGCGACTCGATCCCGTGGTCGATCGCGTTGCGCACCAGGTGCACGAGTGGATCGGACAGGGACTCGACGATGTTCTTGTCGATTTCGGTCTCTTCGCCGATCAGTTCCAGCTTGACGTCCTTGTCCAGCGAGCGGGCGACGTCGCGCGCGACTTTTGGAAAGCGCGCGAAAACGCGGCCGATCGGCTGCATGCGGGTCTTCATCACCGCCGACTGCAGACGTGCGGTGATCAGGTCCAGACCGGTAATTGCGCGGTCGAGGTCGCCATCGCTGTCACGGCGGCGCACGGCGGCGCCCTTGCGATTGATGGTCTTGAGTCGATTGCGGGCGAGTACCAACTCGCCAACCAGGTTCATCATCGCGTCGAGACGATGGACTTCCACGCGAACGGTTGCGTCGGCGGGTTCGCGCGCTGCAGGCTGCTGTTTTGCGGCGTCGGCTGTTGCCGGCGAAGCGCCGATTGGCGCGGTTCGAGGCTGCGCGGATGCTTTCGAGTCGGGTTGTGGCGCTGCCGCCATCGCCAGCGTCGCAGCAGTCGGCGCTGCGCCTTTGCCGTGCAGTGAATCCAGCAATGCTTCAAACTCGTCGTCGTCGATGGTTGCGGCAGCCTTGGCTGCGGGCACGGCACCGGTGCCATGCAAACCATCGAGCAGCGCCTCGAACTCGTCTTCAAGACTGTCGGTGGCAGCGACCGGCTGCGCTACCGCGACAGCTGCCTTCGATCCAGCAGCGTCCTGGTCGTCGGTACAGATGGCATGCAGGCCAGCGATCAGTTCGGCAGGCGCCGACTGGAACGCGCTGCCGTCGCGCAACGCGGCCAGCATGCCCTGCACCAGGTCCAAAGTCTGCAATGCCAGGTCCAGCAGGTGCGGGTCGACCCGACGTTTGCCCGAGCGCAGCACGTCGAATACTTCTTCTGCGGCATGGCACAGATCGACCATCGGCGCGATATGCAGGAAGCCAGCCCCACCCTTGATGGTGTGAAAGCCACGGAACACCGCGTTGAGCAGCTCCGCATCGCCACTGCGATGCTCCAGCTCGACCAGCTGTTCACCGAGTCGTTCGGCGATTTCTCCGGCCTCGACGATGAAGTCGGCAGCAATGTCGGAATTGTCGATCATGCGAAGGGTATCGGCAGGCACATCGGTGGCTGAAGCGCTGCTACGGGTCGATGCCGGCCTTCGACTACAGGCCGAGATCGGCCAGCAGGTCGTCGGCGTCGTTCTGCGAAGCGGCCCCGCGATCGACGCCGGACAGTACCCGCGTATCGGCCGCGCGCGCCTCGGTAGCACCCGCAGGCTGGATGCCGGCGGCGATCAGTGCACCACGCAACGCGCCCTCGGCGCGCTGCATCACGCCAACCACATGCCGGATCACCTGCCCGGTGAGGTCCTGATATGCCTGGGTCTGCTGCAGGTCGTTGAGCAGGCGACGCATGCGCGCGATCTGTGCAGGATCGACGCCGGCGGCGTCGAGGATGACCAGCTCGCAGCGCAGCTCGTCCGACAGATCGAGGGTGGTGTGCGCTGCGCGCTCGGTCAGGCCGATCACGTAGTCGAGTCGGGTCGCTGCATCCGGCAGCTCGTGGCCCGTCAGTTGCGAGAGCCGTTGTTCGAACTGGTTGGCCCCCAGCGCTTCGTGCAGTGCGGTTTCGACTGCTGCAAGCGTGCGGCACAGTGGTCGCGACAGCCATTGGTCGAGCGACTTGGCTGCTGCGGCTAGCGCCGGCTCGTCGTGTTGCTCGATCGCGTCGAGGCCGGCGCGCAGCGCGGTGGCGAGCCCGGCCTGCTCGCCGCTGTCCAGCGCCAGCGGCACTGCGGCGTTCATGCCGCGATTCCCAACCGCTCGAAGACCTTGATCAGTTTGTCCTTCAGGGTCTCGGCGGTGAACGGCTTGATGATGTAGCCGTTGACCCCGCATTGCGCGGCTTCGACGATCTGCTCGCGCTTGGCCTCGGCGGTGACCATCAATACCGGCAACTTGGCGAGCCTGGGATCGTTGCGGATGGCCTTGAGCAGTTCGATGCCGGTCATGCCCGGCATGTTCCAGTCGGTGACCACAAAATCGAAGGTCGATCCGCGTAGTGCTACCAGCGCGCTGTTGCCGTCCTCTGCCTCGGCGGTGTTCATGAAGCCCAGGTTGTTGAGCAGGTTCTTCACGATGCGGCGCATGGTCGAGAAGTCGTCGACGATCAGGATTCGGAGGTTTTTGTCCACGGGCTTTTCTCTTCAGGCGTTGCTTGCAGGGATATCGGCAGGGTGGCGGCTTTACTTGAGCAGGTTCACGGCTTCGGATACGAATCCTGCGATCGGCTCAGGACGCACGCCGTTTCGGGTTCACAGCGGCAGGTTGCCGGAGTCTTTCCACAGCGCCATCCGTGCGCGCACCCGGATCAGCGCCTGGCCATGGATCTGGCACACCCGCGACTCGGTCACTCCGAGCACCGCACCGATCTCGCGCAGGTTCATCTGTTCCTGGTAGTAAAGCGCCATCACCGTGCGTTCGCGCTCGGGCAGGCCTTGGATTGCCTGTGCCAGCTGCTGGCGGAACTCGTCTTGCTCGAACAGCTGCTGTGGGCTGTACTGGTGGGTTTCGCTGGCGAGCACCGGCTCACCGGCGGCGTCGACCGCTGCGTCGAGGCTCAATACCTGGCCGCGCGCTGCGTCGTCCATCAGTTGCTGGTATTCGTCGGGCTTGAGCCCCACCGCGCTCGCCACCTCCGCAGAGCTGGCTGCGCGTCCGGTGCGCTGTTCGATCTCCCGCAACGCCTCGGAGGCCTCGCGAACCTTGCGGTGCACCGAACGCGGCGTCCAGTCGCCGCGCCGCAGCTCGTCGATCATCGCACCGCGAATGCGGAACGATGCGAAAGTCTCGAAGCTGGCGCCACCATCGCCGCGGAACTGGCGCGAGGCTTCCATCAATCCGATCATCCCGGCCTGAATCAGGTCCTCGACATCGACGCCCGGCGGCAGCCGCGCGGCGAGATGGTGCGCGATCCGGCGCACCAGTTCGGCGTGGTTGCGGACCCAATCCGGGGTGCCCGCGCGCTGTACGGCGAGATATTCGGCTTGTGCACTCATGCGTGTGTTCCGGCGTTGGCGACCAGGCGTTCGACGAAGAATTCGAGATTGCCGCGCGGGCCCAGCGGCATGGCCAGCTGGTCGAGCTTGCGGGTGACAGCGCGCAGTGCGGCACTCGATGGCGAAGACGGATAGGCCTGCAGCACGGCCTGTTGCTTTTGCACCGCGCGTCGCAGCCAGTCGTCGAAGGGCACCGCACCGATGAAGCCGAGGGTCACATCGAGGAAGCGCTCGGAGACACGGGCAAGCTTCTCGTACAGCTCGCGGCCCTCATGTGCCGAGCGCACGCTGTTGGCCAGCACCTGCACGCGGCCGACCCCGTGTTCGCGCGAGAGAACCTTGATCAGCGCGTAGGCATCGGTAATTGAAGTCGGCTCGTTGCACACCACCACGATCACTTCCTGCGCTGCCTCGGCGAAGCTGACTACGCTGCTGGAGATGCCGGCGGCGGTATCGACGATCAGCGCATCCAGCTCGCGATCCATGCTCGAAAACGCGCGGATCAGGCCGGCGTGCTCGGCGAAACTCAGTTCGGCCATGCGCCGCTTGCCACTGGCCGCTGGCACCACGGTGATGCCGAGCGGTCCTTCGAGAAAGGTATCCTCCAGCGTGCAGCGACCATCGAGCACATCGGACAGCGTGAAGCGCGGCTGCAGTCCCAGCAGCACGTCGATGTTGGCCAGGCCCAGATCGGCATCCAGCAGCATCGCGCGGCGGCCCATTTCGGCCAGCGCGACGGCGATGTTGACCGAGACATTCGTCTTGCCGACGCCACCCTTGCCGCTGGCGACGGCCACCACGCGTACCGGATGATTCGCAGCGGCCGTTGCCGTGCGCAGTCCAGCGGCCTGGTCGACGGCGACGAGGGCGGCCTCAGGCGGCGGCATGCGCGGACTCCGGCGCGTGCTCGTCGCGGCGCGCTGCGGCGCGCAACTCGGCAGCGCGCAACACCAGGCGGTGCGGCTCGGCCAGATGGATATCCTCCGGCACGCGCTGGCCATCGGTGACAAAGGCCACCGGCAGTTGATGCTTGACCGCGATCGACAGCGAGGCGCCGAGGCGGCCGGTTTCGTCGAGCTTGGTCAGCACCACGGCTTCCGGTCGCACGCTCCAGAAGCGACGCACCACCTCGTCGAGATCGCTGGCCTGCCCATTGGCGGGCAACACCAGCAAGGGGCGAAGGCACGGGATCGCCTCGATCCATGCCAACTGTCCGGCGAGGCTGCGATCGCGCTGGCTCATGCCGGCGGTATCGACCAGCACCAGCCGGTAGTCGGCGAGGCGGGCGAGGGTAGTCGCCAGCGCTTCGGCGCTGCCGGCCTCATAGACCGGCGCGCCGATCAGGCGCCCATAGGTATACAACTGTTCGCGCGCGCCGATGCGGTAGGTATCGGTGGTAACCAGTGCGATGTCGCGCGGGCCATTGCGCCGCGCGAACCTTGCCGCGATCTTTGCGATCGTGGTGGTCTTGCCGACCCCGGTCGGCCCGACCAGCGCGAACATTCCGCCGTCGGCGGTGATGTCGCCACGCACGGCCGGAATCGACTTGGCCCACAGGCCGAGTGCGTTGCCGCGTGCCTTGCGCGAGTCGCTGCGGTCGTCGATGCACGCGGCGATCGCATGCGCCATCTCCGCTTCGCAGCCGAAATCTTCGAGATCGTCGAACACCTTGGCCTTGGCCGGCGAAATTCGCAGTCGTTCGTGCGCATGGCGCGCGGCCTCGCGTTCGAGCAGGCCGCGCATGCCGGCGAGCTCGCGCCGCATCTCGACAAGATTGATATCGTCGACCGCTGGGGCGGGTTCGGATGCCGGAACCTGCCGCGGTTGTATTGCCAGGGCTGCCGCCTGCGGCGGTGGCGGCGGCGGCGCACCATCGACCGGCGCTTGCGCTGCGCGCCGCGGCGTACGCACTGCCTGCTGCACCAGCGCTTCATCGTAGTCGGTGGCGGCAACCACCTCGACACCGTCATCAAGCCGTCGGCTGGACAGGATCACTGCCTGCGGACCCTGTTCCTCGCGAACCAGGCGGAACGCCGTGCGCATGTCGGGGGCGTGGAAGCGCTTGATCTTCATGGGCGATGGGGTTGGTCGGAGTAGTGGGTGGGGTTGTTGCGGTTAACTTGTGCGGAGTACGACCGGATCAGCGAATGGCGACTGGCGATGACGAGCGGCAAATGGCGAAGGGCGAATGGCGAATGGGAGAGCGGCGCTTCGCGAGGCATGAAAGTTCGGCCCGAGCCCAGCGCACCGAGCTATCGATGACGTGCATCGGTGCGGGCTTTCCCATTCGCCATTCGCTGCTCCATGCCATTTGCCATTTGCCGCCCTACTCATCCCACCGCACTCAATACCCGCAGCCGCTTGTCTTCCGGTACCTCGTGATACGCCAGCACGTGCAGGCCGGGTATCGCGTGGCGCGCCATTCGCGCCAGCAGCGCGCGCACCGTGCCGGGGACCAGCAACACGGCGGGGTCGCCTGCCATTTCCTGGCGTCGAACCACATCGACCAAGCTGCGCTGCATGCGTTCGGCGAGGTTCGGTTCGATCGCTCCAGCGCCCCCGTTGAGGCTTTCCTGCAATACCCGTTCCAGCTGCGGGTCGAGGGTGTAGACCGGCAACTCCGCGCCCGCACCGTTGATCTCCTGCACGATCTGCCGGCCCAGCGCCACGCGTACCATCGCAGTCAGCGCGCCGGGGTCCTGGCTGGATGGCGCATGTTCGACCAGCGACTCGGCGATCCGCCTGAAGTGCTTGACCGTGACGCGCTCGAACAGCAGGTTCTGCAGCACGCGCACGATCGATGCCAGCGGCAACAGTTTCGGGGTCAGGTCTTCGACCAGTTTTGGCGCCACCTTGGACAGATTGGCCAGCAGTTGCTGCGCTTCCTCGTGGCCGAGCAACTCGTGCGCGTGCTCGCGAATCACGTGCGACAGGTGGGTCGCGATCACGGTGGCCGGATCGACCACCGTATAACCCTGGGCCTGCGCCTGCGGCTTGATCGCGAGCAGGATCCAGAACGCGTCGAGGCCGAACGCCGGGTCCTTGGTGGCGATGCCGTCGATGGAACCAAACACGCGGCCCGGGTTCAGCGCCAGCTCGCGCTCGGGCATCACCTCGCCGCTGGCGATCGGCGCGCCGTGCAGCACGATCCGATAGCCGCCGGGCGCCAGTTCCAGGTTGTCGCGGATGTGCACCGCAGGGACCAGGAAGCCCAGATCGCCGGTCAGCTTGCGGCGCACGCCCTTGATCCGCGCCATCAACTCACCGCCCGCGTTGCGATCGACCAGCGGAATCAGCCGATAGCCGACTTCAAGGCCGAGCGCATCGATCGGCTGCACGTCTTCCCACGACAGTTCGGGATTGCCTTCCGGCCGTGCTGCCGCGGTTGCCGGTTCGCCGGCATCCTGAGCCGCCTGCTGGCGCTTGCGACGGATCGCCCACGCGAACCCGCCGACCACGCAGGCCATGAACAGCAGCGCGGCATTCGGCATGCCCGGAATCAGGCCCGCCACTGCCAGCACGCCGGCGCTGATCATCAGCGGCTCGCTGCGGCCGAACAGCTGTTCGGTCACCTGCTCGCCCATGTCCTGGCGCCGCGATGCGCGGGTCACCAGCATGGCCACGCCTACCGAGACCAGCAGTGCGGGAATCTGCGCCACCAGGCCGTCGCCGATGGTCAGCAGGGTGTAGATGCGCGCCGCGTCGCTGGTCGACATGTCGTGCTGCATCACGCCGATCAGCAAGCCACCGACGAGATTGATGATGATGATCAGGATCCCGGCGATCGCGTCGCCGCGCACGAACTTGCTGGCGCCGTCCATGGAGCCGAAGAAGTCGGCTTCCTCACGTACTTCCTCGCGCCGGGCCTTGGCTTCCTCGCGGGTCAGCAGTCCCGCGTTGAGGTCGGCATCGATCGCCATCTGCTTGCCGGGCAGGGCGTCGAGGATGAAGCGTGCGGATACTTCCGACACCCGACCCGCACCCTTGGTCACCACCACGAAGTTGATGATGGTCAGGATCACGAACACCACCAGGCCGACCGCGTAGTTGCCGCCGATCACGAAGTGCCCGAAGGTTTCGATCACGTTGCCCGCAGCGCCCGGACCGGTGTGGCCTTCGAGCAGGATGATGCGGGTCGAGGCCACGTTCAGGCCCAGCCGCAGCATGGTCACCATCAGCAGCACGGTCGGAAACGCCGAGAAGTCCATCGGCCGGGCGACGTACACCACCGCCAGCAGCAGCACCAGCGAGATCGCGATATTGAAGGTGAACAAGGTGTCGAGTGCGATCGGCGGTAGTGGCATCACCACCATCGCCAGCAGCACCATGATGATCAACGGTGCGGCGAGCGTGCGGCCACCGGCTTGCAGCAGTCTGGCAATTCCCTGACGGTCGAACGTCGTTGACATGGCGGAGGGCTGGTCGCTTTTCCGGCGCGGAGGCGTGATTGCCGATCCGGTGCAAGCGCCGTGCTAGGAGGTTCGACAGGTGGTTGCGCGGGAACCGGATCAGCAGCGACTGTGGCCAACGGATGTTCCGCAGTCCCCGGCATGCCTGCACCCCGCTGGATTGCATGGGTGGCGATGGCAACACTTGCTCGCTGTGGGAGCTGCCATGGCAGCCATCGGCGTCGCGGCAGTAGCGCATGGTCCGGCAGCCGTCATGCCAGCTCCCACCGCGCGACAGCGCACTCGGTGCAAGTCTTGTCACCTCGACGCGTGGGCTGCTCGGTACGAGGCGATCCCTGTGCGTTCGAGCCAGCCGTCGGGCAGCTCCCGACAGCGGCCGCGACAAGCCCCGATCTCAAGCTTGCATCGATGTGGTCGATATCAAGCTTCGATGGATATCCTCACGCTCGTCGGACTTCTCCTGGCGTTGGCGGCGATCGTCGGCGGCAGCGTGCTCAAGGGCGCAGGCGTCGCCGGACTCGTCTCCGGCGCCGCCTTCCTCATCGTTATCGTCGGCACGATCGCCGCGATCTTCGTGCAGACCCCGCTGGCTACCTTCAAGCGATCGTTGCGACTGATCGGCTGGATCGTGGTGCCGCCAGCGCGTGACGGCGATGGCACGATCAAGCGGATCGTCGAGTGGAGCAATACCGCGCGCAAGCAGGGCTTGCTTGGACTGGAAGCGCAGGTCGAGCGGCAGCGCGATCCTTTCGTGCGCAAGGGTCTGCAGCTGCTGGTCGATGGCGCAGAGCCGGAAGCCATCCGGGCCAACCTCGAGATCGAGATCTCGGCCATCGAGCACCATGACCAGGCTGCGGCCAGGGTGTTCGAGTCGATGGGTATCTATGCGCCGACCATGGGCCTGATCGGCGCGGTTCTCGGTTTGATGGCGGTGATGCAGAATCTCGCCGATCCGTCCAAGCTCGGCACCGGCATCGCGGCGGCCTTCACCGCCACCATCTACGGCATTGGTTCGGCGAACCTGGTGTTCTTGCCGGCGGCCAACAAGCTGAAGTCAGCCATCGGCCAGCAGGCGCGCGAGCGCGAGATGTTGTTGGAGGGCCTGATCGGTATCGCACGCGGTGAGAACCCGCGCGCCATCGAGTCGAAGCTCAAGGGCTTCCTGAGCTGAGCGCGGCCATGGCCCGCCGTCGCAAGCATGAAGAACACGGCAACCATGAAGCCTGGGCGATCCCCTACGGCGACCTGGTTACCTTGCTGTTGGCATTTTTCGTGGTCATGTACGCGATCTCCTCGGTCAACGAGAGCAAGTATCGGGTTGTCGCGCAGTCGCTCAGCGAAGCCTTCGGTGGTCCACCGATAAACCTGCAGCCGGTGCAGGTGGGTGCCCCGATCGCGCTTGGACCCGCACCGGCCAGGGCGTCCCTGGCGCCAGCGCCGATTCAACTACCGATCATC
>Ga0209591_10003189_pt1 | contig 19124 bp, 17 predicted proteins | sample MAT01_FD_187207 | JGI IMG/M metagenome (GOLD analysis project Ga0209591, IMG submission 187207) | Freshwater microbial communities from Lake Fryxell liftoff mats and glacier meltwater in Antarctica - MAT-01 (SPAdes) (version 2) | ecosystem: Environmental > Aquatic > Freshwater > Ice > Liftoff... | reverse complement strand
GGGCACGCCCGACAGCGCGCGCATGCGGGCGCCGACCGTGAGCTCACCGGCACGCTTCAGGTCGAAGGAGTAGTAGCCGTCGAGCTTGATGTAGTGCGGGCGATCCTGGGGCAGCGGTCCATAGCGATTGGCGAGCAGCTCGATGAGGTCGTACTGCGACGAGATGTTGGGATCGTTCTGGCCGTTGTCGTACGAGATGAGGCCCGGGTAGTTACCGGTCGTCTTCGAGTACGTGTAGCTACCCTGCATGTAGAGCGCCTTCGAGAACCGGCGCGTGACCGAGAACTGCAGCGCGTTGTAGTCGCGGCTCGGCGAGTCGAAGTTGCGGATCTTCTTGTACTGCTTGAGCAGGTTGGTGAGACGCTGGGTCTCCGCCGCGTTGCCAGCGTCGGTCGAGGCCTGGATCTCGCGCTCGAGATCGGCTTCCTCGGCAGCGCCCCACTCACCGGGGTTGGCGATGATGTAGGTGTCGGCGCCATCGGTCGACACGTCCTCGATCACGCGACCCATGCGACGGTTCTGGAACGCGACCCCGACCTTGAGGTCCTCCATCAGCTCGTACTCGACGCCGAGGATGCCCTCGTCGAGGTACTGCGGCTTGATACCAGGAGCCACCACGGTGCCGTTGACGCCGATGATGTCGGTGGCGCCGCTGCCGTTCTCGACGTCGCACTGGTTGCCCGAGGCGCCGCCGTAGCCGTCGTACTGGCCGGGCACGGTCGGGGCGTTGGTGCAGTTCATCGGGTCAAAGGTCTGGCTGTACGAGACCTCGCCGCCGAACGAGCGCGAGTTGATGTTGAGCGGCACCGACTCGAAGAAGCGGCCCCAGTGAGCGTAGATCTTCGAGCGACCTTCACGGGTCCAGTCGTAGAGGAGGCCGACGCGCGGCGCCCACATGTTCTTCAGCAACATCGCGTTGGTGCCGAACGGGCGGTTGTTGACCGGGTCGAGGTCGTCGCGGAGGTACTTCGCGAAGCGGAGACGCTGCTCCTCGTAGCGGAGACCGGCGTTGAGGGTCAGGTTGGGGCGGATCTGCCACGAGTCGCGGAGGAACGCGGCCCAGTTGATGGTCTGGCCCTGGATCCGCGAGCCCTCACCGGTCTGCTCGATGAAGCGGCACGGGATCATCTGGGGACCCTGGGCGTTCGAGTAGTTACACACCTTGTCGAACTTTTCGTCATCGGAGCCGGGCGGCGCGATCTGGATCCACCGGGTCGACTCGATCTGCTGGCCGACGATGTTCTGGAAGAACTTGCCGCCGGTGTAGGCGCGGGGCTCGTCGAGGCGGTTGTCCTCGATATCGACGCCGGCCTTGATCTCGTGGCTGCCGAGGAACTTCTGGCGGCGGGTGACGCCGAGCTTGGCCGAGTAGCGGTCCGAGCGATCGTCGGTGACCGAGCCGAAGCCGCCGACCCGGTAGCCAATGCCATCGTCATCCGGACAGTTGGTGATGAGCTCGTAGGGGTCGCCGGTGGCACGGGTGCCATCCCCGCAACCAGCCTGGGTCACCATGTCCTCGGCGGGGCGGCCGTCGGGGCCGATGATGCGACTCCACTCGCCGAGGTTGCCCTCGTAGAGAATCTCGAACGGCGTGGTGCCGGACGGCGCGAAATCGGGGGTTTGCTTCACGCGCTCGCTGTGCCAACCGACGACGGCCTCGACCTCGGTCTTGTTGTCGTGGAACTTCGAGGTCCACTTACCGCCGACGTCGAACTGCAGGCCGCTGGCGTGGTTGTCGCCGGTCGAGCGCAGGCCGTAGATCCCGTAGTTTTGGCTCTGGCCGGGCGAGAGGTTCGCGGTGATCTGGCCCTGGTGCTCGGGGCGGACCGCGATGTTGATCTTGGCGAGGGTCGACAGCGAACGCGCGTTCGGGTGGGTCTTGCTCTCCGACAACTTCTCGTAGATGTAGAAGCCGGTCTCGGGATCGGCATCGGCGAAGCCATCAGAGAACTGGCCAGGCCCGGTACCGGGCGAGCAAACGCTGAGCTGGCCGGCCTGCGGACCGGTCTGGATGACCTCCTGGCAGTCGCGGCGGCGCTTGGTCACGCGGGTGGTGGTCGCGCGCGAGTAGGCCGGCCCGACGCCGACCGAGTACCAGACCCGGTCCTTGATGATCGGGCCCGCCAGAGTGAAGCCGGCGTCGAGCCTGACGTCGAGGTCCGACGTGACGTCGATCGAGTTGGCCTGCGAGGCCGCGACCTGGGCGTTGGCGGACAGCACGCCCGGCGACACGTACGCGAACACGCGGCCGACCGTCTCGTTGGTACCCGTGATGGTCACGACGTTGACCACGCCACCAGTCGCGCGGCCGTACTCGGCGTTGTACCCGCCGGTGATGACCTCGACCTCCTGGATGAAGTCGTTGATGATCGGGGAGCCAACCGAGCCGTACCTGAGGCCGGTCGTGTTCACGCCGTCGACGAAGTACTGGTTCTCGGCCGACGATGATCCGGAGAACGCGACGCCCGAGCCGTCGCCCTGCGAGCCGGCGGCGGCGCCCAGGGTCGACTCGAAGGTGCGGCCCGGGATCGGGATGTTCTTGGTGTACTCCTGATCGATCGTGATGCCCTGGGTCGTCGACGTCGGGTCGATCGCCGGGGCCTTCTGGTTGATGACGATCGTCTCCTGGACGGCCGACGACACGTTGATCTTCTGGAACACCGGGGTCGTCTTGTTGACGCCGACGATGATGTTCTGGCGCTCGATGGTGAGCTCGCCGAAGAAGAACGTGACGAGGTAGGTGCCCGGGGTCAGGTCGGTGACGCGGTAGCTCCCGTTGTCTTCCGTGATCGTGGTCTGCGAGGTGGTCCCCGAGACGACGACGGTGACGCCGGCGAGGCCCGAGCCATTCGCGCTGTCGGTGATGACACCCTGGATCGCGCCGGTGGTCGCACCCTGGGCGCGCGCATCGGTGGTGAGCAGAGAGGACCCGAGGAGCGACCCCGAGCCACCGAGGACGAGTGCGAGAAGCAGCTTTGACGTCTTCATGGTTGGGTCCTCACGCGCCGGTGGTGAAGGTGAGCGTGAACGGACCCGGGAGGGGACCGCCGAAGCTGTCGCGAAGGTTGGTGAGCGTGACGGTGTAGACCGTCGACGGCAGCAGCGGCGGCGCGCCGACCGGCAGCGTGAGCCGCACCCGGTTCGCGGGGGTCATCGCATCGACCATGACCACCACGACGAAGTCGGTGCGCGGCACGCCACCCTCGGTCACGACGACGTTCGCGGGGGTGAGGCTCGTGCGATCGATCGGGGCGGTGAGGTCGATGAAGAACGAGCGCAGCGCGACCGAGACCATCGGGCTGTTGTTGGACGGCTGCGACGAGTCGAAGCGGACGTTCTCGACGCCGAACGAGAAGGCGCTCATGTCGCCCTCGACGCAGTCGCCGATGTCGTCGGTGTCTTCGACGCCGCCGGTCGGCGCGCACGGGCGGTTGTAATCTTTGTCCGTGACGTTGTCGCGGAACTCCAGGCGGCAGGTCGTGCTGGGCGGCAGCAGACCACCGACCGGCTGGAGGATGATGGCGGGGCCGATGCTGTTGCGGGGAAGCTGGCGGGCCGGCGTGAGCTGGTTGCCGGCGGGCTGCCAGAAGGTCGCCTGGTAGTCGAGCTTGACCTCGGTGGCGCCGCAGACGAGCCGGACCGGCGTGCCGCCGTTGCAGATCGACGTGCTCAGCGCGCTGTCGGGATCGTCGCAGATGAGGCGGGTGTCATCCGATGCGCCGTCCCGCACACCATTGAGGTCGTCTTGCACGCCGATCGGCGTGCCGTCAGCCATGAGGCAGGTGGCGTGCTCGCCGGTGCACAGCGCGGGGAGCAGGTCCTCGGAGGCCGCGCAGTTCGCGATGTCGGCGGGCGTGGTGCCTTCGGGCACGCGCGACCAGCTCGGGGCCGTCAGGCCGAGGTCCGGGCGCGCGCGACACTGGATCTCCTCGAGGTAGTTGCCGATCAGCAGCTCGTCGAAGACGATGCGAAGCTTCTGACCGACCGCGGTGGCCGTGGTGACGGGGTGCGTGAGGTCCGAGAACTCGCCCAGCTCGGTGCGATTGTTCGGGACATCAGGATGCCAGCCGGTGGCGAGGACGCCGTCGGTGCGGCGGAACGTGCCGTTGCCGGTATCGGTCAGCTCGCTCATGAAGACCTGCTGGATCATCGGCGGCCCTTCGGGACGCAGGCCGGTCGCCGTCTCGGGCACTTCGCACCCGGCGATCAACGCCGCGGCCAGCGAAAAGACTGCCCACCTAGAAGTGTTCGCCATGGTCAGTTTTGCTCCGTCGCAAGGCTCGAGAAAATGAAAGCTCACGGCGCCCCAACCCCGGGGCAACCGTATAAAAAGTCGTTGGGTCTTACTCGGCGCGGTCCGCTATTGTCAAGCACATCGACCCACACCGGGCGCTTGCGCTCGTGGTGACGTTGAAGTGCATCCGACCTCGTACCACTGCTCAAACGTCGCCGTGAATCCCCGGTTCTCTGACCGCTCGTGACCTCTCGACCCGGTGCGACGGTCCCGCGCGACGCACGTCAGGTGTCGCACCCCGCGCGACCTCACCGGCTCGGACACGCGCCCCGAAACCAGCTCGGCCCCGCCAGTCGCGAGGACCGAGCGGGGCCGTGAAACACCTGTTGCGCGGCTCGTCAGGGCGAGGGCGCCTTGTCGTCCTTCATCTTGAGCGCGACCTTGATGTCGTTGTGGTCGGTGTCGGCCGCGAGGCTGCGCACCGAGTCCATGATCGACACCACGTCGTTCCACGGGACCGGATCCTCGAAGTCGACGAAGACCAGCTTGTCGGCCTTCTTGTCCTCGAGCATCGGGCGCAGGGTCTTGGCCAACTCGGTCGCCGGCACGTTGAGGTCGCGCTCGCCGTTGTTGATCGTGACCATCAGGTCGGCCTTCACCATCACGCTGATCTGCTTGGAGGCCGCGGTCGGGTCCTCGAAGTCCTGGATCTTGCGCGGGACCTCCAGCGTGATCGTCCGCATCATGATCGGCATCGTCACGAGGAAGATGATGAGCAACACCAGCACCACGTCGATGAGCGGCGTGACGTTGATGTCGTTTTTGATTCCGCCACCACCACCGAGGTTCATCGACATGGCTACTTCACGTCCTTCTCGTTGGTGCCGAGATCGATGGAGGACACGCCCATCTCGTTGATGACGATGAGGAGCGGATAGACCTTCTGGTACGTGAGCTCCTGGGCAGCCTTCACGTAGACCCGGCCTTGGCTCTCCGGGTCCTTCACCTTCTCCCAGCCCCGCGTGATGCTGTCCTGCAGGCGCTCGACCACGCCGGGCTCGGTGATCTCACCGAGCTTGACCTTCTCGTAGTAGACGATGCCGTTGCGATCCATCGCGACGACGGGCTGCTGCTTGTCCTTGCGCTGGTAATGGTTCTGCGTCTTCGGGAGCGTGACTTCCTTGCCGCGCGACATCATCGGCGTGATCACCATGAAGATGATGAGCAGCACCAAGCACACGTCGACCAGCGGCGTGACGTTGATGTCGCTCTTGACCGCCGGAAACGCCGTCTTCTTGATCGCGTGGATGCGTTTCTTTCTGCCGCCGCCGCCGGACATCGACTAGCTCCGGCCCTCGCGCAGGATGTGATCGACGAACTCCGACGAGACGTCGTTCATGTCGACGGTGAGCTCTTCGACGCGGGTCGTGCAGTAGTTGAAGCCGATGGCCGCGAAGATCGCGATGAGCAGACCGCCGGCCGTGGCGTAGAGCGCCTCGGCGATGGCCGGGCCGATGACCTCGATCGTCGCGTTGCCCTTGAGCAGCGCGAAGGCGTTGATGATGCCGATGACCGTGCCGAAGAGGCCGACGAACGGCGTCGCGGTGGCGACCGTGCCGATGCCGGCGAGGCCCTTGCGGAGGTTCGACACCTCGCGCTCCTTGACGCGATCGATGGCGCGGTTGACCGAGTCGACGAGGTCGAAGTCACCGACGTCGTGGCTGCCCTTTTGGGTCAGCGCCTCGTGGCCATTGCGGTACGCGGCCGTGCCAGCGCCGACGACCTTGGCGACCGGGCTGTTCTTGAACTGCTGCGCCGACTTCTGGACCTCTTCGTACTTTTGATTCTTGAGCTGCTGGCGGAGGCCGAGCACGAACTGCACGGTCTCGTTCGAGGCCTTCGAGAAGGTGACGATGCGATCGATGACGCGGTACGCCATGTAGATCGACATGCCGAGCATGAAGATCATCACGAGCTGCACCGGGATGCTCATGCTCCGGGCGATGTCGACGAGACTGTGATCCATGGCGGTGGCCTACGTGGGTGTCGAGGTTGAAGTGACTAGCGCGAGGTAACTAGCGCGACTGGTTGTAGACGAACTGGACGATCGAGCAGACCGGGGCCGGCGTGCCGTTGATCGAGAACGGGCGATACTTCCACTTACGGACCTCGCGCTTGAGCTTCTCGTCGTACGCGACGAAGCCCGAGCCCTTACCGAGGATGGTGACCCCGGCGATGCTGCCGCCCTTGTCGATGCAGACCTTCACTGGGATCATGAGCCGGGTCTTGCCCGAGCGGCCGATCTCGGTCTTGGTGACGTCGTCAGGGAAGATGTTCTTGTCGCCGGAGATGCGCGACTGCTCGAGCGCGTTGGGCGGCACGATCGACGGCGCGGCCGGCGGCTTGGGGGGCGGCGGCGGCGGCGGCGGCGGCGGCGGCGCGGTACCGACACCACCAACGACACCACCCGCGACCCCGCCCTCTTCCCCACCTTCTTCGCCGCCCTCTTCACCACCGCTGGCGCCGCCGCTGTCCTGGGTCTCTTGCGGCTTGTCCTCGACCTTGGTGGGCTGGACGGTGTCGACGGGCTTGATCTTCTTGGGCTCGACCTTCTTCTGGGTCTCGAGCTTTTTGCTACCGGCCGGGGGCGGCGGCGGCGGGGGCGGCGGCGGCGCCATGGCGATATCGACGCCGCTGGACGGCGGCTCGAGCTTCGCGATGGTCCACAGCGACTTCACGACCAGGACCGCGCCGAAGGCGACGTGGATGGTCACCACCAGCGCGAGCAGCGCCAGGGCCAAGGTCATGCCCTTCGATCGTTTGGAGTCTGCGTAATTCTCGAACATGGCGCTCCGTGGGCCTTCAGGTCAGGTGCCGTTGCCCGGTGCTGCTGGAGCGGTTGCTCCAGCGCCGGCAGCTTGTGCCTTCTTGGCCTCTTCCTTTAGAACGCGTGCCTGCTGCTCATAGACCTGTGCTTCTGCACGATCGATCTGCTGGGCCCATGACGGTCCATGCGCGAGCGCGTGATTGTTCCACAATCCTCCGGAGATACTCATCAGGCCGATGTTCTTAGGATCGAGCTTCAGGCCCTCGCCGGCGGCCTCGAGCCCGATCTCGGCGATCTCGGTGCGGTCGACGCCCACGATGCTGTCACGGTTCGAAAACAGCTTGTTGAAGCACAGGTTGGCGATCGCCTGGTAGGCGGCGGCCTTGCCGGGGACGTCCACGGCGGCCTCGACATCCTTGCGGTACCAGTCGACGGCCGAGCGCCAATCGCCTGATTTCATGTAGATACCGGCGACCATCGTGATGACGTCCCGGACCTTGGGGTCCTTGAGGTGCTCCTTCTTCCAGAAGTCGAGCGCCTTGGGATAGTCGCCAGCGTCGATCCACAGCCCGGTGATGAGCATGCGGATCTTGCGGTCCTCGGGGTGCTTGTCGAGCCAGACCGCGAAGTGGGTCGCGGCCTTGTCGGCGATCGCCTTGTTGGCGGGCGTCTCGACGCCGGGCTTGAACATGCGGCTGTACGCGATCGCCAGGTTGTGGTGCGCGATGTCGATGTCCGGCGCCTTCTTGAGAGCCGCCTCGAACTTCTCGGCCGCGGCCTCGTAGCGCTGCTCCGAGTAGTCCTCGTTGCCCTTCTGGATGAGGCGACGCGCCGACAGCTCGTCGCAGCCCACCAGAGACGTGAGCGTGATCGCGACGAGGACGAACGACGCTGCTCTCGCTGGCCAGGTCATAAGCCGCGGCACTGTATACAAGCCAACTGCGGGCGTAAAGGGCTCGGGCACCGGCGTACACATACCAGCACTCGCGAGCCGCCATCACAGCGGCGCCATAATACGATCTGGCAGCGGCCATCGCCGGTGCATACCTGGGACGCGCGCGCTGCCGCACGCGCTCAGCGGACGCCTCAGGGGAGGGCGCGGAGCCGGATCGGATATTGGACGATGTAGTCATCGTGATCTGGCTCATCGCGGGCGGTGAGCGAGATCGCCATGGCCTTGTCGGTCACGCAGGTCGTGAAGCTCGCCGCGCTGGCGCCGCCGATGTCGTTGATCGTCGGGTACACGTCGATCGTGGTGAGCGCGCCCTTGGCGACCTTCACGGTCATGGTGACGTACGTAAAGGGATCGGCGCCGCGATCGGCAGCCGGCACCGCGGCGCCGCACGACGCGACCGCGGGCGCGAGCTGCTGGTAGATGCGCGCGGTGATGACGGTGCTCATCGTGCGCTGGTCGGGGCGCATCGGCGGCGGGTTGATGGGCGGCGCGGCGCCGGCGCCGCGGTGATCGCGGACCACGGCGCCGTTGTCCATGACGTAGGTGCGGGTCGTGGGATCGCCGTCGCCGTCGTCGAGGTCCACGTCGTCGGGGCCGGGCCTGCCCGCGGCGACCGGGCCCGAGCGCGGGTCGACCGGGCGGCGCGGCGCCGGACCGGGGACGCCATCGGGCTTGTCCTCGGCGGCGCCGGGCGCGGGGCCGGCGCTTTGGGGGGCGTCGCCGCCGCGCAGCTTCCAGATCGCGATCGCGGCCAGGACGAGGGCGGCCAGCGCGATGAGCAGCGTGCGAGTCCGACCGGTCATGGCCGGGTCGTAGCACAGGCGCGCGTCAGGCGCGGTTCACGCGAGGTGCTCGACCTCGCCCGACACCACGCGGTGCACGACCCCGTGCTCATCCTCGACACGCAGCGCGCCGTCGGCGTCGAGGCCGATCGCGCGACCGCTGGCGCGATCGGTGCGCACCGTGAGGCGGTCGAGCATGCGGGCCTGCCAGGCCGGCGCGATCGCCGCCACCCCGAGCTCGAGGTAGCGATCGATCCACGGCGCGAGGTCGGCCAGCAGGCGGGCCAGGAAGGCGTCGCGATCGACCCAGCGGCCCAGCTGGTCGCTGATCGTGGTGGCGCGGGCCGCGACCTCGGGCGGCAGCTCGACGGCCGCGCCGTTGGTGTTGACGCCCAGGCCGACCACGACGGCGTCGCCGACCGACTCGCACAGCACGCCAGCGAGCTTCTTGCCACCCACCAGCACGTCGTTGGGCCACTTGAGCCCGGCTTGGGCCACGCCCTCGCCGCGGATCGCGTCGCACAGTCCGACCCCGATCGCGAGCGTCAGCGGCGGGATGGCGAAGGTGCGCCCGACCCGGACCACCATCGACGCGTAGAGGTTGCGGCCGGGCGGCGAGGCCCAGACTCGACCGTGACGACCGCGGCCGGCGGTCTGGGTGTCGGCGGTGACCAGCGCGCCGTGGGGCGCGCCGTCCTTGGCCCAGGCGAGCGCGACGTCGTTGGTCGAGCCGCACGAGGCCAGCGCGCGCCGCTCGCCTCCCAGCCAGGTCACGCTGGCTCGTCGAAGTCGAGGCCGAGATCGACCGCGACCGCCGAGTGCGTGAGCGCCCCCACCGAGATCAGGTCGGCGCCGGCCTCGGCGTAGGCCCGGATGGTCGCGAGGGTCACGCCGCCCGAGACCTCGACCTTCACGCCGCGGGCGTGGGCGGTGGCGGCCGCGACCTTCACCTGCGCGGGCGTCATGTTGTCGAGGAGCACGAGCTCGGCGCCGGCCGCGAGCGCGTCGGCCAGCTCGGCGAGGTCGGTGACCTCGCACTCGATGCGCAGCGGATGGGGCGCGTTGGCCCGGGCCCGCTCGACCGCGGCCCGCACGCCGCCGCACGCGACGATGTGGTTGTCCTTGATGAGGATGCCCGAACCGAGATCGAAGCGGTGGTTGCCGCAGCCCCCGGCCCGCACGGCGGCCTTCTCGAGGACGCGAAAGCCGGGGGTGGTCTTGCGGGTGTCGACCACGCGACAGCCGGTGCCGGCCACCGCCTCGGCGTACCGGGTGGCGGCGGTGGCGACCCCCGACAGCCGCTGCGCGAAGTTGAGCGCGGTGCGCTCGGCCATCAGGATCTGCGCGGCCGGCCCGCGGGCGGTCAGGAGCTTGGCGCCCGGGCTCACGCGCGCGCCGTCGACGACGTGATGCTCGACGGCGATGCGAGGATCGACCAGCTCGAAGACCGCGGCGGCCAGGTCGAGGCCGAACACGGTGACCGGCACCCGCGCGTTCATCACCGCGACGGCCTGGGTGTCGGTGGTGCCGACCGTCGCCGCGGTGGTGACGTCGCCGCGGCCGAGATCTTCGTCGAGCGCCAGGTCGATGAGCCGGCGGACGTGCGGGAGCAGCGCGAGGCCTCGGATCGTCATGCCGGAGAAGCTAGCACTGCTGCCTCACCTCCGAGGAGGAGCGAGGCGTGGCCGCGCGAGGCGGATCGCGAGTGCCCCCGCAGTCGAGCGACGAAGGCGTACTCTTGTACGTCGAGGAGCGAGCGAGGAGGTAAGCCGTGAGGCGCCCGCGCCGCCGCGCCGCAGCCCCCGAGGTGGGTGAGGCAGTAGTGCTAGCACCGACCTCAGGCCCACCGCTCGATGCGCCAGCCCTGGCGACGGGCGTGGCGCCACAGCCGGAGATCGGGGTTGACCGCGACCGGCGTGCCGACCCGCTCGAGGAGCGGCAGGTCGTTGTAGCTGTCGGAGTAGAACGTCGACGCGGCCAGGTCGAGGTCGTGGACCCGGGCGAAGGTCTCGGCGAGCGGGACCTTGTGGCGACCAAAGCACATCGCGGCCAGCTTGCCGGTGAACGCGCCGTCGACGACCTCGAGCCGCGAGCACAGCGTGTGCTCGATGCCGAGGCCAGCCGCGACCGACTCCGCGGCGTACTGGGTGGCGCCGGTCGCCAGCGCGATCACGTCGCCGGCCTCGCGATGGCGCGCGATGGCGTGGCGCGCCGACGGCGCGATCATCGGCACCACGTCGGCCGCGTACCAGATCGCGGCCTGCTCGCGCACCGTCGCCTCGGGCTGGCCGGTGAGCTCGGCGCACAGCCGGCGCGCCAGAGTCTCGAGGTCGAGCACCGCGGCCTTGTACAGCAGGCTCCACCACACCGCGCGGGCCAGGCCGGCCGCCGACAGCTCCCCGCGCCGACGCTGGAAGCGCATCCAGCTCATGCCGGTGTCGCTGGTGAGCACCGTGTGGTCGAGGTCGAACAGCGCAGCCGCGGGCATCCGCATCGGTAGCACGAACCCTTCATGATACGAATAAAGCACCGTGATCACCCGGATCTACGTCGACAATTCTCGGTCGCTGGTGAACTTCGAGTGGAGGCCCGGTCGTGTTGCACTGCTCATGGGAGCGAATGGCACCGGCAAGTCCTCGTTAGTGGATGCTCTCTGGGGGCTCCGAGGCCTCGCCGCGGATCGAGACCGCGTCAAGAAATGGTTCCCCCCACGTAATAGTTGAGAGCGCGTCTTAGGGCCCGCGAATGGACAAGTCGATCGATGATCGCGGTCGAGGCGCTCGGATGGCAAGGCGACGGTGAGGACCGCAGGGGAGCATCCTCGACGGAGGTGACCCGAGGACCGGAACCGGCAACGCAGCCAGCCGGGATGGATCGGCCGCGAGAACGGTCGACTTGTTCATTCGCGGGCCCTTATGCCTACAAACTCGTGATCGAGTACGGCGATATCGACCCCAAATGCCGCATCAAGAGTGAGATGCTTCACCGCGATGGTAGTGCGCTAGTGGAGTTCGTGGGCGGTGACTTGCAGTTGTTTACTGACAAGGGTCTCAAAGGCGTCAGAGGGCAGCGATCCCGCCCGCTCAGGACTCGGGATGATATCGGCGGTGAGGGGAAGCTCGGAAACCACGCACGTTGCTCTGTTCAAGCGATGGATGTCGGAGGAGCTTTGGATGCTCAAGCCGGATCCCCGCGCTATGTCGCCGCGGACAGATGGTGACGGAGACACCCTGGTCGAGGATCTCTCGAACTTTGCGTCGTGGCTACCCTCGGAAATGGCGCAGGATCTAGATTCGACGATGACGGCGACCAAAGCTCTTAGAGAGGTCTTGGGCGGATTCCATTCCCTGCAAGCGAGCAAATCGGCCTCGAAGCTCGAGGCGACGTTCATCACTGGTAGCAAGCACCAGTATGTCGTTGGCTTTGACGATCTATCTGATGGTCAGCGACAGCTCTGCGCTCTCTACTTCGTGCAGCATCTAGTCATGAAGCCGGGACGGCTACTGATATTGGACGAACCGGACAACTATGTGGCCCTGCGCGAGATTCAACCTTGGCTTCTCGAGGCGCTCGATCTCGCGCTTTCCGAGAACGGTCCTCAGCTATGCTTATCAGTCACAATTCCGAGCTGATTAATCAGCTCGCGCCCGTGCACGGTGCCCGGTTCTTCCGAAAGAACGGGGGCCCGACGCGCGTCGAACCATTCAGGGGGGCCGAGGGTTTGAATTCAGCGGAGGTCGTGGCGCGGGGCTGGGACGGAGAGTGACCGCGCCCAGTACGTGATCCTCGCCGAGGACGCGCAGTCCCAGTCATTCGCACACCAAGCGCTGCGCGCGACCGGCGCCAATCCGCGGCGGATCCGTCACGCTCCGCTGCCGTCGAACGCCGGCGGCGGCGGTGGCGGCCACGGGTTCGTGCTGGCGCGCTATGCGACCGAGGTGACCGCCTTCCGTCGCCAGAACGCGAAGGCGAAGACCGGCCTGATCGTCCACATCGATGGCGATGACCGCTCGGTCGGCGAGCGCCATCAGCAACTCGCGGCAAAGCTCGCCGACGCCGACGCACCGGCACGCGGACGCGACGAGGCGATCGCGGAGCTGGCCCCGAAGCGCAACATCGAGGCGTGGATCTACGCGCTCGACGCCACGGTGGAGGCGTCGCTCACCACGATCGACGAGCGCACCGAGTATCCGAAGCTGAAATACCCGGGCGAGTGCGCGCGGGCGTCCCAGACCTTCGCCGAGCACGCACGCGAGCGATCCACGCCGGCTGCTGCTAGGGACGTACCGTCGCTGCTTGACGGGATCGCGGAGTTTCAGCGCCTGCCGTGATACGCCAGCGGCCCATGCGCTCCTCGATGATCCTCGCGTTCGCCCTCGCCACCGCCCTGGGTGGCTGCAAGAAGGCCGACAAGGCCGCCACCCCGCCACCGTCGGAGAAGGTGGCCGAGCCCAAGCCGGCCGAGCCCAAGCCGGCCGAGCCGACCCCCGAGGCGATCAAGCCGGCCGAGCCCGCGCCGGGTCCGGCCGGCACGCTGACCTTGGCGCCCAACCGGGAGAAGGTCGGCGACAAGAAGGTGAAGACCGAGCACGCCGTCGTCGCCTTCAGCCTCGACGCCAAGGGCAAGACCGTCGAGGTCAAGACCACCGGGCACAAGCAGGCCGCGACCGAGGTGCTCGCAATCGACCCGGTGCCGACCAAGCTCAAGGTCTCGTACAGCGGGCTCAGCTCGGTGCAGAACGTCGGCGGCAAGGACACCGTCAAGCCCCAGATCCTCGACGGCAAGAGCTACGTCGTGTGGGTCGAAGGCGGCGCGATCAAGGCGACCACGGCCGACGGCGCCGCGGTCTCACCCGAGGAGCTGACCGAGCTGGCCGACGAGAACGACGACCTCGGCAAGCCCGACGATCTCGACGCCATCCTCAACGGACGGGCCTGGAAGATCGGTGAGACGTACCAGCTCACCGCCGACGAGCTCGCGAAGATGAAGGCGCGCTCCACCAACCCCAGCAAGCCAGTCATCAGCGCGATGTCGCTCACGTTGCAGGCCTTCGACGCCAAGGAGGCGACGTTCGCCCTCGCGATGACGCTCGTGCAGAGCAAGGGCGCCGAAGGGCTGACCTTCGACCTCAAGGGCACCGCCCGCCTCGACGTCGTGGCCAATCGCGCCATCGAGATGGCGGTCGAGGGCCCGCTCGCCGGCTCGGTCAACGGCATGACCGCGACCGGCACGATGTCCGTGAAGACCACCTACCGCTACTAAGGGCCCGCGAACGAACAAGTCGACCGTTCTCGCGGCCGATCCATCCCGGCTGGCTGCGTTGCCGGTTCCGGTCCTCGGGTCACCTCCGTCGAGGATGCTCCCCTGCGGTCCTCACCGTCGCCTTGCCCTCCGGGCGCCTCGACCGCGATCGACTTGTCCATTCGCGGGCCCTAACGCAGCAGCATCTGGTCGAGCAGGTGCACCCAGATGTTGGACGAGGCGTGGACCGCGACCGAGCCGGTGATCGAGCCGGTCGCCGAGCGCATCCAGCCAAACAGCAGGCCGGGGAAGAACGTCGCCAGCGCGCGGGGGTCGCCAGCCTTGGGCAGGTGGATCACGGCGAACATCGCGGCCGACAGCACCAGCGCGAGGCCGACGCCGCCGCCGAGGATCCGGCGGGTCGGCGGGAAGCGTTCCTCGAGGAGCTTGAGCAGACAGCCGCGGAAGAACAGCTCCTCGGGCAGCGCGACCACCACGACCTGCACGGCGCAGAACTCGACGAGGGAGCCGAGAGCCTGGCGCGGCGCGTGGAGCGCGACGCCGTGCCAGCCGCGGCAGGTCCCGGGCGGCGCCAGCTCGCGCAGCGACGGGAGATCGCAGGCGGTCTGGTAGAAGAGCACGTAGCCGAGCGCGAACAGCGGCAGGATCACCGCGAGCACGCCGGCGGCGTAGCGCAGGTTCTTGCCGATCGGCGCCAGGCTGAAGCCGTAGTCGATCAGGTCCTCGCGACGACGCCACGCCACCACCACCGGCGCGTACAGCAAGATCACCGCGACCAGGGCGCTGCCCAGGTGCCCGATGAAGGGCAGCTTCACGTCGATGCGCACCACCGACGCCACCAGCACCCCGACCGCGAGCCACGCGTACAGCGCGTGGCGACCGGACTTCACCACACGAACGCGATCGAGGTCTGTAGCGTCATCGAGTGGTTGGCCTCGGTGAGCTGCTTTTTGAGCGCGCTGCCAAAGGCGAGGAAGCCAGCCTCGAGCGACACCCGCATGTTGCCGGCGAAGTAGGCCTTCACGCCGACGTCGACCTCGGTGCCGAGGTACTTCGAGGCGGTCTCGTCGGGCGCGCACTCGCCGTTGGCGCCCGAGCAGGCCCGAAACAGCGCGACGCCGCCGGTCGCGAGGGTGTCGACCCACGACATCAGCACGCCGGCCGTGATCTCGGTGCGCGCGACCGGGGTCGGCCGCCAGCGCACCTTGGGGAAGATGTAGTTGGCGTTGATGACGCCGCCGTTGGACATCAAGCCGAGCGCGCCCTGCGGGTTGGCGTCGGAGTAAAACGGCACGCCGTAGATGCGCGCGGTCAGCTCGCGCAGGGTCTCCTCGAACAGGATCAGGCCGACGTTGAAGTCGGGGTGGAGCGCGCGCTGGGTGAAGTGCTCGTCCTCGAGGACGTCGTCGCCGGAGGCGTGGCCGACCTCGAGCACGGCCTCGTACTTGGGCTGCAGCCACGCGAAGCGCGCGACGCCGGCCGTGATGTCGGCCTCCTTCTTGGTGTTGGTCGACGGGAACGGCACGCCGCCGAAGGTCTTGCCGCCGATCTTGTAGACCTCGCCCTCGGTGAACAGCGAGCCGTAGCGCACGCGCCACCAGAAGTCGGCGATCCACACCTTCGAGCCGGTGTCGACGCAGGGGTACCCGACGCCATCGAAGGTGCCGCAGGTCTGGTTGGGGTCGGTCAGGTTCGAAGGCTGGGTCGAGCCCTCCTTGGACAGGCGCAGCACACCGTAGAGGCCGAGGCGCAGCTCGTCCTGGAACGACTTCTTGTCCCAGTCGGGCTGGTTCCAGACCGCCAGGAACACGTGCTCGTCGACGTCGTCGTTGGCGCCGCGCGAGATGAAGCCCTGCTGGCCCAGCGGGCGGAACTTGCGCTCGAAGGACTCGAACGGCAGCAGCGGCGACTCCGACAGCTTGTCGTAGGCGTAGCCGACGATCAACGGGTGCTCGACCTTCCCCTTCTTGGCGAGGGTCCGATAGATCGTGATCGGGCGGGTCACGAACAGGATGCGGTCGGCGGTCGAGCCGAAGTGATTGTCGCCGAAATCATCGTCGAAGAAGTTGTCGAGGATGCGCCGCTCGGGCTCGCCCTTGGGCGTCTCGGGATCGATCCAGCCGGTGCCGCCGCCGTTGGCGAGCAGGCCCAGGCCCCAGTGCGACGGCATGCGGCCGATGCGCATCACGCCGACTGGCACCGGGAACTGCACCCAGGCCCGGCGCAGCTGCACCGAGTCGCCGACCGAGCCGCCCAGGAAGTTCTGGTTCGAGCCCTCGGTGGCGAACAAGGGCGCCGTCGACAGGCCGTTGTTGTCGCCCCACAGCACGTCATCCATGCCGTCGATCTGCAGGTTCAAGCGGGTGACCTTGCCGAACTGCAAGGACGGCATGAACCGGAACCGCGACATGATGTAGCTGGTGCGACGGATGTCGGGGATGACGAGCGGCTCGCCGTTGGGCGGATACGAGCTGATCTGGCGCGGTTGGGGCGCCAGGTTGGTGAGCAGCACCGTGCGCGTGCGCAGGTAGCCCTCGCTGGCCCACTTGAGCTCGGTCAGATCGGCGCGCGCGGGCGCCGCGACGGTGACCAGGCCCAGGCCGCACAGCGCGGCGGTCAGATAACGACGGATCATGCAGCCCCCTGAGAAGTTGATTCACAGTAACGCAAAAGACCCCGTCGCGTTTGCAACGGGGCCGACGGGAACCGCCTTCGGGATCCTCGCCGCGCGCGAGCTCTCAGTTCGTGCGCTTGGGATCGAACGAGCCGGTGATGACGACGTTGGCCTCGACCGGCGACGCCAGCTCCGACAGGAGCTTCAGGTTGCCCGCGGCCAGATCGGCGGGGGTGGTGAAGCCCCAGATCTGGATGTACGCGGCGGTGCTCTGCGGTGGGAGGCCGAGCACGACGAAGAGGCCGTCCTTGTTCATGGTCGGCGACTGGGTGTGGCGGACCGGGAGGCTCGACGACGCGGCCGAGAAGTAATAGGTGTCGGCGCCCGGCAGGTGGGTGACGGTGCCCTGGGTCGAGCTGACGGTGGCGACGGCGTTGGACACCTCGCGACCGGCGCAGTCGCGGAGCGCGCCGGCGAGAACTCCGTCGGCAGTGCTGCGGGTGACGCCGATGAACGCGGGCAGCGCGTTGGCCGTGCTCTCGGAGATGCCGGCGATGTTGCGGGTCTGGGTCGCCATCGTCGGGTCGAGGTACTGGTTCAAGAGGTAGGTCTTGAGGTAGCCCGCGGCCTCGACCTTGAAGCCGAAGCGGGTCTCGCCGGTCGGCAGCGCGGTGAGGTTCATCGCGTACTGGCCGCGGGTCGCCGCGACGTTGCTCGAGGTGGCGGTGCCCGAGTTGCCGGCGACCATGATGCCGGGGAACGCGGTGACGGTGGCGTTGCCGACCGGCGTGCCGTTCTGGAAGTCCTCGATGAGGCCGGACAGCGCGATCGCGCCGGTCGACGCGGTGTCATCGGTCGGGGTGCCGAGGCACGACCAGTTGGCGTCGCCGAGCTCGGTCCACACGCCGGCGGCCTTCATGTTGGCCTTGGTCACCGCGGTCGGGACCGGGAAGCCGCCGTTGACCAGCTCGGGGGCATCGATGCCGCCAGCGTCGGGGCCGGGGTTCGAGCCACCGTCGTCACCGCAAGCGGCGAGCATGAGCAAGGGGGCAAGAGCGAGACTGGCGATGCGGCGCATGGATCCTCCGAAAGCTGATGAAGTACGGGCGAGGCCCGGTATTGCCGTGGTTCTAACGAGGCTGGCTCAGGATTGCAATGTCCCTGTTCAACACGAGGTCTGGACGCACGGGCGGCCCGGCATGTAGAACCGGACCATGGCGTCCATCGGCAAGCTCCGCGAGATCCTCGGCGACCAGGCCAGCCTGCTCGATCACGCGTCGACCAAGATCGACAAGGCCCGGCTCCACCTGCCCGGCCCCCGATACATCGACGACGTCTTCACGCACACCGACCGCACGCCCCGCGTGTTGGGCGCGATGCAGCGGATGTTCGACACCGGGCGCCTCGCCGGCACCGGCTACCTGTCGATCCTCCCGGTCGATCAGGGCATCGAGCACTCGGCCGGCGCGTCCTTCGCGCCCAACCCGACGATGTTCGACCCCGAGGCGATCGTGAAGCTCGCCATCGATGGCGGCTGCAACGCCGTGGCCTCGACCTTTGGCGCGCTCGGCTCGGTGGCGCGCAAGTACGCTCACCGGATCCCGTTCATCGTCAAGATCAACCACAACGAGCTGATGTCGTACCCGAACACCTTCGACCAGACCATGTTCGGCTCGGTGCGGCAGTGCTTCGATATGGGCGCCGCCGGCATCGGCGCGACGATCTACTGGGGCTCCCCGGAGTCGCGCCGCCAGCTGGTCGAGATCTCCGAGGCGTTCGCGGAGGCCCACCGCTTCGGCATGTTCACGGTGCTGTGGTGCTACGTGCGCAACAACGCGTTCAAGACCGCCACCGCCGACCACAACCTCGCCGCTGATCTGTCGAGCCAGGCCAACCACCTCGGCGTCACGATCCAGGCCGACATCATCAAGCAGAAGCTGCCCGAGGGCAACGGCGGCTACAACGACCCGGCGCTCAAGGGCTTCGGCAAGACCCACCAGAAGGTCTACTCGGAGCTCACCAGCGACCACGTGATCGACCTGACCCGCTATCAAGTCGCCAACTGCTACATGGGCCGCATCGGCCTCATCAACTCGGGTGGCGCGTCGGGCGACAACGATCTGCGCGACGCGGTCGCGACCGCGGTCATCAACAAGCGCGCTGGCGGCATGGGCCTCATCAGCGGACGCAAGGCGTTCCAGAAGTCCCACACCGACGGCATCGCGCTGCTCAACGCCCTCCAGGATGTGTACCTGAGCCCCGAGGTCACGGTCGCGTGAGGTCGGCGGCTCGCCCGGGTACGCGGATGTCGAACCGCGACTAAGGGCCCGCGAAGGAACAAGTCGACCGTTCTCGCGGCCGATCCATCCCGGCTGGCTGCGTTGCCGGTTCCGATCCTCGGGTCACCTCCGTCGAGGATGCTCCCCTGCGGTCCTCACCGTCGCCTTGC